>Ga0209367_1000874_pt1 | contig 34140 bp, 23 predicted proteins | sample WorMetLIZISLAND2_FD_187412 | JGI IMG/M metagenome (GOLD analysis project Ga0209367, IMG submission 187412) | Marine gutless worms symbiont microbial communities from Max Planck institute for Marine Microbiology, Germany - Olavius geniculatus... ... | reverse complement strand
TCCTCATCCAGAGCCTCAGCTTCAGCGGCAGCGATGGCGGCGCTGACCCTGTCCTTGTCGATGGTTTCCCGGGTCTCTTCGCTGATGTAGATGGGCGGCTGCTGCGGCACCGGCTCCGGTTCCTTGGGGAAGTAGTGGTTGATCCAGGCGTCGAGGTGGCTCTTGACCGTGTCGTACATGTACTGCCGGTGATACAGCAACTGCGCTGCAGACAACGTTCAGCATCATCAGCATCAGCGTCATTGAGTGGCGTCATTTCAGTAGAACATTGGGGGGTCTCAGTAATCTTGGGGGTCTCAGTCTATACGTAACGATTGTTTTTGCAGCAGCAACACTGTTTCAAAGATACGATTTACGACAGAAAGATAAAAATCGTATTTTGTTTGGGGGGGTCCGCAGACCCCTTTAACCTCTTCCCTAAATGACGGCCCTGACATCATTCTCACGTAGCAGGACTTGTTGCGTTTCTCTCATAACAGCTTCATTCAAAACAGGGACGTCGTGAATTGAAGAAAGTAGGCGGAACAAGAAGCTTTACACTTTTTCTGACAGACGTTGCAAATTTCCAACAAAAGAGATAAAATGTGCACGGAATTGCAATTTTCTTCAAAAATGGGGTTCGGCCCGAAACTTTGCACTTTTTGACGAAAAATGTTTTACAAAAAAGAAGATACTGTATAGATGTGAGAATGGGCTTTATAGCCTATAGAAACGATGAAGTGTTTACTCTGACCTATGCCAAGAGCGACGGATCCAAGCGATAGGAAGAGTGCGAATAATATGGACCATCCTGCAGACAAACAACAATTTAACAGATCTACTGACATTTATACCCCGTTTACACGATCGAGCAAACATCGAGCAGACATCAAGCAGCCCTGCTGGAACCCCGCTCCCGGCTCAAATCTGTAGGCCTAGGCTTAGGCTCTTAGACCACAGCTAATCACGTGTTATATAGGCCTTCCAATTACAATCCACCCGCCCTCCTAATTATCATGCTAATTACCATAGCTCGTCGAGCTAGCTGGATGAATGCTAGCAAACAGCGAGCAGACGTCGAACAGACGTCGAGCAAACGTCGAGCAATTAGCACGTGTATTTTGAATACCTTTGCTCGACGTGTGCTCGATGTTTGCTCGATCGTGTAAACGGGGTAGGCTATTAAGCCCATTTACGCCACACCGACGATAAACCTATAGATTTGTAACTACAGCAGCAAAATTTCTAAACAATTTTTGCCGTCTCGAATGTTATCTGCTCAAAACGTTTACGGAAAATCTACCTACGACTATATAGCCTACATGCAGCTGAATTATTCTGACCGAAGGAAAGACGAAATAGGCGTAGCTATCATCTATTGCTATAGAACTGGAGGAAATATTTATTTTTACTGCGCGTACTTGACGCACTACAAAGCGCTGTATTGCCATCGTACATTTTTGGCTCGCGACTGCTATAAGCGACCCTTATTGTCAGACAGCGTGTCTGTATCCGACACGGTCTGCATGCGACGGTGTCTGTTGGTCCGTAGCTCGGCTACTGTACTGTATGCCTATAGAGCAGCCACGAGCCACTTCGCCTACCGGTTGCACAAGACTTGTAAGCTGTCATCTCTCTATCCACTCGTCTATTCCTGTAACGTTATGTATTATATTATGGCCATGCCAGCAAGCGGCCGGACAGGCAGCCCCAGTCAACTGGCCAATGTGTCATCAACTTTCGTAACCCATATAAATGAGTTACTACTCATTTAACCGACCCCGGAGGGACGGCAGGCTGAGTTGGCCTTGTTGGTTGACTGATAGCAAACGCTTTACCCACAAAGTGGTCAAACAGCCATCCATCATTCTAGCACAGGATAGGGAAAGTTCGCCAGCCAAGACCGACGTTCAAACCACTATACTACGCCACCACCCGTACTTGCTATAGCGCTTCTTATATGAGACAGATTCATGGCTAGAAGTGCTTTACAATGTTGGAAGTGGCAGCTGATTGGTACGAGCTAATGATACCGCATCGCACTATGCGGCCATCTATACTGCCTGCGTCAGCGAACAACTGGACCCGTGCAGCAAGCAGACATACCACCGTCCCATCAGCCACGCTAGCCTCAATATATAGACCTTCACCCCATAAGCTAATACTCATTTCCCATCCCACGGAAAGAAGGGGGTTGATTGCTGACACAACAAAACACTGCACTGAATGCATAGGCCCAACCTAGCTTACCTTTAGGTCCTCTGAGAGCGTCTCTGAGACCGATGTAGTTCTCGACAACGTATTTGGTCGTGCCCTTGACGACTCGGGTCAGCAGTCGACGCGCTCGCAGCTTGCAGCGCTGGACGAAGCAGCCAAAGCGTCGGATCGACCTGGTCGAGTTGAGAGCGTTCTGCTGACAGGCGAGGATCTTGCTCGACATCAGGACGATGTCGTCCCGATTCTCGAACCACCAGATCTCACCGCGCTGGTAGCGCGTAGAATCGGTGATCGGCGCAGCCCTGCATCGTACGTACGAGCCAACGTCAGAAAGTAATAGTTAACAGTCTTATAGTGATGACACACTGGCCAGTTTCAGGCGCCAGTCAACTAGTACCAGAAACTGGTCAGTCTATCACACTTTTCTGGTGCCAGATTTTTCTGGTGCAAGAAACCGGCGCCGGTTAGAGCATGTTCAATTTTGTGCCGGAAACCGGTTGGAAAGCTGAACTGTGATTGATCAGTCTGAGCAGACGATAGCACTGTTTGTTTGTTTGTGGGGCTTGAACAAAAATACGCCTAAAAGATGAAGTGGAGTGACGAAGGTATTTTTCAACTCGTAGAACAGTATAGGAAGAAAACGAATTTCTACAAAATCGGAATCCATCTTTGTGTTTTTTCTGTCGGTATCATTTACCGGCTATGTGTGTCATGGTTTCTGGCACCAGACAACGCATGGCGCCTGTTTTTGGCCAATGTGTCATCAACTTTATATAGAGCGACGTAATGGGGTGTTTACACGATCCAGCAAACGTCCTGCAAATGTATTCAAAATATACGTGCTAATGCTGGACGTTTGCTGGATCGTGTAAACTGAACTGAACTGAAGTGACATGATGTAGAGCACTAGGCCTACTCCTTAGCCTATCATCAATGCCGTCCACTCCAGAGGAGTGCAATCCAGTGGATAATGACAGCCGTATCTAGTCTGGCTACAGCCTCCCTATCTTTAACGCACAACGCACAATATAGACCAGCTTACTTTGGTTGGCTGTCGACGGAGTACGGCATGCGATGCCGCAGTTGAACGAGACCCAACATTATAACAGCACCGACTCGAAGTCCCATGGACACGTGGGTCCACATCTCGGCAAATTTACAAGCCTTTCCCGATTTCACGAAATTGCACCGGTTACTTCATGAGCTTTTGCGTCATGGCAACAAGCAGCCGTGACGTATTAATGACGTCGTTAAATAAGTAAGCAAAAATAAGTAGGCCTAGGTATACGGACATGTCAGCAAGAAAACGACGAAATTGAAAGTAATAGAGAGTGAGAGTGATTATAACTCAAAACAACGCTAGCGGCAATGTTGAGCTGTAATCAGACATACCGCAGGAATTTGATATTTTGGTTGCATTTTTAGAGCGCAAAAAGCCTTCGCCCAGATAGCGAATAGATATTGTTTGCGTTTTCCCTATCGCCATCTAGCGGTAGTTATCTTACCTGTAGTTGTTTACATTTTGCAAGAAGTGGTAGTTGTTTGTTTAAATATACGTTTTGTACGTAAATTGTGCAAAAAAAATTACCGGCAGTATCAAGTGCATTCAATATGCCAATAAAGAAAGAAGGTGTGTACGTATTTCGTTTACTGTGTGATGTCGTTTTTGATGGATATGTACCATGCGCAATTCGTCCGGCCATAGTCGTGCAGGTTTTCAAGGTAGAAATTACAGAAATGTAACGTCTAGCCGGAGTATAAATGAGTGTCATGGCATATTAAGATGAACTGTTGTATTATCACATAATTTACATTGTACTCAAAGCCAGACATTGCATGTGTCACATTTGGCAATTCCTCCATATACTGCATCGTTTATGAAAGTTCTGTTGGCCTTGTTGGCCACGCCCACTAGCGTCATCGCCGTCGCCATTGATATAAACAAGACTAAAATGAACGCAAGATGAAGCGCCGAGCTTGAGAACGCATTAAGGGTAAGACCAAAAGGGACGAGTGAAGATGACGGTAACTATTCATTACTATGGGTAGTTTGCGATCAGTTTTTTCAGTGATTGCGAACGTTAAATAACTGACAGAATACGGCACTGTGATGAACAAACCTGCAAGAAACGTATTCCGCTCGTTTTTCAATCGAATTTGTCATACAACGATTAAACGAGTGAAGTTGTAGATCGAAAATTGTTAAAATACGCCATCATTTACTGTAGCGAAGCGCAGTGATATCTCGTGTGCACTAAAGTAGTTCACCACATTAGGGCTGTGCTGTTTTGAATAATTTATTACTGAAGTGCACGTTCCGAATCAAGTTATTATGTTCTAGTGAAACAATTCATCACATTTTTATTTTCCTGCGAAGGGGGCGCTGCCCCCTCCCCAGACCTCACCCTCATTTTGTGGTGAAGGTCGTAATTTTGATAGCAGTTGTGCATAACTGTGCATAGGTCACTGATCCCGTGAAATTCTTTGAGCAAATGATTGCGTCGTCGCGGAAACAAGCATTAAATGTATACTAAATAGCATATTAGTAATTAAACTAACAGCGAAATATAATGACAAAGTGAACTGTGTTAACAATACATAAAAATGTGCACTGAATGGCATGCAAACATGCAAGTTAAGTGGAACTATTTTTTGCACAACTACACATAATGGTGGATCGGTTTGTTTTGTTCTTGTCTTCTTCACTCTAGACGATCAAAATTTCCAGAGCTTAAGAAACATACCGCAATCAAATCAACTTTTCTTCTTCGGAATACGTTCCAACTTTAGTATGTTGAAGGCTTCGGCATGGTATGATAGACACATGATGGTAGAGAGGTGCAAACGTATAATAATAAACTGTGCATCGGCATGTTAAAAGGAGCTATGACAACTCCAGGCTACTTAAGGATGGGTCGCAACGCCCAGTCCACTGCTGTGTTGCTCAGGCAGTAGTGGTACAGTCTTTTCATTTTTTACCAGTTTGTGATTATGCATTTTATTTTTTTAGATCACTGTCTACGATTTTTTTAGCATTACAATATAGTGACCGTACTAAGTTCTTTGCATTTGCCAGGTGGCAGCACCATTCTTGGTCAAGGTTTGAGATCTTTGATTGTTTCTAGTCACAATTGAACTTGTTTTTTTCGTGCCAGATGCATATCGAGCTTTGGAGCTGCTGGAGGATTATCACAGTCGACTGACAAGACCTCAGGACAAACAGCTTCGCGGAGCTATTGAGAAAATCATCCTGACTTTCAAGAGTCGATTGTTCCAGGCCCTGATTGGTAAGTTTGTCTCTTGTATATTCCGTACTTAAATAGGCAGTAAAGTAATTGAAAAAGATTCACAGTTTCACATCTTTCGTTTTTTTTTTGTTTTGCTTTATGTTAATGTTATTAAATTTTAGTTTTTGTGTTAGGTTCCAATTTGTTACTGATGATGTGTATTATTTGTTGCTGGTGTGTGGATTTGTCAAAATAATTTGTGTTGAAATGATAATGTACATGTTTTGCATGTCATAGTAGATATTGATGGCGTTACAGTTTCTAACGTTATGTGTAGTTGAACAAGCCAATGTGATGACTCAATTATTCTCATTATTGTATTTACTCTATTGATGATGAGTGTAGCATCATAACCCTTCTATATCTAAGGCGGGGGTCAAAATGACCCCATTCTGTGGTTTTTAAGAATTATTTTTTGTTTTGCGCTGATACCACCGATATATTTTGTGTATCTGTTCCTCAGCATCAAAGATAGCTTTTGACGTATTACACACTATCTTACCCTTGACAGGTCAGGTTTTTCAGGTTCTGGAATACATTGGATAATAACGATAAATAAGCTCCCAGGTACTGCTGTTGATGCTGAAAATTATAATTAATCACATTTTTCTTAGTTTTCATGTTTATTTGTTGTTTATCTGAATAGTTAATGCGTTTTTGCAATAAAAAATACTTAAAATATATTTTAACTTTAGTCAAAAGACAAAAGTGGTTAATTTTAACCTTATGTGCTATATAAATTAATGTTTTACTTCCAATTTCCAACGCGGGGCAGGGCAGCAATACCACCACATAGGTTTAAGCCGCCATATGGACTCATCAGCCATCCCTAACAAGACACTAGTTACAATTAAGTACTTCTGGGAATCTGTGAGACTGTCTAATAAATCTCACTATATTCCTAACAAATGTTTTACTTACTTACTTTATTACAAGAAATTTATAGCAGACATTTCTGACGTCCTCTTCTAAAATCCATTTAAGTGATGTGCAAAATGCCGCCAAAAAATCTAGCAAATTACGATTATTGGTGGCTTTGAAGGCTGCCGAAGCTTAGGCATAGAAGGGTTAATACTTTCCAAGTTTTTTATGCTGTCAAACTGTGGTGGCAGTCCGTTTGGTTTAGAGCATGTCACGCTGTGTAAGAGGATTGTTGCCAAATGCTGCTGGAGTGATTAAAAACAAGAAATATGAGCTAATGCTCACGAGATGCGTGAAAGCCTATAGCAGTTCCGGTTCAGTAGTTTAGCTGAAAAATTGGGGTGTTCATGCTAAGTTAATATACAAATACCAAATTCTCTATCTGGATCGTATAGATAACAATAGTTCTGTGGCACCACCTTGTGAATGATATAGACTTGTGTCACAGCCCGAAATTGCCAAAAAATGTATAAAACCCCCTATTTTGGTGTTCAGGGTCATTCAAGGTCATTGAATTCGGTGCCAATCGAGAGCCAGTGTACGACTTCCTTAGTGATTAATAGTAACCTAGGTCCTATCTCGCACTGTTACTGAGATACAGCGACTTATTGGCCAAAAATCACAAATTTTGCCCACCCCCCTCTCATTTAGCACTCTGGTTTGGGGAGACCCCCTTTGAATTTGTGGAAAAGTTTATCGTTCCTGAAACTGGAGTCTTCCAGGCAGCCGACGGTGAAGATTTGGTGATTCCAGCTCGCACCATTTTTGACTGATCCACCTGTGTGACAGACAGATGGACAGACAGAATTGCGATGGCTAAGACACGCTGGAAGCAGTAGGTGCTTTCATGCGTAAAAATGCCTGCAGTCATGCAAAGACTGAAAGTAGTAGTGCCAGCAGAATAGACTTAATGTTCTGCAGTTGCCTGTTAGTTGTCTTACTTCCGTATGTTTTAGTGTATCTGAGCAGGTATATGTGGGATATGATTCAGATATTCAGGAGTATTACGAGGTTACGCTGCTCGATGACCAGAAGAGTTTGCAGCAGAAAACAACGGAAACAAATCAAGTTGCATCCAGATGGGATCGACCTTCAACCACAACGAACAGTGTCATTCATCCTCCAAAGGTTTTTAGTGTTCTTGTTTAAATTTTTAATTATTTGGTGTTTGTTGTTTTGATATAATCAGCATCCATTGCTACGTTTATGCCTTTGAATGCTGCTTGTCATAATTTTCATTTTAATATGCATTTTGTTATCATTAATGGACTTAGCAAAAACACATATGCTACATTTGATATATGCATCGGCATCTTTTTAATGATGCATCTCATCTTATTACTTTTTCAGTATTTTTACAATATTAAATCATGATGGCAGTCAGCATGGTCTAGGTCGTGTTTATTTAGTACCTCAGAGTATTAAAAGGATGACTTTATTAGTTACAATGAACATTTTGTATCGATTTAGTGTCCTTTGACAATGTTCTGTGTATTTATTGCATCTGTACACTTGATGCATTATGCATGTGTCTGATGCAGACATATTCCCAGCCTGAAGAGCCGTTGCCTCCACCACCCTCGGAGACCAACGTCACCAACGATGTGTATTCTGTGCCTAAGAAAGCTCCCGTAAGTGCCATTTGTAGAACTATTTGTAGAACTATTGCATCACTGTAGTGTTGCATTGCGAGAAAGAGATATGGTCAGTTATTTTTTGGGCTGAGCACAAGCTCGGTGGTGACTGACGACTGAAGGCATAAGAAACATAATTCACACAGCTGTGAGAAACTGATGCTGATTGGGGTGTTTTTACTTTACCTGAAGTTCAGCTGTTCTGTTAGTTAATCCAGAATGTTTTAAGTGGCTTAGGTAATACAAGCTATGGCTAAGTCCACTGGAGAGAGATTAGTTGGAGCGCAGTCCGGTAAATAGTTGGCAAAATGATTCGGTGAATAGGTGAGTTTTGAGTTTTTGACGGAAGGTGAATAACAGTTCAACTGAAGTCATGTCATTTGGCAAATTCTGTTGCAAAGTCTGTTGTTCAGTATTTACAAGTGCATTGTTTGGTTCCGGTTCGCCATCGCAATGGATACCATTGCAAAGGGCTGCTAACTGTGTGTACTGTTACTCTGGTACTGGTAACGACAAATAGCAGTGAACCCTAACCCTGTTCTTGACCCTAACCCTTTGCGATGACGGACCTTTGCGATAGTGAGCTGTTCAATATCGTTCTGTTGCTAATGTTTATGATTATTTTGTTTTCATATGGTTCTGTTGACAGAAGCCAACTCCACCTCCGGCATCGCAGCCGCCACCGATTGCTGCTAAACCACAGACGGCACCCAAGCCTCAGGTGGCACCCAAGCCACAGAAAGGTGAACAAGTCGAGGCCGGGGAACCAGCTGCCGCTGCTGCACTGCAGCTGGTTTGCAATATTTTATTTTCGTCAACTTAATATAATCATCTGTTTCAGCAGAGCTGGCAAATTTAGTGCATCAATTAGTGCTTAATGCATTGGTGAATTGTTTGCAGTTTCAGAAATTAATGCCGTTAAAAATTGTGTCAGGAAATTACTTAGGGTGGTTGTCGTGCTGTGCCTTAACATTGCCAGGAGTGTCAACAGAGGGTGCTGGAAACTAGCAGGATTACACTTCAACATTAAATGGCAAAAATGTGAACTTTTATGGCATCACTTATGCTATGATTGGATCCAGGTTTCTCTGTAAAGTGACTGTTAATGCAGTGTTTATAATGTAGTTTGTGCGGTTGTTTTAGATGAATGTTGATGAGGCTGACTGGGAGTATGAAGAAATTACACTTGAAAAGGTGAGTGTTCTGTTCAGTGTGTTGGCGAGTTTTCCTTGTCAAATATTATCTTTGGCAAGAAGGGCGTAGGTCTGATGTTGAAATTTTGCGTGTATATTGGGTAGGGTAGGAGATTGAAGTTTGTAGTTTTCAGGGGCAGTTTCTGGTTCTTAGCAGTTGGTCAACCCAGCTCATTAATATTCATGATGTCTGTGCCTGCACTGGGTGATGGACAGTGTAGTCAGCACGTTGTTCAATAGTGGCTGTCATCATCATTACTAATGGCAGCGGTTAAATGTTATGTATGTAGAAAGGTGCTTAGTTCCCTAAAAGGAAGAGAAACTAGCCCTTTATTTTAATCAGGCCACTCATATGTAGTAATGGGAAGCCTTATGTTATAGCTTTGTTTCTTTTCGTTTTTATTACGCAACAGCAGCTACTGCTTTCAGCGTGTCTTAGCCATCACAATTCTGTCCGTCTATCTGTCACATGGGTGGATCAGTCAAAAACAGTGCTAGCTAGGATCACCAAATCTTCACCGTTGGCTGCCTGGAAGACTCTAGTTTCAGGAACCGTAAAACTTTTATATAAATTTGAAAGAGGTCACCCTGAATGCGGGCGCTAAATGAGAGGCGGTAGGGAAAATCTGCAATTTCCATTCGATACGGTGTTGGCAGAGTGAGACAGGTCATGGCCTCTGGCGAGTACAAGTGAAACACTACAGATAATTAGACGTCGGTCGTCTGGCGCTCTCTGGTGACTGTAAAAGAAGCATCGTTGGTAGGATGGGTGAACTTAGATTTTGGTTTTACTGGGCTTTCAAACATGCACCGCTGTTGCGCATTTCCCTTTGCGTTAGCTGGGCTTTTCTTGTTGTTTAATGTATTTATTGTTTGAAACTGGAAAGCAGACCAAGACCGAAATTGGGGGAAGGACGACTCTTACCGGCAAGGAATTGAGGCCAGATTTCAGCAAGATCTGTTGAGGGGTTTAGGAGGGAGAGGAAGTCGGACTTACGGTGTTGGATGGAACAGCCACACATTGAGCCTTGCGCCAAATTACTACTTGTCATTTATTGTTGCTGGCGGTAATTGTTCAGTGTTTTGATGCTGCTGTTATGTAATATATAATGGATAGATAGATATGAATGCATCGTACTGGTCCTATATCATTATGATGGTGTGCAGGGTTCAACTGGGCTTGGCTTCAGCATTGCAGGCGGCACAGACAGCCCGCACGTCGGCAATGATCCCAGTGTCTACGTCACTAAGATCATTGAGGGAGGGACGGCGGCTGTCGACGGACGAATGAGGTTTGCGGTGTATTGTGTCTATGCCGATGTTAATTGATTTCGTCGTTTAATTGTTGTTTAGTAGACGTCACTGCTAATTAGCGTTAGTTTTTGGTGTTTAGGGTTATCAAAATCTACCGAAATTCAGTAGTTTTTGGCATTCATTGCCAGTTGTCTGTGTGTTTGTCTGTCTGTCACACTCATGTTCTCTGCTAAAGTTGTTAGATGGAATGAGATACAATTTAACAGAGACACTTTTGTGGCACCAAGTACCATCGGGTTATAGAAGGCCCCCTGCTCTGTGTGTGGCTCGGTAGTCTAACGTGCCGGACTTATTATCTTGAGGTCACTCAGGGGCGCAGGTTCGACTCCGCACCGGGACACTGCAAGGTAGCGACCTTAGGCAAGTTGTTCACACACGTGTGCCTCTGTCACCAAGCAGTATAATTTGGTACCGGTCAAAGGGCGGTGATGCCTCGCGGCTGGGAAGGTAACCGTAGGTCTGGCGTCGCACTGGCCATGCGTCACGGACTTAAGTGGTTTATCCACCTACAGGCTTAAAGGCCTAAGGAAGGCAGATGAGCACCCCGCCTACGCCCCATTTGGGGTATGGCACCTTTACCTTTATCTTGCCCTGTTCCTGTTTGCTAAGAGGAGATTTGTGTTGTAACTTTTTGTACATGGCAAACTACAGATATTGTTAACAGCTTGCAACAAGTTAGGAATTCCCTGTTGTTTGGTACTACAAGTGAGTGACCATATGTAGCATACCTACCATTGCAGGAAATAACATTTGGTGCAATTGACATTTAGTGTGCACTTTGGATGACCTGGTTTCTGCTACATGTAGTGATTTTTTTATAGTGTTCTGACTGGCTGTGATGAAGGCTTGTCAACTGAGAAGGTCTACAGGACAGAAACATGTTTTACTGTGAGTTTATCGTTGTCGTGCTTTCAGAATGAACGACATCATCGTGTCAGTGAATGGCGTATCGACTGTCAACGTGTCACACGAGGCGTCCGTCAGTGCATTGAAAAAAGCTGGCAAAGTTGTCACTTTGGTACATTACGTTGCTGTTCAGTTCTGTATTTCATTTTAGCTACTAGAAGAAAGTACATTTGTTGTGCTTAGTATTAGAGCTGTCCAATGCATTAATGAATTAACGTGCATTAAAAAAAATTAACGCACGTATGTAAATTTATTTTAATTTACTAAATTCTGTGAAGCAAAAATTTCAATTTTTTTGTTAAACTGCAATTATTTGACCATCAAATGAATTCAAGTAACTAAACTGTATTTGCCATTTTATCACTACTGTAAATAAATAATTATTCCGATGACCAGCTAATGGATTTCTAGTTTCTGTGCTAGCTATAACGTCAGCTGTTGTTGATTATATGTTTAAAAGGTGTTTCTAATTGTCTAACTTTTTAAGTTCTAAAGGCAGGGCCCCTCAATCGTCACGGACCCCGAGGTGACATACCTTGCCCCCACGTTCTTTCTCCACGGGCCTGGATGCGTTAATTAATGCGTTAAAAAATTAACGCTTTGACAGTTCTACTTAATATTTTGGTGTATATTTGCGTGTGGTATTTTAATTTTGTAGGCTTGCTCTGATGTTAGCAGTTTTCGCGTCGTCTCCATTTGTCTTAGGAGTTGTGGTTAATAATTTCCATGAATTATACTGTGTGGCATAAAAAACACACCAAAATTTATCGATCATAACTTGAAGTTAGATTATCATATTTTAATAATTTTTGGTACAACTATTTAAATGATTATTTATACCAAAAATTATTAAAATCTGATAATCCATCGTAAAGTTACGATCGATAAATTTTAGTGTTTTTTAACCTCATTTTTGTGTTTCGTTTTTCTGTAAAGGTTAAACTTTGTGTTTATTGTAAAGTTTAAACTTACTATTCCATTATTGTGTATGTGTGCATTCTGCCTGAAATGGCCATCCCCGAAATGACCTGTACTGTGTCGGGTGGGATGTTAAACACTACTCACTCACTCACTGTGTTTTTATGCCTCACACTGTATTAGTAAGTAAGTGAGTAATTTGTGTAGCATGTTAACTGTAGTAATCTTGAACATGCTCAATGTGCTAGTAGATTGAGAAGTACAAATTTTTTTTGATGGCATCTGATAGTAGTATCGGCATGAGTGAACTCCCCAAGTTTATTATCTCCGCCAAGGTGAACGTAGTGAACATTGGAGGAGATTAAGAGATTGGTCGTTCTGTCCGTTGTTGTGTGTGTGTACGTGATGACTCAGAATAGCAATGATGTAATTGCACCAACAGCTGCTTAACTGGCTGTTACTTTTCCCTCCCTTTCTCCCATCGCGAAGCGACTCTTCCTTCTCCCTCCCCTTTCCTTGCTGTAGGTGTAGTAGTAGTAGTAACAGTAGTAGTACTAATGTTTAAATTACTTTACTTGGTGGAGATATGCACGCTCACAAGCACCTTCTAGTTCTGTTACTGTGTTTATTGATCAGGTGCTGAAAAGGCCTCGTGAAAATGTCGAACAAGTGATGGAGATTATTCTTGTCAAGGGTAACAAAGGTCAGCGTTATTTGCTCTTGTTTCTACAGTATTTTAATGTTTGATTGTAATTAAATATTTTATGTTTTCATCCAATTTTTATGCGCGAAAGCACCTATTGCTTTCAGCGCGTCTTAGCCATTGCAATTCTGTCCGTCTGTCACACGGGTGGATCAGTCAAAAAAGGTGCAAGCTAGGATCTCCAGATCTTTACCGTCGGCTGCCTGGAATACTCTAGTTTCAGGAACCGTAAAACTTTTCCAGAAATTCGAAGGGGGTCACCTCGAACGAGGGCGCTAAATGAGAGGGGAGGGCAAAATTTGCGATTTTTGGCCAATAAGTCACTGTATCTCAGTAATGGTGCGAGATAGGGCCTAGGTTACTATTAATCAGTAATAGGAGGTCATACACTGGCTCTCTATTGGCGCCGAATTCAGTGACCTTGAACGCCAAAATAGGGGGTTTTATGGATTTTTTTGGCGATTTCACGCTGCGACTCAAGTCTATATCATTCACAAGGTGGCACCACAGAACTGTCGTTATGGGATCCAGATAGAGAATTTGGTATTTGTATATTAACTATGCGTGAACACCCCAATTTTTAGCTAAACTACTGAACTGGAACTGCTATAGCCTTTTGTGCGTCTCGTGAGCATTAGCTCAAATTTCTTGTAATAGATTATTTGTGACAGTTGTTGTGTTTGTTTTAACTTTCAGTGTTTTAGACATTAGTAAGGGCATTCACTGTGACATAAAATGTGTTGCTTCGAAACTCCCGGGCCATACTGATAATCAGGAGCATTTGCTTTCAAATTGGTCTTTAAAACGGTGTGTGTATATGGCCTATTTATGAACTTGTGTGTTGACTGTGAGTGGATTATTTTGTGATTTGTAGCTCTTACATGTATGTCTATTTGTATCTGATTTTCGGCATGCACTTGCACTGCAGTAAGGAAGTAAATAAATTTATAAAGCGCACAATATTGGCAAATCTGAGGCAGTATTTTTTCAAGAAATAGTATCACGTGCAACATTTGTTGACTGTTCTGTTTAGTAAGTTATACAAATTCGTCAAAATGCAATCTTTATATCAAAATACAATCTTCTTTTGGTATCGATTGTTAATGTTTTGGCAACTGCTGCTGTTTTTTTGGAAGAACTGTTTGCCAGTTGTTGCTGCAGCGGACTAGATAATCATTGATGTGTGGAATTGGTAGGACCCCTTGTCTCAGTTCGTCAAATAAAGGTTGTATTTTGATGAATTTGTATAATTTATTAAGTTACTGTTTTAACCTTCGAGTCTATTTAAAGACCGTCATGTTTATCTTGCCTCACGTTCAAGGCATTGAACGGCTTGGCACCCCTATACCTGGTTGATGATTGCAACTTGGTCAGCGACGACACTCGCCGACTACGTTCAGCCATCTCCCTCATTTGTACTGTACCAAGGACAAGGACATGGCTTGGTGGCAGATCATTTGCAGTCGCCGGCCCATGAGTCTGGAACAGTTGCCGGCTGCACTGCGGGCCATAGAGGACTATATGAACAGTTCAAAGTGCAACTAAAGAAAAATTTGTTTGATTGATTGAGACTGCGGCGCCTAGTGATTATATGTTTTATTATTATTATTATGATGATGATGATAATGTTTGTGGCTTCAGGTCTTGGGTTCAGCATAGCTGGAGGTGTGGGCAATGAACACGTAGCTGGTGACACGGGAATCTTCATCACGAAGGTGATTACTGGCGGTGCCGCGGAACAGGACGGCAGACTACAGTGCGGAGACAGGCTTATCAGAGTATGTGCCTACTCCATTGATAGACTGATTACTTGCCTGATTCATTCATTTATTTTTTTAAATGTTTTATTTATTTATTTATTTTTCAACACTTTCGGTACTCAATTTTGTGTATATCCTATTTTATTTATTCACCTGATCATTCATCGGTCTGACCTCTTTCTGCTTATATTTTGAAACTCAGTATTTCAAACTTTGAACAGCGAGCTTTTTTAAATATGAGACTTAGGGCTATCTTGAATCTGGCTTTTACATTTTCTGAAATCCGGCTCTTCTTATGAATGTGAATCCGACAATTTTTTTCATCAGTTTTTACAATAATTTATATGACTTTTCTGTTGCTGATCTGTCAGCATTAAAATCTCATTGTAATGTTAGATATTTTCTACACAATCCGACTCTTGAACATTGATTTTAAAGCTAAATGATGCTTTTTCATCAGTGCTGACATTGTTACTCTTTAGAATTGTGTGACTATCCTAATAGAGTACATTATGTGTGTTGTTTGTCTGTCTGTTTATTTGTCTGTGTCTTGATCTGTTTCACATTAGCTCCTAACTTGAAAACAAGAAGGAGTAGAATTTTCGCCTCAGATTTGACAAGTTTCTCACTGACATTATTGTGTGCTGTATAAGTTTGTTTACTTAATTTACTTAAAACCATAATTTACGTGAGCATTTCTCAGCGCAGGAGTGACCTGTGTGACTATTTTAGTTCATAAGATGAGAGTTAGAGTTTGACAGCTACTGGCAGGCTGCCGGATTCTACGCTGGCAGTGGCCTGACATGTTATTAGTAGCCTAGTAGGGCTACAGTAGGTTAACATTTTTTGTTGAATTAATCTTCAAAGATTAATCGAAATTAATCAATTAATTTTGATAACTTATTGTAGTCAGTCGAAAGATTGAAAACTGCGGAATTCAACTGCGATTTGCTGCTATCTTTTACAAACTGAAGCAAAAGTGACGATGATGCAGTGAACAAACTGTGTAGTCAAAACTGACAAAGTGCAGACTGTTAAACTAACATTATACAAGTACAAATCTTGCTTACATGTTCTACTTAAAACAAACATTTGCCACTATTCTCTGCTGTAGTTAACAATCGACCAGTAGTGTCCAGATTAGTGACGTTAGTGATGTTTCTAGTTCAAAAATTTAATGGAATTTTAAAAGATTAAAAATGTTTGATCAGTTATCAGTAATTTTCAAAGGATTAATTTCTGAAGCCTTAGTTATTAATGTTATATTCTGTGTCACTAGGTGAATGACGTGAACATGGAGAACATTGACCATGACTTTGCCGTTGCGACGCTAAAAGCAACAAAACAGCAAGTCCATCTGATCATCGGTCGACAGTCATACAGCAATGTTGATGGACCCCCGCCGGCACAGCCCACAGCTCAAGGTCTCACTAATAACTAAAATAATATAACGTAAAGTCCTCCCCGAGCCACGGATACGGGGCCAGTGTATCGTGCGGTGTGCCTGTTTATGTCCCAGCTTTCGCTGGTACTCATTGCACCCTACCACGGACGGATGGCCAGGCTGAGTTGACCTGGGTCGGTGGTTACACACCGGGATGGTCAACCATCCAAGTAATAACCGGGCCTGGTGTTGATTAACTTCGTTGATGCAATCAATGACGCTACCGAGTCAGACCACCACTAATAACTAGGGCTGCGGAAATGATGATTGATTAGTCAATTAATCATTTAAAAAAATAATTGATTAAATTTTTTTAGTCAGTTATTATTTGATTCTGTTTTTGGACTTCTCAACAGTCCAAAATGACTGATGGTCAACATTTGTAGTCTAATTTTGTTTCGCATAGAACATGTCGTGGAGATTTTTGCTTATATGGTGTTAGTTTAACAGTTGGTCATTACGTGGGATAATGACTTCATTGGCTTTCAATCAAAATTTAGGATTGATTAATATGTATCAAGTTAACTATTAGAGAGTTGTTGATCGTTAGTAATGTTTGATATGTGATGTGGTGACAGCAAGTCGTGAACAGTCTGAGGTGATGCCAGCTGCTGAACCAGCACCAGCCCCGGTGCCAGCAGCCAAACCCAAGGTATCCAAGAAACGATCAAAGGCAGCGCCATCAGCCACTCCCTCCACTCCTGCAAGGTATCAGTGATTATTGTTCACTGTTCAGTGTAGTAATGGTAGCAGTGGTAATAATATACAAATAGTGACTGGCGTCGAGGTCATCACTGAAAATTTTTCACCCAAAGTTCGTAAAATGTTTCCCTTGGTCTTTGATTTCAGGCAACATTTTAAGAACTGAGGGCAAAAAATGTCAATGATGATTGAAACGCCAATCTTTATTTTTTTTGTTATACCTCAATGCAAAATTTCCGGTATTTTACACTTTTTTCTTAGAAAGGGAACATGGTCATCTGCTAATAACATGTGACGTACTATTTAGCTACTATAGATGCCATGTCGGCATGTTGATGATGTCACTCACATAGTGCCCTTCCAGAAGGCCCTATGTCACGTGACTTCAATAGTGCTTTTTGTGGAGGGCACTATGTCATTGCGTTATTGCTGATCAGGTGACTATGCCGTATTTGTGGACATCACGTGACGTGATTTGGACCAATTGCGTGTTGAGGTATTACAATACTTAGTAATAGTTATAGCACTGTTCATTGGCAGCAAACACACATGCTAGCACACTGGCAATGTGATTGGACCAGAGACAAGTGCCCAGCAGCACACTGGCCATTTTTCTCTCGGGCATCCTACCTACAGTGTATTGGATGCTGGGACCGGGCCACCAGTTCTCACTGCAAAACTTGCGGATGAAATGGTAGAGCACCTCATCTTTCACTGTCTAGCTCATGACCAGGACCGGAGGGACAAGATAACAAGGCACAACCCGCATTCTGCTCGAGGAAGTGCCACAGGTGTCATGGATCAGTCTATGACAAAGTCTTTTTTGGGAAAAACTGTATGTTGCTAAGTTCATTTTTCGCCCAAAACCTACGGGGTTGATTAGCATAATATTGGCATGATACTTTTGGTGATGCTTTTCTGTCACATTATTTTCTGTTGTTTGCTGTCATTTCTTGACATTTTCAAACTATTGGTGAATTTTCCAACTTTTTTTCCAAAATCTGTCAAATTTTCTGACGTTATATTTTGTTATCCAGAAAATTTGTTATCTTGTAAAGCAGAGAAGATAATAATAATGTTAATGGTGATGAGTAAATGTATATAAGCTGTTGTGCAGTATTTGACTAGTTTATGGCTTGCGATTGTTGTTAGTGACGTGCGTCGAGTTGTGCTGAAGAAGGGTCCATCAGGTCTCGGCTTCAACATCGTGGGAGGTGAGGAGGATGAGGGTATATTTGTCTCATACTTGCTGCCCGGTGGGCCGGCGGATGTCAGTGGGGCTGTTCACATTGGAGACCAACTTCTGTCAGTTAGTAGCATTCTGTGTACACTGTTGTTTTTATCTGTGCCATTTTCATCTGTTGTTGTTGTCATGACTAGCTCATCAGTCGCTGCCTGTATATGGAGGTGGCAGATGCCCTGAAGCGATAAGGAATTCCATCGGTTTGTCACTATCCTGGAGCACATCTGATACGGTGATGGAGTCATCAAAGTACCATTGACATTCTACTGCTCACTTTGGACAGAGAAGAAGTAAATGTTCAGCTGTCTCTTCTCCACTTCCACAATAAGGACAGACAGGGTAGATGGCTGAGTCGACCTAGCGGGGTGGCTTCATACTGAGATGGTTTTCCTGCCTACGAACAGTCACCCATCCAATTATTAACCAGGCCAGCTATAGTACTTACCACTACAGCAACTACTATATGTTGTAGGTGAATGGAATTGACTTGCGAGCTGCAACCCACGAGCAGGCTGCAGCTGCACTGAAGAGTGCTGGTGACACGGTGGAAATTATGGCGCAGTATAAACCCAACGGTAAGTCTTTCATTCAGTTTTATATGTTTCTTTGTATTATGCCACTATGCTTAGGACTTTATTTATTTCAACTGTTGCTCAGTTGCAGCAGGTCCGGTAAATGTTGAGTATAGAACAACTGTGGTAATAATTGGTAAAACTAATGAGGTCTAGGGGGTGAAACGTGTAGATGTTTTACCCCGTAGATGGTTTACTGAATAGACATTTTGTTCCATAGCAGTTCGATATTTTGGGGTATTTTGTATCTCACAAATGCACAGCATGCCATCGTTGTTATGTTGTACTGGACAGTACGGGTAGAGATTAAGCTTTGCTTATGAAAAAACTGTGTCTCTGTCAAAACCTGGACCATCAAAACTAGCCCACTTCACGAACCCTAGCTTTAACCCTACTCTAACCTTAATTATATTCCTATTACTAATTCATAATCCCTAACCCTAACCTTAACTCTTACCTAACCCTATTCCTAACCCTAGTCACTAATCTTGACTCTATACCAATCCCTATCGCTATCTTAAACTCTAATTCCTATTCTTAGTCTTATTTCTTAAACCTAAGCCTATATCACTGTGTCCAGGTTTTGTTAGGACACCGTGTTAGATACATATATGGTATAAATGTTTGGATGGTGTGCAGAGTTTTCTCAGTTTGAAGCCAAGATCCGTGACCTTCGTGAGCAGATGATGAACACGGGAGGGTCAGGCAGCCTCAAGGTTAACCAGAAACGATCCATTTACGTCAGGTATCACTAGTAGTAGTAGTAGTTAAGCAGAAGTTGGAGCCTGGAGACTTGCTTTTGGATTACAAAACAGCAATCAGTGTGCCACAGGCCAGAGATATGAGGCATGCGTTTGATAAGTACATGTCTTTGCCCCTGACGGAATGGACTGCATTGGAGTTAGGAAAAATGAAGAGAAAAAGCTACTGACAATGGCCGCAATTGCCAAGCAGCTGTTGGCATTACCAGCAATTAGTATGGCATCCCATCATTAGATTATGTATCTGGGGCAATACTTGACTACAGTGGCCTGTTATTATGCATCGTGTTTAGTATTTGATTAGCTCATGGCTAGTGGATATGTATCCAGATTAATATTTGACTTCAGTGACTTTTTATTTATGTATCCAGTGCAATATTTGACTAGTTTATGGCTTGCAATTATGTGTCTAGGGCAATATTTGTTGACAGTGGCTTGTGATAATGTATCTAGGGCGCTGTTTGACTATGACCCAGCTAAGGACAGTGGTTTGCCGGGGCGTGGTGTTGCATTCCGGTATGGTGATGTGCTTCATGTGACAAACGCCAGCGATGAGGAGTGGTGGCAAGCGCAACGCATCATGCCTCCTGATGACACCGCGGTTGGCATCATACCTAGCAAACAGAGGTCTCATGATGTTATATTATTAATAATATTATTGTTATTGTTGTTTATTATTATTAATACAGCTATGCAGGTTGTGTTGTTTTTGCTGTCGTTATTATTATGCATGCAGGGCTCGGCTTATAACTAACTATTAGCTCGGGATCTTCGCCATTCAGAAGCGAAACATTTGAAGCATAATTCTAGGGTAGAATGCCAAACTTTTGGGTGGGATATGTTGGTCGCGGCGTAAATCAGTTAATTATTTTTCTACCACTCGCCAGCACAAGTGTCAGAATTGAGGAAAAGTCACAGGCTTATTGTATCATGCCACTCGATGCAGTTTTGGCATAGTTGTCCGGAAACTGTGGTCTAATGAAGATATTATTATTATTACAAAACTTGATGTCACCATATGTCATTGGTTGAAAGCAAAACTAATAAACGCTAACATATTCGTTGATGAAGATTTCAATTTGCCATTTACTAAAATTATTTTGCTCAGCTTATGAACAGATGTCTGTGGTTTTTTTTGTGGATGTTGCATGCCCGGAGGGAATGAATTGATTACATTTTGGATATGGCAGAGACAGAGAAAACACTTGGTGAGATTTTATTATCGATTTGGATCATAATCCAAATCTGTGGTTCCGGCATACATACCACATTAAGATTTTAAGATTGTTTAGCGGACTTAATTCTCAGAGAGAATCTGTAAAATGATCTTTAGTTACAACTGTTATAGTGTTGCGTTCGATTTTTGTTTGATGTTCCAATCTTAGCAACTTTACCAAAATTGGCTGCTTGAGCCAGATGCATAGATTCATGTGAAGTTTTCATTTGTGTTCAAAGATGGTGGATATTTTGTGAGAATTCTGTGATGTGGCTGAGTGTAGGGTTGAGAAGAAGGAAAGAGCCAGACTGAAGAGCATTAAATTCCAGGCCAAACCGGAGACGGTCTGTGATAATCTTAAAATCCATTGTTTATCACTTTCTCATTTTCTGGTGTCTACATCTGGTGTTGATAAATATGTGTAGTACTCTGTAAGACCATTTAGATCTGTGGAGTTCAGTTTTTTTCATACCTGGTTATTAGATTTCTTTAAAATTTGAGAAAACTCAAACGCGTGAATCTCAGGTGATATTTATTTTTTTATAATGCAACTATTACATTGTGATACGATTACTAATTGTGTTTGTACGCTGTTGCTAATTAGAATAGGCCTGACGTTTGGGTGTGATTCATTTTCTTGCTGTAAAATGACATTGTAAGTGAATGCAGTGTATGGACTGTTTTTACGCACGCAAGCAACTACTGCTTTCAGCACGTCTTAGCCATCGCAGTTCTGTCCCTCTGTCCATCCGTTTGTCTGTCCATCCGTTCGTCACTTGGGTCGATCATTCAGAAACGGTGCAAGCTAGAATCACCAAATCTTCACTGTCGACTGCCTGGAACCGTAAAGCTTTTCCATAAATTCGAAGGGCGCTGAATGACAGGAGGTGGGCAAAATTGCGATTTTTGGCTAATAAGTCACTGTATCTCAATAACGGTGCGAGAGAGGGCCTGGGTTACTATTAATCACTAATAGAAAGTCATACACTGGCTTTCGATTGCTACCGAATTCAATGACTTTGGAACGCCAAAATGGTTTTTTATGGATTTTTGGCAATTTTGGGCTGCGAAACACTTTTCAAGAGCAAATTGCCTCAAAATCAATTGAGATAGACATGGAAAATCTGCGTATGAAATTTTCAGCATTGAACGTAGATTTCTACAGTCCAAGTTTCGATTTTATAGGTTCATGGAAACCTGCGCACGAGGGCATCAAAGAGCAGTACCCCCATAAAAGTCGTTATTTTATCATTTTTGGCCAGTCTTTCATGAAAACAGTTGTAGATCACGATGGGCATGCTGCCTATCACAACAAGTACTAGTGACCAGCTTCTCAGTCATATCAACATCGATGCCTAAGACCCTATTCTTTTGAAATAATGGGTTTTTATTGATTTTTGCGATATTTGCCTACAGCACACACTCCCAAGAATGAACTGCGCTGATAGACTGACAGTTTGCGAACAAGAACTGCTATAGACTTTCGCGCGTCTCATGAGCATTAGCTCATATTTTTTGTTCACATAATTTTGGGTCAGAGTTTTGTGTCTGGTCATTGAAACTTGTAATACTTTCAGTATATATTATTTATCATGATTGGCCTGTTTTTAACTTTCTACTGGAAATGTCTAAGCATTGAGAATGGTGATGAAAATGTGTGTTGAGAATTAGGTATATTTGTTGCTGCTTGTGCGTTTGTGTAGTCATTTAATTTTTGCTTTTTTATGGTTTGTAGAAGAAGAAGAAAAAGAAGGGACGAGCTGATGATGATGAAGGTGAATACTGAATATTGTTCAGTTTCTTTACACTCGTATTTTTTGACTTTTCACAAATTTGAGCTAGAAACTGCTTGTTTCTGCATAGAAAACGTGTCACATGTGTTTTCACTTTATTATTTGTAGTCACTTTGTTTTTGTTTAAATTACGGTAATCTCCTTTCAGAATTTATTTTAGTTTAGTCTTCTCTTTAAAAATAATTATTGTAGACCTTAGCTCAAACTTGACATGCTAGTACAATCATTATGTACAGATTGTTTTTAAAAGAGTCTAACAGAATAAAATTTGCTGTTATTCATGTTTAGGCTGCTCTTGTTGTTTCAACTGAGTGCATACAAGTATGGAAAAATCAGTTGCATAGTAGGACATTTGATTGATTAATGATTATCTTGCCTTTTTGCTTTGCTTATCTATAAGCTGATGTCTGTTTTGTGTTCTGTAGAAAATGAACGCGTTCTGACGTACGAAGTTGTTGAGGAAAAGCGATGTGAGTTCTTTACTTACTGCTTAATTTATAATACTATATCGCCTGGCATATAACTAATGGCAGCCTGTCTCAGGGCAATGTCTGATACAATTACTTGGTTTTTGTTTTGACTAAATGCCATGTTAATCTGCTCGTTAATAATAATTGTTTAACAGTTATTGCAGGTTGGCTGGTTTTTGGAAGTTAACTCCTGGGAATTTTTGTGACCCAACTTCAAATCATAGCTGTAGAATTGCCATTTAATGATCTATGTTTCAGTTTTAAAAAATGGAAAACCCTTTAATGTTCAAATTTTTGTTTTCTTTTTTAAACTTAACATTTTCTTTTTGCATGCTGTACTCTATATTTTCTTGATGTGTGATACAAGAAGCTGTATGTTTTTTATTTTTGTGGTAATACCTCTGTTGCTGCTGTTGTACCAAGTTTTGCGTACTGTTGTCATATTGTCAGTGGAGTATACACGACCAGTGATAATTCTCGGACCGTTGAAAGATCGTTTCAATGACGATCTCATTTCCGAGTCTACGGAGAAGTTTGGCAGCTGTGTCCCACGTGTGTATCTTCTTTCTTTTTAGTGTGTAAAGCTTTTTTACAATTTGCATTTTTTGCATCTGCCAGCATTAGATGGTTGGGGAGCGTTTCTGTAGTTGAATACTCGGTGTGGCTATTTATTAGTGTGTCGTTCATCCGTGCCACGGATCGATGGATTTTCACCGAAATCTTGGCACAAAGCGGAGTTTTGGTCTTGAGGTCATAATGCGAATGCTTGTGGTCACAGTGTGACCAAATGTATTACGAATATTAGTTTTGATAGTTATGATATCTCCAGTCTGCATTAATTGATTATCTTAAGGCAGGCGTTAACTGAACTAAGTTATGTTGTTGTCGATTTATTGTAGCGCCGGACTTTGTGACTGCTTTTTGTGAGTAAACTCTGTTAACAGACAGTTGTCCAGCCACCAAGGCCAACTCAGCCTGGCCGTCCATTCTTGGTGAAACACATCTACTGCACATATTTTCGGTCATTATGGTTACATCATTATCGTTCATACAGTGCAACTTCTATGTGAAAACGAGGTGGTTGGACATGACTCTCGTTTTTGCCACTAGGACTAACTCAGCCTGGCTATCCATTCCTGACATGACACCGACACTAGATACATTGTTACTGTAGATACAACGCGGGCTCCGCGTGAGAACGAGGTGGACGGCCGTGACTACCACTTTGTGCCGACACGTGAACAGATGGAGCGAGACATTGAGAATCATTTGTACGTGGAGGCCGGACAATTCAAAGGCAATCTCTATGGCACCAGCATCCAGTCTGTCAAACAAGTCGCTCAGACTGTTAGTACCATATTATGTTACAGTGGTTATTTCTTTGATACACGTCAGTAAAATGTGTTAAAATTGAAATAGGAATATTTATCGGTAATTTATCACAGTGTTAATGGTAACAAGCTCTTGGGTGCAGTGTAAGCTCTGCACAACTATGATCAAAACCCCAAGTTAATTTGTGGACAGCAGAGAGTCAGGACACCGATACATGCTGCCCGAATTTAAGGGTTCCGTTGCAGCTGTCGAACCAACAACAGTTATATTTGTGGCAAATAACAATTTATAATTTTTATGCCTTTGCTGATGTTGGGCAATGCAAGAGACATCATGTTCTTATGTAATTTTTACATCCATTTGTCTTTGTTTCTGTGATATTAATTGCATTCATACTCAGCAGTAGTGACTTATAAATTGTGGCTGACCTTTCACTCGAGGGATCTAAACCAGCCTGAAGGAGACAGAGAGAGTAGTGACTTGTAAATAGTGCATCATGTGTGCTAGTAAAGTTATGTTGAGTTTTATGTGGATTACCACATTCACCATTGCTGCATTTTGTTTGAGGAGGTCACACTTTTCAGATGCAGTGCATAGATAAAATGACACTGAGGAAGTTACGGTTAGCTGTGAAAATCTGGCAAATTATGCAGTATAGTAGTTTGGGTAGTTGTAATTATCTGATGCAACTCATAAGTGTGCCACAAAACTTCAAATGCAGGCTGGGTCTCTGTTATGAGGTGTGGAGTCTGGGTCACTTGTTCTAATGAAAGCTGTTAGTTTGAATTAGGAGTTTTACAAAATTTTTAGCTTTTACGAAATTTCCATGTGGCATTGATAATGCTGATAAGGTAGCTTAATGGCATAATGGTATGATGTCAGGCTTCTGATCATGAGGTCGTGGATTCAACTCCCGATTGGGTCAATATCAAGTGGTTACTACTTGGATGGGTGATTGTGGCAGACGGGTAAACAATTTAGGTATATTATAACCAACACCAAGGTCAACTCAGCCTTCCATCACTCTGGGGTATGTAAATCGAGTACCAGCCTGTCTGGCTGGCGTTAAGGTAGGGCACGTTTACCTCTGTCTGGCAGCAGCTAACACTGTGTGATTTCATATGGCAGATGACGCTCTGTAGCTCTGTGTTGGTTTTCTTATAAAGAGCTATACACCATTTTGCAACCTTTTAACCTTGAATGGTGTCGCTTTGCTGTCAGGGTCGTCACTGTATTCTTGACGTGAGTGGTAATGCAATCAAGCGTTTGCATGCTGCCGGCATTTATCCGATCAGCGTCTTTGTCAAGGCCCAGTTGCCAGAGAACTTGCTGTACGTCTTTCAATGTCTGTGACATTGTGCTTGCTTGAAGCATTTGCAGTGTGGTGCTGTAAAAGTGCAGTAACGGTTATCTTGTTATAATTATAACTACAGATGCAGCGGCATCTGTCAGATTGTTCTGATATGCAGTTTTGTTGATGTAAAAAGAGTCAGACAACACATATAGCAACACATATAGCAACTGTAGTTAGTTTGTCAGTTTAGTGTTGATGGAAGAAAAACAAGAAATGCAGTTAATGGACGTGATGGCCATGTTTTTTTGTCATTTTGTTAATTTTTTTGTACTTCAAATTATTCCAGTACTTTGAACTTTTGGCATTATTCTGCTGACTGCGATTAGTTTGACTGCAGCATGTGCGAACGTACTTTTCAGTGACTGGGATGAGAGCATTACTGAAGATCAGGCGAAGAAAGCATACGATAAAATGCTGAAGATAGAGGAGGAGTTTGGAGACTTATTTACAGGTTTGCCCTTCAGTTTCATACGCATTCATACATATTTTATAAGTGCTTTCTACTGTTTAAATAAATTATTACTTGCCCACCCACCAGTAGGTGTTGTCTGAGTCCCATGTGCATTTTAAGATGTAGATTAAGTCAGATCTGTCTTCCGGCTGAATGGCGTAAAAGGCCCGTAACCTGTAGTTTAGTTTGTATTACTGCTGTAATTAGATTGCATGTGCGTGAATTTTTTGTTGATTAGTATTAGCCTGTGTGCATGTACCAGATTATTTGTGCATAATTTATTATTGTAACTGCGGGCTTTTGTGTTAGTTTGTTTGATTTTTGCACTTGATTTTTGTTCTCGGCACAAGTGCCTGTACTGTAGTCACCGTCTCCGAAATGACCTGTAATGTGTCGAACAGAATGTTGAATTCTGTTTACTCGCTAACTCATCCACCAGATGTTCCTTGAGGCGTCATGCTTTCATGCCGTGTTCTCACTCTCTGTGTGTGTGTGTGTTTGTGATGTTGTGATGTTTCTGATGTTGCGTACGAAAAAATTATCAAAATCGGCCAATGTTTCACGGAGCTATTCGAAAGAAGTGGCACGTTTTTTGGAGACATGGTGTGTTGTGCGCTGGTTGCAGCTGTGGTGAGCGGAGAGTCGGGAGATGATATCTACGAACAGCTGAAAGTTGTCATTGAAGAGCAGACTGGGCCATCGGTCTGGGTCGCCACCGGCCAGCCACTATAGTGACAAGATATTATACACAGGCACTGTAGTGTGTCCATGCCAGTTTTCTCTTTCTACTATTATTGATAAATTAATTAATATTAATATTCTATATTAATATAAATATACATGAGAGGCATTCGTGCAGATGTTGTTGTCAAGTACGTATGAATTATGTGTGCCTATAACTAGGGCTGCAACTGATTGAAATCATTTTTACAGATTGCTGTCTAAAACGTAATTGAAATTATTCGATTAATTTGGATTAATTCTTGTAGTAAGTCAGAAGACCGAAAGCTGCAGGATTTAACTGCTGGTTGCTGTTATCTTTCTTAAACAAAAGCAAAAGTTGTGACGATGATGCAGTGTCTGTCAAAATTAATCGATTAAATACATTTTAGTTGGTCAATTTTTTATTGATTAATAGATTGATTAATTGTTAATTTTTGCAGCCCTGCTTATAGACTTTAAAGTTATTTACAGCTAGTTTATTTCTGCCATTATCTTAGCATACAGATTTTCAATATATTGTGCTAAACTTATCTTTATTGATGTTGAATTATGCAACATTGCATTAGTGTTAATTGCATTCCTATTGATTTAACATTGGCACTGTTTGATGTCTGTTGTGAATATGTGTTTCTTGCAAGTGTTGATAATTTTGCACAACTTTTGACCATTATTGGTGAAATGTGACAGTGTGGAGTGACATTTATTATTCAGTGTTCTGCGTTAACTGTTTGGCACTTTTTCCATTTTTTTTTTTCTGTCATTTTTCTTATATCTGTAAGAAGTGGACCTGACATCTTTCTTTCTCTCTCTCTCCTTCAGGCTGGTTTAGATCCCTCGGGTGAGGGGTCAGCCACACGGGTTCTCCGTCTCCACTCAGCTCTATTCTCCACGTCCATCAGGTCGACCCGCAAGTCCTCCATGTTGTACTTAACGACGTCGATCCACCTTTTTCTCTGTCTTCCCCACCTCTGTTGTCCATGTACGTCTGTCTCCAAGATTCTCCTGACACAATCCTCCTCTTCTCGGCATTGCACATGCCCAAACCATCTCAACCTGGACCCGACATTACTGTATGCACGCATACGTATTGTTACTAGTTCTGGTATTTTGTCTATATGAACGACTTGCAAACATGTTGCAGTGTCTTCTAATTCAAGAGCTTAAGTAGTTAAGAGTTATGTAATAATGTCATAGAAAGAATATTATTTTGTTGTCTATGGAATACATGAGAATAAACAGTTCTGTGCACTGCACAACTAACTTGCATTGCTCGTTGAGTTCTGATAGTGGATTTATAATGTTGCAAATATTAACATTGTAGCACGTTAGCTTGCTATCGCCACAGTTGTTTTTATCTGACCATACTTAAGTAATGGTCGAGCTATTGGCATGGTTGTCGTCATCTGTCTGTCCGTCTGTCATGGACGTATTGTGGCTAAGTTTTTGGTTGTAGATGGAAAATTTTTACACAACTAATTAGCCCTGCGTGTTAAACTCAGGCGTACAAAATTTCAGCAATCTCTGTCAAGGAGAACCTTGTCAAATTCAGAGTTGAATGGACGGGAGGTAGAAAAAAAGTGCATTTTCCAACGGAAAACTGGCCATATCTCGAAAACGGTGAGATACAGCCAAGGTTACTACTAATCACTAATAGGAAGTGGCATACGCACTTTCAGATGACAGGGAAAATTGGAAATCATCGAATGACCTTGAAGGTTACTGACAACCACTACGGTTGGCTATGCTAGCAACAGATGGGCTTCCTGTTGCATTTTATCATCAGAATTATACTGTAATGGCATTTTTTCTAACTGTTAAAGCTGTCGTATGATATAAAAATTATAGTGATTTATTATTTGATATGCTAACTTAGCACATTATTACATGGTGTTTCATAAAAATTACCCATTTTCGTTTTTTTATAATTTACTCAAATGTTGAGCAATTTACATGAAATTTTTACCAGTTGTAGCTGAAGAAATACTAATTCAAAATATTTTAACAAAATATGGCAGTTGATTAAATATTCTTTGCTGGTGGTGATGTAACGCTGACATCATAATAGGTCTGGTACAAACTTGCTAGTCTCAACTGGTGCTGTCACTTGGTATCCCGTTCTGATGGTGAAAAATCTAGTGTGTTCATGACAAATTCTTGAAGTTTTACAGTTGCAGCCACAAAAACATGCAAAAACAATCACATATACGTGTCTGTAGGGATAGTGGAACTTTCACGTGTTCGAGCAAGACAGTGCACTGAGACACCGAACTTGCAAGATGGTTGAGTTTTTGGATCACAAGTCACCTGATTTTATGTTTCTATGTTGCTCAGTGCTGACACAATAAGCATTTTTTTATTTGGGAACCAGATTAAGTTCACCATCAAAGCAGGGTAGCAACTGACAGCACCAGTTGAGACAAGCAAGCTTGTACTCACGATGCATTATGAAGTCAGAATTACGTCTCAACTAGCAAAGAATATTTAATCAACTGCCATATTTTGTTGAAATATTTTGAATTAGTATTTCTTCAGCTACAACTGGTAAAAATTTTGTGTAATTGATCAGCATTTGAGTGAATTCCGAAAAACACAAAAAGGGGTCCTTTTTATGAAACACCGTGTATACAGTGACTGTATTATTTACCACACTAAGATATCATGTCGTCGTGTGTATTTCTGCGCGTACGTCAGTGTTTGTTATGGTACATATCATCCAACTGGTTCAGCAGACTAGATTCTAGTTACTGATGAAAGTTTTCGGGTTTAATTAGTTTTTATATTCACTGTCTGTTTATCTTGACTTAGTAGAAATGTATCAACTTCGCTTGAGTAATGATATGTATCATTTTTGCCTTTATTCGTTTATGATATAAATGATATGACTGGATGCTAATGACGTTTTGCACACTTGTTCGGGGCCCATGTTGAAAAAGGCCAGTTTGATGTAGGTAAAAATCGGATGACTCCCTTTGATCATTTTTCGCCAATTTTTTCCGAAATGGACGTCGACGGAAAGCAGAATTTTTTTTGTGCCCGAGTTTGATTTTCAAACGGTGGTTGCTGTACGTTTGAGTTTAACGGTCTGTGGCTTATTGGGCTGATTGATACTTGGTACGTTCTGTCATTTAGTGTTAACGTTGATCATTGATGCTATAATTGCTATGATGAATTTTTGCTCGTTTTAATCGCCGCAGTGCATTATGCAACTCGCTTACGTTAAACATTCTCCGAGTAACTGCATCGTTTCGTTGTATTGGTTTGTAAGCATGTAGCCTAGCTGCGTTGCACTCATTGGTCGTCAAGAGAGGGTATCTCATACGTGACTAGGGATGTTAGAGCTGGCGGCCTTGCTGAATTTGGGCCTATGCTGATCCAGCAGTCCTGGAAAGTATCGGCAGAGAAACCAGTGCTTGGCTTGGTGTAAAGCAATTACACTGAGTCCCAAAAGAAACATTCCTGACATTTTAGACTGTAACTTGAAAACCTATAATCAGATTTTGATAATTTTTGCTACGAATATTCCAGACACAACTTGCCATCAAATGACCGTTCAGTTTTCCACCTCACCCAGTGTGTGTTTCTGCACTACCTAGGGAAAGCAGATCAAACGAAATATGTGTTTGAATAAACAGAAAACCTGAAAAAACATCCCCAGCATTATCGACCGTAACTTAAAGAAAGATTTGCAGATTTTGATAATTTTCTGACACAACTGGCTATTAAATAAGTGTTTTCGTTTTGCACTACCTGGGGAAAGCAAACCAAGCATAATACGTGTTAAAATGAATGAAAAAAAACGTCAATAAATGCCATTTGTCTTAATCTGTGGGCCCCAACAGCCGGTCTATTACAAGATTTGACTGTCACGCTGCAGTGTATCTACCAGATAAAGTTTAGGAATGATTGCAAAGTCAAGAAGTGGCTGCTACGGCCTGGATTGGTCTGGAGCAGAACATTATCGATACTTCTGTCAATGAATGGAGAAAGCATCTCCTTGCCTGTGTTCACATAGTGGACCAACGCTTCAAGCAATTTTGCTGCAGGCAGTTGAAAAATGGACATCTGGATCATTTGTCAGCCAAAGTGTCAGAAATGTAAACAAAATGTGTTTTTATGTGTTATGTTAATTAAGCAATCATATCGCATTGGATAAAAAAGTGCTATTTCTCTGGTTGTGTTTTCCGCAGGTGGTGCAGGAACGAACTTTGGGAGAGGTGGAAAACTAAACGGTCATTTGAATATTCGTATCAAAAATTATCAAAATCTAATAATTGGTTTACAAGTTACAGTTGAAAATGTCTGGGACGCTTTTTTGGGACACAGTGTAGTTAGAAAAAAGTTATAACTCAGAGGCACATGCTGGGAGTAAGCTTATTATGAAATCAGGACGTATCTCAGCCAAAACTCAAGACCGAGAACTCAAAACTGATCAAGACAAAAGCCCACGATTCTTTGAGGCCTATTTTAGTACAGTCGCCTTGCCCTTTACTGCTTTAGGCATTAAGTAATAAGGTTCCTGTCTTGCCTAATATCATATCACAGTCTCAGAACGTCTCGTTTATATGGGGCGGTGCTTTGTGCAATGAGTTTATTATTGCAACCAGCAAACACGTCATTATAACTTGTGACAAACCAAAATATTATAAATACCTAGTTTTTAAAAAAATATATACACTACAGATCCCACCATACCTCAATTGTGTTGCTACACTTACATTGTGAAATGTCAGTGTCTTACGCATATTCCAAATCAGGTGAGGATTGTCAGAAGTTAATCGTCCCATTCTCAGTCACACAATTATTTTTATAAACAAAACATGTACAAGAAAGCAAGATTTTTAAAAAGCAGGTCTTGCCCTTGAAGGCAGAACGCCGCGTCGTGCTGCTTTTATAAGACAAGGTAGTGTAGCGACACACTGAGGTGTGGTGGGATCTTCATCGATTCTATTATTACACAATTTCTCCTGATGTTGATAGTGGAATAACTTTGAAAGTTGATTAATATTTGATAGAATTAAGGCGTATAAAAGTGGTGCCATTTTTGGCCCACCCTGTATGTTAGTAGTAGCATCATGTCAGAGGCAATCCCTACATTTTAGCTTACTGGAAATTTACCTTTCCTTTGAAATAACTTAATTTTGGGATGGAAATTTGCCAGTTTGAGGAACTTAGGAAAAAACAAAAACTGGAATTTTGAGCACACAAATCTCCTCTGTCGGAAATTTGCAGCTGTCTGTGGGAAAATTTTAACTTCCTGCTGCCATACCGGTAGGCCTACTGAACCCACTACGACGCTCTATCTGAGTGAGTGAAAACAACAACGATGTCCGACTTTTGAAGTCAATGCCATGAGGGTCTCTTGTTCTAAATTTTAGCGTGTTGGAAAATTTTCTTCTAAAAGTACTTAACCTTGGGCTGAAAATGTTCCGTCTCGGGGAACTTGGGTTAGACGAAAATCAGAATTTTTAGCGTCCAAATCTCCTCTGTCGAAAATTAGCAGCTGTGCGTCGCAAAATATTACACCCAACTCGCTACCCCTAACTTTTTGGACCCACAACGCCGCTGCACGGGGAGTGAGTGAAAACCAACAAACAAGTAGGCCTAGGCTACTGAAGTCGTGACTCGTGACAGTCTTTAGTCTAATCCCAGTCGGGGTCATAGTAGTGCGGCTCTGGCGTGTCTTCCGGGTTGCGGAGGTCGCGCAGCTGATCTTGGGTGTGCTGACGCAGTGCCTTGGAGTCCCACCTGTCACCGATGTCCGGCTGATCCAGGTAGTCCCACTTGGACAACACCGCCTCCATGGACTCGACGCTCGCCGTCTGCACGCTGAAGTAATGCACCGATTCCAGCTCATCGTCGTCTAGAAATCTTGCACACCGCAGATATCTCAGTACATGTAATACCCCATTTACACGACACGAGGAAGCTGGCTGTTATAGAGATAGTTGTAAGAGCTTAGAGGGGAGAGGATTTTTCACGATGAAAAGAGCCCGACTTGCTTCAGACGTCACAAGTGACGTTTTCAAGAGGGTAAACATTTTAATGGGGGAGAGAATTTGCAATGGGGTAGGCAAATTTTTCATGGCGGGGGCGAATTATTAATGCGGGTAAGAAGTTTCCTCTGGCGACATTTTACCGGTAAAAATCTGCCGGAAGGCGAATTTTTTACCGGTAAAATGTTGCCGGGAGGGGAGACATTTCGGGGGGCGATCTTATAATGGAACAGCGGGTCTAAGTCTCGGCACTTTCAAACGTCAGCTGAAGACATACATTTTTGTGAAATATTGATGACAAAATGTATTAAGCGCATTAGGCTAGAGATCTTTTTGAGTATGCGCTATATAAATTTACACTTTACTTACTTACTATGAGCCAGCTCGATGAATGTTTGCAGTAGACCTATCAAACTTGTTTCATACTGCAAGCATTCAATACGACTCGTAATAATGTGTTTGTCAGGGTTTTCACAAAATCAGATGCCACGGGGCGGGCCCCACTTTTACAAATAGCTACTGACCGGAAAACTGTCATGTAACAGCAAGTCTGATTAAGTCCTACTACATGTAGTTTAGCGACGCAGTTAGGGTAGGCCTATAATGGTGAGATAATCACGTTAATTGCAAAAAATGTTTCAGAATGTGCTAGAGAAGGAATTTTGACAGTTGGTGAACATCTGACAAAGATATGGACACAACTTGAACTTACTTATTGGCCCACCCTGTAAAGATAAACAATGCTATTTTCCTCAGAACCATATGATCAAAAACGAAAAGTAAATCTTCTGGAAAAACTAAAACTGAATTACTAACTACGATTAACATTTAGTGAACTGTAGGCTTATGCTTATACAAAAACTTAAGTTATTTGACAAGTGAAATATCACAGGCTGAACGGTAGTTCAAGCCCTGTGTTAACGGCGACTTCTCTTTCCTATGGGAAAGCCAAAAATTCGACCCCCACAGAATCAAAACCACTGATCGGATTAAGATAAAATTTGGCGCGGTTGATTACGTCGGCGAGGGGACCCGTTATGCAAAATTTTATGCAAATCCCTCCAAGGGGGGCCTCTCAGCAAATGGGTGAAATATACGCAAAAAAATTTATTTATAATGCCTTTTTTCTTCAACGCACCCACAGGTCAGACCTCTTGAGGGATTTTTACGCTTAATACGTCAAACGACGCGGTTCTGCACGAGAAAGTGCCTTTTGGGGGTTAGAAAATTAAAATTTAATATTTAACGTATTTA
>Ga0209367_1000873_pt1 | contig 34149 bp, 30 predicted proteins | sample WorMetLIZISLAND2_FD_187412 | JGI IMG/M metagenome (GOLD analysis project Ga0209367, IMG submission 187412) | Marine gutless worms symbiont microbial communities from Max Planck institute for Marine Microbiology, Germany - Olavius geniculatus... ... | reverse complement strand
TATGTGGGACACTGATTGAAATCGCTGGCTGCCATTGGGTAGTCCCAGCACTGAGTAGGTCATCGTGAGTTGACAGGCGCAAATTAGTTGTTTGGAAGCCAGTTGGATGTGAGATGTTGATCTGAACGCAGACCTGTGGTCATACGCGTTTTGTGGCATATGTTTTGCCAAGGTTGTACAGCCTTTGTTTGCTTGTGTAGCCCCTAGGCGTAAAAGTGTTTGGATGGGAAGCCGTTAAGGACCCCCAGGATAGCGATTCGAATAGGAGTGCTCGCATAGAGCCTGGAAACGGAGAATAAGGGGTAGGAGGCTCCGGGGTGTACAGTTAGACTTGTAACTGTTTGATATCGTGTCTTTTCTTGTGGCTGAGTAGTGTGAGATACTGCTTATGATTATTTCATTGATTGACATTCGATTAGGCTTGTTGTCATTGAGTTGTATTTGATTTACATAGCTAATGTGATTATATTATATCACCTGATGAACTATTGAAAATGTATTGTCTGATAACTTGTCTGAAAGATTGATTTGCAGCTGTGACTGCTTGACATTCAAACTGTATAGCTGTGAGATTATTTTGTTTTATTTTCGCGTTGCACATAATCGTATTTGCACGCTGTAAATATTTTGCTTTATTAAAGTGTATATTTGTTTCATTTTCAATTGATGAGTCCAGTTTCTGTAACTTTAGGCCTAGGTTAACTATACAATAAGTTCAACATGGGCCTAGGACTCAAACCTCACTAGGCAGCCTCACAGTTTCTGTTTCTGTTTTTGTGCTGTGATCACTTATAATGTTTGAAATTTTTGTCATGTATAACGTTAATTGAAATGATTACTAATCAGCTGTGTGACGATTCGCTGTAGTTGTTGTCTTTCTATAAAATAAAACAAAACAAAATGTATTCTAAACTAAACAGCAAAAGACATTAGCCTACACTAAACCAATATTATTCAACGGGGGCGAATCGTCCAAGGTTAGGAGGCGAATCAGCCAAGAGGCGAACAAGCCAGAAGGTGAAAGAGCCAGGGGCGAACGAGTCAGAAGGCGAACAACCCAGAAGACGAATCAGCCAAAAGGCGAAACGGCAAAAGGGCGAAAAAACCACAATTATCACTGAGTTCAGTTCGGTGCTTATACCTTGCCGCCTGCGGCTACCAGCTGACCCCCGGAATACTCAGCAAAAGGATTCGCAAACTCTCGCGGAGGTTCAAACTCATCTCTCGATTTGCGCTTGCTCATTGTGTATTATCCGGTATTTGCTACATCTAGCAAAAATGGTGTTAATACGTGAACAAGTAGAATAAATATAAAAAAAAAATTATGCCCTTTATTTACAAACAAACGACAGCTGGAACTCAACTTAATCTATTATACTGCCGAGTTCAAAAATAAGTAAAATTGCTACTGGCTACAACAGTCTGCCAAGCTCCTACAACATTATTTCACGTGAAACCGACACTTGTGTTGACTGTTAAGTACTGTTATGAAAATCCACTTCAGCCAAAAGGATGACACCAGTCAAATGTGTGAAACACTATTTAAGTGTAGGCCTATCGTTGCGATCCAGAAACACACGAAAAAGTCGCTCAACAGTACTACGGGTTTGCATTCCCTACTCAACATCGTATATCATACAGCTTGGATAAACTTAGGTTGTCAGACTCAGAGAGTACTTACGTGATGATAATACTGATTACCCGACAGCAACTAATCGATTATAACATAATTTCACAGATTATGACTACATCACACCTCTTCTGGTGACTTGTGACAATGTCGACATGTTCTCAACTACTGAGCCATCAAAATCATACACTGGGTGTAGGGCATGTCCCCACAAGAACTTGGTCCAATGCACTGAAACGAGAGCTATAGCAACATTATTAATTCACATTTTTTCTCTACATAATTCTGGCATGCCGCTTGAAATGCCAGACTTAAGCAATACACTGCAGTGACTGAAGTTGTCCTGTTTCTAAGACGAAAGAAAACAACACGTTCACACAACACTGTTTATTGGGCATAATTAAACGGGAAAATACCACAATGATCATGCATCAGCATTCAGCTACGTTTCTAGCATTGACAGCAGCATTCTAGGGCCTAAAAAAGTCCTGCGCTTCAGCTTGTAGTTTGTTGAAAAGTAGTAACAGAGGAAGGGTGAAAAAATTGTTTTTAATTACATGCCATGTATGGCATGTAATATTATACAACTCATAAAAACAAATTGACACACTGAAGAGAATCCATGAAAACTACAGTAAAGATGCTGCAGCAAAACAGACTATATATACATGCAAAAAGATTTTTGTCAGTAAAACTCTGAAAGCAAACTGAAAACTGCACCAATATTTCTCAGAGTGAAATAAAAATTTTACGGACAGAGGTTTTTAGTAACATGAACAAAAAGCAGAAGCAGAGGAAATTTTCTTAGGCCTATCAGTAAAATAAACTATAGCACAGTACAATGGCAACAAGCAGTCCAGTCAGCAGCACCAGTACGTGACACAATAAACATCAATGCACAATTCCGCAGACATAACTGCTGCTCTTTGTTAGGTACAGTGGCATTTCAGCATGAAGAAAAATAAGCAACATCCTATAGATCAAATATGATTTTATATTCCTGCTAAGCTGCCGAACAAGGTAGTGTAGCGACGTTATTATAGTGAGGTGGCCAAAATTATAGAAATTTATGTCAAATTGTTTCATGATTTTGCATGCCAAAACATTATCAAAATCAGCTAATGTTTCACGTAGTTATTCAAATAATAAAAGTGGCACAGTTTTTTGAGACAGAGTGTACGTTGTCCCTAGAATGGTTTTCTGTTTTCTAGCTAATGGCTCATTGTATAACAATATGCAAAAATAACACAAAACAGCATACATCTATAGGCTACTGCTCCATTATGACTAAGAAACACCAACATAATGAAATGCAATATAAATATATGTTACTTACAGTGGCATCATGGCAGGGAATTTGGGAAGGGTAGGAAAGAAAAGGGGACAATTGCCCACCCTAAATTTTTTGCTGTCGGAAAAATGTTAGAAAATCTTCTTGTTGGAAAATTCACCCAAAAGTGCAAAATTTAGGGCTGAAAATCCCAATTTGGTAAAAATTTAGGGGCAAAATTAAAATCCTGAGCATCCATAACTTCCTCTGTCAGAAGTTTGCTGTTGGAGTCCAAAATGTGCACAGTCTACCCGAAAAAAACTTCCTGCCCCAACTATTTTTTAACCCATGACACCACTGGTTATTTAGCAATGAAAACACTGTAACAGCTAGCAGATACAGACTTCACAGAGAGCACTTCTACAGAACACAATACACATACTTAATTATTGCAGTAACCACATTTCATCACCAATGCACTGTGTTTACAACATACATATATGCAGCACACTGTAACAAACAACACTGCTTAATGCAGACAGCACACAGTGCCACACACCAATAGTCCAATACTATACTGCAAAGCCTTAAAGGCCAGCTAAAAGAAAATACAAAACAAATCAAATCTGAATAGTGCCACTGTTCCTCTGACTCAGAGTGCTCGGTGGGTAGGTATGAAACAGAAGCAGAAGAAAAAAATGTTGGATTTTAAAGTGGCAAAAAACCACACTTCAGGAGCTAATACCAAAGTAAAATGCAGATATGTTTTATTGTCAATATGCAGATATAAACAAATGCACCAACATTTAAATTTTCTGTTCTCCAAAATTTCCGATGAATAGCAGATGTTAATAGTCGTACTCGTAATAAAAATGAATAACAAAAGCCACTAAATGATGAAACGTTACAACTCTAATTAACTGCACTTTTAACTTACCGTGCTGAATCAATGCAAGATAGCAAAACATATGAAAATGCCCCCCCCAAAAAATTCCAAAATCCAGTGAATCTATGGTCTGTACAAGAAAAACACTAAACTGAAAAGCATGCATATATACAGGCAACAATGTTCACAATTAAGCACATCAAGACATAAGTACATTGTACGATGCTTATAAATTATTTGGCATGAAAATATATCATGATAAGAGATCACTATGGCATTCACTAACAAAAATAAGAGATTTAGAAAAACGACCTTCAAGATTACTTTTCAGACTAGTTTCCTGGTAATACAGTCCAGCCTGAAAGTTATCTAGACATTTCTGGAATGATTTCAGAAATGAAACACCCAAACAGTCGTGTCAGCGCACAATTTCTTCAACGACTGCTAATCATAATCTTCTGCATAGAACTTAGGAAGAACATATTTACGCTGCGATTACTGTACTTGAACAATACAGTACGAAAAAAAGTAATCAAAAGATTTAATAGTAACTAATTGATTATAACCTAATTTCACAGATTATGAATACACCACACTAATGCTGGCAACTTGTGACAATGTTGATGGGTTATCAACCTTTTTCATATACACAACACAAAACCACAAACCTTCACCATTACCCTATCCATTCTGATAAACATAAACGTACACATCAATTAACTAAAACTGTAACAAAACATCATCAAACGCCAACAACAATATACATGCATGCATGGAAAAAGCATGTAAAACACATTTAGATCGACTCTGAATGTTTTAAATCGATAAAATGAGACCATCAAGCAATCATCATTTGATATGTTCTGTGAAATGGAAAAAAACAGGCAAATGCATGAAAACACACAATTATTATTAATTAAATGGTAATGTATATAGAAATATACAAACAGCATTCAGGTAACCTAAAAGCACAGTGAATACAAACTGAGCAAAATGTGAAGGAAATTCACTCACCTTTAGCCAACAAAGTTACTGCATTTGAAAAATTCAAAAACTATATTACCGAGACAAAGTAAAGTTGCAAAAGAAATTTACATAATTTAATACTTTGCCATTTTCACACTCCACAATGCACAGTATATGCAATGCTCGTACACTTCACAACACTATCAATAACAGTGAGAAAATGAACAATATCTAAACTCATCACGGTGAGAATTTACATGACAGAAAAATACGAGAGCAACAGAAGATTTAGACGAGAAATAACGGATCAGAAAGAAATCAGAAAAAAACACTCAAAGCACATTAAACCACACACACCGAGTTTGGCACGACACACGATCATAGTCCCATAACTATTAAATTATGAAAACAACACAATTTGCACATCAGAATGGCTTAAACTATACTGCCCATGACACAAACTGGGAGCCACTATTAATAAGCTATAGAAATTCACCAAATCACAACCTTCATTTACGATTTTTGATGATATTGCAGCAGCTACTGCTGTGAAAGAGTGAGTGAGTAGGGTTTAACGTCCCATCCGACACAGTATAGGTCATTTTGCGGACATAAAATTGCACATACACATAATAATGGAACAAAAAGTTTAACCTTTACAGAAAGTTTAACCTTTATAAAACACAAAACACAAAAAAATGACCTAAATGAAACCTAAAATTGTAAGAACTGCCGATTATAATTGTGCATATGTATCAATAATGGCAGTTCTAATAATCTTCCCTGCTATCCTCCAGACAGTCATCAATCTCATAATGCTGTCTATTGGAGAACAGGAGAACAGCTACTGCTGTGAAACAAAGATTGTAATGAGATGTATTTGTGTAGCATATTAGTTACTCCTTCCACACATGAGTCATATGACCCACTACTGTTGCAGGAAACTAACCTGTCCACAAATATGCAACAAACAGCACCATATAACGATACTGCAGCAATCTAATCCAGTTATAACAGGAAGCACACATATAATAGTGGCTGAGACAAAACATCAATAAACAGCACAAGACACTGATGAGATCTAAAACTGGCTGCCAGTCATCATTGGTGGATGGACAGATGTGGACCACCCAAGCTGCAAGCCTTAGCCAAACACGTCATTATTTACATATGCAAAATGGCACCGAAGACCCAGATATTCTATAGATATTGTAGTCGTCAACTGCAGAAACCATAACCAAACTCTGACAAAACAGTCTGACAGTTCAGCTCAGCAAAGACAGTATAATCAGCATAACCAGCTTAATCTCAAGCCATGAGAAAAGACTGTAAAATTTCCCGGACACTGTAAATTAGTCATGTTGCAATTTCCACATCACACATGCTAACGGTGTAATACTCGAAACAAGCAGTATCAACAGCATAGTGCAATGCAATGTGTACGTTATCCAAAATATTACGCCACTACTATGATAATGAACATCAACTGGTGGTGTTGCAGTGCCAAAATGCAAGTTCACAGTTAACAGAAAACAATTCGCTGTGACACAATTACTTCCCCAACTTTTTCCTCACAGCTGCCAAATTCCCCAACATTTCCAGTTATTCCAGACAAGTAATCCATTCCTATTCTCGCAGTACCAGCATGTCTCTAGCACATTAGAGGCTGTTAGTAGAATGTAGGTTACATGAATTTGTATTTGATACTAATACTAACAATGGGCAGCCTATACATGTCAACAAGAATGTCCCGAATTTTGATGGTCTCATGCTAAAGAGTGGCACACACAGACCATATCTGGCCCATGGTGGGTCATTATCTAGCCCACAATGTTCTTGACAATCCCCCTCCAAAAAAATGATATGTAAATGTATATGCCTAACAAATTATTCACTAATACTGTACCACTCTTAGTTGCTGTTTCACTTGTTCCAAGTGGCACACAGGCTGCCTCAATTTCAAGCCGAAACATACCAGTGAGTTGATTCATGTCTGCTGTTTTTTTTCAGCCTTAATGACAATAGCATTATGCACTGGTCTGGCCCGCAATGACCTTAAAATCACAATAGTGGTGCAGGCTCTGAAAGGCTTGCACTAGACTGAAGTTTCAGAACTGATCTGTAGTGTAAATTTGTTGTGCTTGGCACTGAAGATGTCCTCAGTGAGGTTGAAGTGAGGCAACCTGCGCACAGTCGCAGACAGAGTGACGTTGCCTCGCTGCATTCTGAACATCGACCCGTCACTAATGCCGCCACTGAGGCTTGTAGCACAGACCAAAGTCCAGGTGTGAGGATCAGACGTCGAGGAGCTGCCACAGTCCTTGTCATTCCATATCACCGCACCCTGGCAGTGATTCATCATACAGACCATCACATTCAAGTTAAACTGCAGCAAAAAAAAGAGATAATTTGCAACAATACCAAATGGGTTAATTTAAAAGCAGTGTGGTGGCACAAAGGCCATTCAAAATGTCCACCTGACAGTACCAATGCACTAAAGATGCAGTGCGTTAACAGAGATTAGCTTTAAAACCTTTCCAGATATGCACATAATGCACTGAGTGCCTAGTGGCAACAAATGTTAATACAGTGTCATAATGACAATATGCATACATAATTCGTAAAGCATGCTGAAACACAAAAACAGCAACAAATAGCTAGTTTCCTTACTGAAGCACAAGTAAACCAAATCAGCAAATTATTGGTGTATATTGTGCATTTTTTCACAGTTTGACACCAGTCAGGAATGGGGCAGGGTTAAACTCAACTGTTGAGTGCACAATAGTTACAAATACCACAAATAACCAAAATTACAAAAACGATTCACATATAAGTCAACTAACTAGTTCTTCCTTACTGTAGCTGGCCACTTCAACAAACAAGAAATTTGAGCTAATGCTCACGAGACGCGCGAAAGCCTATAGCAGTTCCGGTTCAGTAGTTTAGCTGAAAATTGGGGTGTTCACGTCTGTCTGTCACACGGGTGGATCAGTCAAAAACGATGCAAGCTAAAATCACCAAATCTTCATCGTCGGCTGCCTGGAAGACTCTAGTTTCAGGAACCATAAAGTTTTTCCATAAATTCGAAAGCCCTGAATGAGGGCGCTAAATGAGAGGAGGGTGGGAAAAAATTGCGATTTTTAGCTAATAAGTCGCTGTATCTCAGAAACGGTGTGAGAGAGGGTCCAGGTTACTATTAATCACTAATAGGAAGTCGTACACTGGCTCTCAATTGCCACCTAATTCAATGACCTTGGATAACCTTGAATGCCAAAATAGGGGTTTTTATGAATTTTTTGGCGATTTCGAGCTGCAACACAAGTCTATATCATTCACAATGTGGTGCCACACAACTATCGTTATGCAATCCAGATAGAGAATTTGGTATTTGTATATTAACTTAGCGTGAACACATCAATTTTCAGCTAAACTACTAAACAGGAACTGCTATAGGCTGTCGCGCGTCTCGTGAGCATTAGCTCAAATTTCTTGTAAACAATAATAACATAGTTATTAAGAATAACAATGCACAAAGAGAAAGCCAGTACCTGGGTGAGATATGGTTCAATGAATGCTCTGCCACTGAGTCCGTGTCCAATGCATGTTGCCAGATGATTCAGAATGGATTCACCAGAGTAGCGCGGTTGCTGTCGAGTTGTTCTCAGATACTTCTGCAGCGGTTTGGCAATGAAGGGGAAGATTGCTTGAGCACCACCCATTAAATTCAGCTCCGTGGTCGATCCTGGGCACAGAAATAACATCAGATTATGATGCTGAAGCATAAGACCGAATATGACAAAACAGAAATATGCAGAATAAACAAAACCAATAAAATACAATAAATGCAGAATCAGTAGAAATACACCGTTCATTATAATAAAAGTCTGACAGTTATACTTAGTACAAAATAAGTTTGCGTTTTTGAACTTTTCAGTTCGTGTTGCAGTATTCGTAAGACCAGCTGGGTGCTATAACCACAACAACAACAACAAAGCACCACCACCAGCACTACTGATGCTCAGTGATGTGCTTTGCAAACTGCAGCTAACGTCTAACCCATTATTAACAGTACAAGACTGTAAACCATTTTTCACAGTTACACATCAAAATTCACAACTGATGTAATTTCCAAACTGTGATAAATTTCTTACTGCATTAAATGGACAGGTACAGTGAAAATGCTATGACGATACTGACAAAAAAATGATGAAAAATTAAAGAGTGTATATCGCTCCTTATAGTACCTATCTCAGAGCAACAAAGCATCACTTGTCATATGGGAACAGACACGTGCCATCTGCCAAATGACACAAATGAATGCGTACCACCTTAACCCAATACTCGATTTAACACTCCCGTAAGAATGGCCAGGCTGAGTTGACCCAGGTGGTTGATTACATACGGAGACAGTTTACCTGTCTACAAACAGTCACCCTGCCACTTGATAGCGACCTGACTGGAAGTTGAACCCACTGAACACCACCAAACCAGGCTATAACCAAATCAGGAGCACTTGGTGAATATGGAGAAGCAACTGTGATGAATCACCTGACCGAGCAAAACTGCTGGAAATAGAAGAATTATTGACTAACCTTTGTCGTTGTGCAGTCTGGTGATTTGGTTGAAAGCTTCGTCAGCAGCAACGCTCAGTCGGGCCTTGCGTTTCCTCAGCTTGCGCTCGTGATCCATCTCATCATAGAACCTGTCATTGTGTCCGCGGGTCCCAGTGCGAGCCGAGCCAGGCCGAGCAACTATCCCGCCAGCTGCCGAGCCACCAACAGCACCATTGCCAGCAGCACTGGCTGAGAGTGCAGCATCAGACGCTGCTGTGCCATCCAAGTTGTACACCTTGAAGTCAGTCATGCGTGCCGAGCGACGAGCCATTGCGTGCTCCAGGTAAGGATTGTACACCTGAGCGACAGGTACCAACATCACAAGCTATGATCCAACAAGCATAAAATGGATTTCTCCTAGAGCAGTACTAATTCCTGCCAACCTTCTCCAAGCCAACTGTTCTGTCTAGATTCTTTCATTACACAACACAGGTTGCTTACAGTCCAAGTCGCATGAAAAAAACGATGTTGGCTAAATATGTGTAGAATGTAATGCTAATTAATAATACGCTGATCAGTTGAAATAAAAACATTGCTTTACATCAATTTCAATAAAAAGAATGTTGTGCAAACGGAATGATGACGTCATGAACAATGCTTTGCTTATAGTGTGTATTGCAGCATGCAAGAAAGTTAACATGCCATGAGCTGGCCATAGCATTGATGCAGCGCACGCTCAGAGAGGGGAACTCGCTTGCATTCCAGAAGCGAAAGTCAGAATTTGTCGGCGATTGGTGCAACAAAAAGGGCATACCGTCGGCGTACTTTCGGTATGACAGCGACTTCTCAACTTTCATGACATTTATCCACGTTAAACTTTATTCTTACAGTATAAAGATAACACTGGCAACAGGAAGATTAATAAATATTGACAAATTAACATTTGATTAAGCCAATTAGTGCTTTATAACAGTTACGTAAACTGATGCGACTTGGACTTTAATAATAATGATAATACTATTATTAATAACAATGCACACCAAATTGTTTCGCACGACACAAAGTTTAATAATGTACAAGGTTACACTATAGTAAAAAAAATATATGCATTAAAACAGGTCAAGTAAGTAACTAAGTAAAGGGCAAATTTATACAGCGCATACTAAATCTATAATGCAGTTTGTACTTTTCGCATCAAATTTAGATCACAGGTAAGCACATTTTACAGCAAGAAATGCATTTTTTGTTGATGTGAACAAACCGCTCAAAACTGACTACTTTCATTACCGATAAAATGTACACAAAATAGGCAAAATATACCTCAAAGTCACGGTAGTACTGATCGAGGCAGTGCAATGCCAGGTGCTGCACAGACAGCTGGCCGACAGTGTAAGACCGTGCTGCACCATCTGGAGATCTGACCAGCTTGACAACGTAGTACGGCTGCAGCTGCCTTATCTCCAACATGACAACAGCAGCGTAGTGCGTAAACAGCAATGTGTCCGACATTGAAACCCCAAACTGAACAAGCTGCGCATACGTCTGGCCTGTCTCTGAGAGAATACGCACGGCATAGAACAGCCAGAATGCCACCGTCAGGACAAACATGAAAAGCACAATAAGTGCTCGGAAGACAGAGACTCGTGGAAGAGTGGCTCGAGGCCGGTGGAAGAACAGTGCCCAGCTAGCAGCCAGTAGAATCACCTGCTTGAAGGTAAACCCAATCAGCATTCCTTCACAGTCAGCACCGCAGTCAGCGCCACCTGAAACATAAACACCTTTAAATTACCACACCACGTCCCAGGGAACTGAGGGACACTTTTAGCAGCCACTTTCTGCAGCTAATTCTACTTTAATGTTTATGATTAACTGGAAAAGTAATACGGACTGTTTAAAATCCGGCTACAGTTTTATTCAAAGAACAAGATGAAATAAATCGGATTAACTTGTCTTAAATATGTTTCTGCACTGTCAAATTCTAGAGACCAACTGTGCATACTGGACTATCACTTACAGTAGTGAAAAGTGATTAATGAAAGCATTATGAGAAAATCATAATACAAATTTTGTAGAGCCAATACTAATTTAACGAATTTTAAAAATCACTAACTTCCATGTCATAGTTAGTTTCTATAATCGGCAATTACTTTGATCATAATCTGTAAACAGAACTCTTTATTATTTTACTTCACAGCTTATCCAGTCTCCACCATTCCTTCCAATGGCTAACCCAATTAACAATTTACTGTCGTTTTAGAGCACCGGATTACACAATAAGCACTATTACACACCATCCTCAGACGAAGTGATGTTCGGGATGTATCCGGACTTGGGAAGAACGATCATGACGATGGGAGAGACAAAAGCCAGGAGTCCGATGATGCCGGAGACAAAAGTTCCAACGTAGCGGGCACATGCGAAGCCAACGCTCAGTTCCAAGTTTTTGTTCAGTCTTGACATATTCTCAACCGACGAGAACCCAGCCTCACTAAATGTGGTCGTTGTTACAGCCGTCGTTGTCTCCATCCAGGTGTCATCCTCCGCTGCATCACCCACATTGTCTGTCAGCTCATTCGCTCCTTCCACAGCTACCAAAATCCACCATCAATCAGCATGCGATTGGTCACCGAAAACTCTCTTAGCAAGTTAAAAGCTACATTGTTAATAATGACTAAAGTCACATCAGCTAAAAAGCATTGTAAAGCAGAAATCACTTTGAAAACATCTGAAAATATTTTAAATGCACCAGAAAGTAAACATCCCAATGTGCCAAGAAGACTAAAGAAAAACACTGAGTTAATGTTACTTAACGGTACTGAAATTAGTGCTGGCATAAGCTGATTAACCAGTAGCCTTTCAAAACACACAAACGTGTTCTGGATAACGATCCTATCACATATTTGTACTCAAAGTTGGTTGATCGTTACCATCTTCTGGGTCAGTTTCAGTGATAGTTGCATGTGGTGCACGATGGCGGTGTCGATGGTGACTCCCGGCATGTCCTGGCCGCGGTGGGGGTAGAACTCCCACAGTGCTACTGCCATCAGCCGGAGGGTCTGACTCCCTGTCCTCAGTGGGCGGTGCTGGCAATGGACGAGACGGGGGACAACGATGAGGTGATGCGACGTACCGACCGCCACCTGACCGATCACTCCTGCCTGACCGCACAGACTCTGTATCCATCACCACACTGGTAACCACCACAGCACCACTCTAATGCTCGCTGTACTTCCTGCTGTATGAAAACAATCAAAACCACATAAAACGACATATTACTTCAAGCCATTGACATCATCACTTAACTACTGAAACTCTACTGGCGATGTGCTAAAGCGCAAACCACAGTACTAAGTCCAAAGTGTTCTGATGTTGTACCCTAGTTTAAAAATCAGTAACAGCCACTCTCCAGCTCTAAAAGAAAATGGGGACAGGAGATAAATTTTCAAAGCACTTACATGCATTTAAAAAGCAATATATTTGCCAGGAAATCAATAAGAACAAATCGTAGTGTGACATTTGTTGTTATTCGTCCACATAGCTATGTGTGCATGCAGTTCCGTCCATGGCGGACGGAAAATAGGGTCAGATTTGCTAACATTGAAGTCCCTACCCACACCGAACGTAAAATAAGGTCCACAGGCCACAGCAATCGCAAAATAAAGCTGTATAAACAATAAAGATATTTTAATTTGTTTACCTATTTATAATTTAGAAAGACGAACATAAAAAGGAGCAATAAAGTCATTAAATGCACAATTAATTAACCATAATAAACATTCACACCGACTCCGACCACCTTCTTGCGGCGTCGTTTTGTAAGGCTAGGGTTGTACTAATTCGAAATTTTGTTTTTATTTTTGAGTACTCAGTAATCAATATAGATATATTCGTAGGCGCAAGCTCATACATTTTAAATATTGTGTTGTAGACGGTATAAACAAATTTATTGATTGATTGACTGATAAAATTAAATTATTTTAAAAATTTTTCTATGCAATAGACATTTTGCTCACATCACTATATGGCAAGGCGCGGAGTAAGGAAATTTAAAAGTAGTTCCCTACTGTATTTTGTATTTCCAGACACCGGTTATTATGATGACAACTCATTTTTATATCACAGTACTTTTCAGTGTATGTGCATTAAATTAGCGTAATGCTATAGTAGATCAGAGAGTCATGGTGGTATTATGGTATATGAAACTATCGACTATTTATTGCTTTTAGTAATTAATAACTTTATAATTTGCTGATATGGTTTTAAACTGCCTCTTATATATAAAAAGCATGAAAATTCGAAAATTATTATTTTCGCGTACTTCTAGCAAATTTCCGGCTAGGAAAAGCTTAATTTCTGCGATCTGGCCATAGTTTGCATTAAATTCAAAATTATTGTACCACGGATGATATAGATTTTTTTCTCGCATAAGGCATAATCTTAATTATGAATTATGAAATCTGAATTAACCGGAACCGGAGATAGATCGGAGTATGTCGAAAAAAGTGATTAGATTATTAGTATAATTTATTATATCATGATACGGATATAGAGGGACTTTTAGTGCCTGCATCCGTTTATCTCCATTACTGATTACTGATTACTGATAACATTTTTATACAGTTTATTATTTATTTGTTTTGCTCGTAAATGATTAGTATTAGTATAATTATTGCCGTTTGTTTAACATATCTCTTTGTCTGTTTCTGACGATTAACTGTTTTGCTACTTGGTCGAATTTTTTCGCTTAGCACAAACAATACTTTGACTTGCACAGCCCTAATATATAGGTCGAAATTCCCAAAGAATATTAAAATGTATTTTTCGTTATTTGTTTATTTGTTTTCATTGTCGTATAAAGAATGATTTTGCGGAGGAGTTGTATTTATTATATCAAGGATACATTTTTGAAAGTATTTTAATTGTAATTATGTTGTTAGATGCGGCATTTGCTGAAAGTATTAAGTGAAACAACGCTCAAAGTGCTGTCTCATTTCACTGACAATGAACGACAGTGGAGAAATTGCAACAGCAAATGAGACAGAAATGTACCACCAGGGTGCAGTAAGACGTCAGCATGAGTTGGAGATTATTAAAACATTGGGCGAGGGAACTCATGGCAAAGTCGTTTTGGCTACTGATCCAGTTAGCATGCAGAAGGTACATAGTTATGTTGTATTTTTTAGGTAACAGGAACTTTCGTTCCCACGTACATTCGCTCCCAGGAGCGAAAGTTCCATGTATGGAACTTTCTCTCCCTCGTACTTTCGTTCCCTGGAACTTTCGCTCCCCTGAGCGAAAGTGAGGTGGAACTTTCGCTCCTCACTCAGAGTTAACGTTATAGGCCTACACACTTAACAGAAGCAGATGAAATCAAAGGACGCCAGCATGCGGTGTAAATGCTCAACGTCCAAAACAAGAAAGCCCAGCTGTCGCTAGGGAATACAGCTAGCTAAAGGTTTTCCAAAAGATGGGTTTAAAGTTTAGGGAAGAGACTAGAATTTAAAATCAATAATTCTAGCGGTAGATCGGCGATCTTGCTGTTAGCACTGAAAAATTGCTAGAGGTAGATCAGGTAGACACATTATTGGGAAGATGGTAGAATTTATATGCCTGGAAGACGTAGGAGGTTTACAAACCATGCCACAACACTGTCACGTATTTAAATTAGGCTTATTTAGTATTATATCAAGAGTCCATCTCGAGCCAAAGCTGTTTTTTTGTAACACGGACTTAGAACTATAGTGCTTTTGAATGAATTTTATTTAAAGCTTGGTAATTGATAACATTTCAGTTCTAACCACAGTCTTAGCAATGCAGTGAAGAAGAAATGTAGCTGCATTCTTACATTAACAACGAGATAAATGTAATTAGGTAAATGGCGATCTACCGCTAGTAATTTTCTGCTCTTCAGTGCGAGATTGCCGACCTACCGCTAGCACTGACCTTTAAAATAATGGTAAGAACTTGACGAAAAATATAATTTAAGGAAGAATTTATAAACAAATATAATTTGAGGAAGAACTTGGAGAACTTAGTAAATCTAAGATAAATTTTTTAATAAAATAATTTGCTAGATCTTGCCATCTTTCACTACAATGAAGCTGTACAAAGATACAAGCAAGCTATAACGCCTTAATTTCTGTTAGTTTATCAATTAAATAATCATAATTTGTGTTGGGGAGCGAAACCACGTTACGTTGACTGTGGAAACAAAAGTTCCATGGAACAAAAGTTCCTGGGAGCGAAAGTTCCACGTCACTTTCGCTCCCGGAAACGAAAGTTCTCAGGAGCGAAAGTTCTATCTATGGAACTTTCGCTCCCGGGAGCGAAAGTATGTGGTAACGAAAGTTCCATAATTCATTTTTTATATGCTCAGTCTACAGTCAGTTCGGCGAACTAAGAGATTGGCGACCAAAATTACTATTGGCAGTTTGCAGAACTGAGTTGAAAGAATCAAATTTTACTATAAGCAGTTCGGCAATCTGAAATGCAGCTAATTGGACTACTAAAATCAGTTCGGTCGCGTTGCTGTTTATTTCACATGGCCACCAGTACTGCATTAAAGATGGTGAATAGATTCACTAATTCTAAAGTAAAAAATAAACTAAACTCCTCATTACCAGTGCTGGGTGCTGAAATGAAATCTGCGCAGGTGGAGAGTGGGGTGATCTACCACGACTAATTATTTTGCAGGGCGATGTTCCTTCATTATACAAGATGAAATAAAAAAGATGATTAAGCATCACGATTCTTATTCATATCTTTTCAAAATACTGAGAGGTTAAAAAATTTTCAGTTTACTCTCAGCTGCACAATGGCAGAATTGGACCATAATGGCCTGCTCGTGAACTTACAGCGCAATCATACTGCGCAACTTAAATTTATTTATTTCAGCTTTATTAGGTAGTTGATTAACTTTCTCCTACATTTTAGTCTTGCCAGGCCGTCGACTTCCGACGAAGTATCAGTGGCTGCAGTGACATCAGACCAGTTCAGCCTCTAACAATGACGGCGGCAGGATTTCATCGGCCTGGCGGCGTCGGGCGTTATCCATTTTTCATGAACTGAAAGTAGCAAATTTTGCATTGCTTCTATCAGTTCGCCGAACTGAAAATAGAATTAATGTTTTTATATTATACAGTTGCATTTATAGTTAATGGACTGACAATGACAAGTACTAAGTGCTGTAGTTTTCTGTACCTCGTCTTAAGCAAGTTAACGAACTGCAGCAGACTTAGAATGATGTGTTTTCATTAATTTTTATGTTTTTTGCATGAACGATTCAGTATATATTGAAAAAAGTGGATGATTTTTATTGTTTCTAGTCATAAGTTTTGAAAGTCAGATAAGTTTTGAAAATTAATGAAAGTGAATAATTTTAAAATAAGTGAACGGTTCACCATTTATAGATCAAAATTGATCGTAAAGATCTATTCTGAGTCTGCTGAGGTACGTTTAATTAATCGTTACCATTTTTTAGAAGAATCAAAAAAACTGTTGTCTTCTATATGTCACATATATTGATGCCTTAGTCCCACAAGTCTGTACTTGGGACCAGGCTTATATTTAGGACCTGGCTTGTAACTGAGGCCAGGTTGCGTTTACTCTCAGCCTGTATCTGGGACCTGGCATTTATTCGGAACACTGGTTCTATTTGAATTTTAACAGTAACTGATGTAACATTGAGGTTACTTACAATTGACACGCTATGTAAATGTTTCAGTTAACTGACTCATTAACATTGCTGGAGAAATTGTACAAAAGTATGTTTTAAGTTTGGGTTTTTTATTTTTGAGCTGTGACTTGTTGCAGTTTGCAGTAAAGATGATAACGAAGAAAAGCCTTAACAGTGTGCGAGAAAAATTTCACATTCAACGAGAAATAGACATTCAGTCGAAACTTCGTCACGCACATATCATCTCAGTCTACGAAGGTTTGTGTAGAAACATGCATGTTCACTCACCCATTCACTAGATGGCATCACCACACTCAGTGCATGTTTGACATATCTGATCACTTTCTCTTGAATTTGAACTTTCCTAGTTCTCGTCTTGGTAAGTGTTTGGATGGCACAGATATGTGTTTAAGCTGAATCTGAGGGTACTCGGTACTGTGTTTTAAGTATAGATTTGAGCAATGAACATTCAGGATCCTGTGTAGTGTGTAGTCTGTGACCTTGTTCTGTACTACCGGTACTCATAATGCTAGTACCTTGTGAGAGACAAGCCAGTGAATGTCCTTAGATTTGTGTGTTGTAGTGTATGAAAGTGAGTCTACCGTGACTCTGGTGATGGAATATGCCAGCGGTGGAGAACTGTTTGACTACATCAACTCTCAGCAGGAAACCAGTGATGGAAACCCTGCAGGATTGGATGAAGCAGAATGCAGACATTTGTTTCGGCAGCTGGTCTCTGCTGTCCAGTATCTGCATGAGGTTACTACTACTCATACCTGTTGAAGCAACCATATTGAAGATTAACTATTTAAACATCGTTAAACTTTTTCAGTGTTTCAGATGTTTTTTTTAATTTTTCTTTGTTATTATCACTCCCCTGACCACTTAGCTGGCAGGGAGGCAGCTTGCTGCATCTTCCCCAAGACCCTTACCAGCCACTTAAAACTTATTTGTGGAGAATTATTTGTCTTGAAATTCTTGAACTTTTTTTAAAAACTAATTTGCAGTTGTGTTAGTGCCAGCTTTCCTGGTCACTTTCTCTTCTGATCACAATAATTTTTAGATAATGTATTTCATTGAACTTTTTTATTATAATGATAGCATGTAATGCAATGTAGTGGGGTGTACTTTTGTGTGTCTGTCTGTACATAGAATGGTATTGTGCACCGGGACTTGAAGCTTGAAAACATTTTACTTGATGGTCGAGGCAATGCTAAGGTTTTATTCACCAACTTTTCACTCATTGATTATTGTGTTTCTTATATATGTTTGTCATGTAGATGATTACTCTGCAACACTAAGTTCTAGCCTGGTGACCGTTTCCTTATGCACTTTTGATTTTTATGCGCGAAAGCAGCTACTGCTTTCAGCGCGTCTTAGCCGTCGCAATTCTGTCCGTCCGTCCATCTGTCCGTCTGTCTGTCACATGGGTAGATTGGTCAAGAACGGTGCAAGCTAGGATCACCAAATCTTCACCGTCAGCTGCCTGGAAGACTCTGGTTTCAGGAACCGTAAAGCTTTTCCATAAATTCGAAGAGGGTTACCGCAAACAACAGCGCTAAATGAAAGGAGAGGGGAAAATTTACGATTTTTAGCCAATAAGTTGCTGTATCTCAGAAACGGTGCGAGATAGGATGCAGGTTACTATTAATCACTAATAGGAAGTCATACACTGGCTCTCGATTGTTACTGAATTCAGTGACCTTGGATGACCTTGAACGCCAAAATAAGGGTTTTTATGGATTTTTTTGGCGATTTTGGGCTGCAACACAAGTTTATATCATTCACAAGGTGGCACCAAGCAACTATCGTTATGTGATCCAGATAGAGAATTTGGTATTTGTATATTAACTTAGCGTGAACACCCCAATTTTCAGTTAAACTACTGAACAAGAACTGCTGTAGGCTTTCGCGCATCTTGTGAGCATTAGCTCAAATTTCTTATTACAGTTTTATTTTCGCTTTTATTCTACTATATGCACAGTTTAAGATTAGTTAGATTGTCACCCTATGCAGTGACTGATTTGAGCTCCAATTTACACAAGTTTGTGAGTATAACTTATGAAAACCTTGGAAAAGTCAGAGTTTTGAATGACTTGCGGAAAAAGGATGGTGTACATAGTATCATTAAAAAACTTGAGAAAAAGTTACAAAATATTTAGGTATCACTAAGCTGCTGTCTTCAAAGAAAGATGTTACAAAAATTGCAGTAATATTCCTAGGAAGTTCTGTAAATCAGGTCATTAGTTGCCTGTAATATGTGCCCTGTAGTCTACAGGAACAGAGTTCTTGTAGCCAGTCATTTGTATCTGTTTCATACAGCTTGCTGACTTTGGTTTATCGACAACATTTGGACACGGCCATTTGCTCAAGACTTACTGTGGCAGTCCGTTGTACGCTTCACCAGAGATTGTTAATGCACGGCCGTACATTGGACCTGAGGTGAGAGTTCAGTGTGCTGTGTTTATGTGGCATCAGTTCTTTTATCATTGTGTTGAATGTCTTTTTATTGTTTATGATACAGAAACATGACACATTGCTGAATGTGAGTTTAGTTCCAGTTTGTTTATTCGGGTTCTGTCAGATGTAGTTTCCACATGAGATTTACTTTAGAGAACCAGGGTAATGCTGAAAAATTGGCTTGTATACATGAGTTGACATTAGTAGCTGTTGTAGAGTTGTGGAGAAATATAGATAACAACAATTTTTAAATTTGCATTTGTGACATCTGATTTCATAAGAAGTTTGTTCTGCATAAATGTGCTTGATGTGAGATGTGTATTTTTGTCATATTAGTTTTTTTTGCTGTGAAGAAAACTATTTGGTCCTGTTTTGCAGATTTATAGCTTTTATATTGTTCATTGTTTTTGTGGCATTATTTGGCAATAAAGATTCATTAATAGATCAGTTTATCATTAGTTTGTTAGTTTGTGCTTCTTTATTGTATTTTTCATTGACTGTTTGATTCTTTAACTAGTCTATCAAACAGTAAATCTGTAGTACATTAAATAAGTAAATAAAGTTTGCATGATGATGTCAGGTTGACTGCTGGAGCCTGGGTGTGCTTCTCTATGCAATGCTCTATGGTACAATGCCGTTTGATGGTCATGACTTTAGGAGCCTTCGTCAGCAAATTAGCAATGGCCTCATACAACAGCCAACCATTCTCTCTGGTTTGTACACCTGTACACTGATGCTGCTTTAATAGTTTTTTCCCCCGGATAAGCCACAGTTAGCCAGTTTTTCCGTATGTTTTTCTGAGCTTATAGGCTAATTAACGGCACTTACAGATAACAATTTGAGTTGAACCCATGTTAGAGCACTGCATTAGTTACTTGGTTCATTAGTACTGATTTTAGAACAGCATGCATGTCAGTTATTATCGGACGTGTTTTGTAATAGTGTGCTTGTGACTTGTATGTTGTATGACTTGTATGTTGAGGCTGGAATTTGTGTGCAAGCTGACATTCCCCAAACTAAACTGTGGATACTGCAGTGTTTATTAGGCAAATCAAGACATGCTGTTTTAGCAAATAAATTCTGTTGGTGGTCTGGCTCAGTTGGTAGCATCATTGTTTGCATCAACAAAGTTAGTCAACACCAGGCCCAGTTAGTACTTGGATGGGTGACCATCCCAGTATGCAATCAGCCACCCTGGTCAACTCAGCCTGGCCATCCTTTCATGGGTAGGCGCAACGAGTACCAGCGAAGGCTGGGACTTAAACAGGCACACTGCGTGATGCACTAGCTCCGTATCCGTGGTCTCGCAATGTAAAAACTGGCGTCTGGCTTAGGGCCTTAGGAAACGGAGATTAGCGCCACTCTATGGGCCGTAAGGCTCGGGAAGAACTTTACATTTTACGTATTCAATTATAAGTAATTTGGTCAATTTGATTCGTATGATATATTACTGGACAGTAATCTAATTTTGTTGTAATCATCGTAGCATAGATGATGCTGTAATTTGATGAATAACTTGCAGGTGCTCACGACTTGATCTTACACATACTTGAGCCGTCGCTGCAAGAGAGAGCGACTCTGCATGACATTGCTACACATTGCTGGCTGCAAGACGGACAACATCAGGACTCCACTGACTTGAGCCCATGTACCACACCTCGACCTGAACCGACTGATAACGACCTCGACGTCATCCCATCGGACAGCGATGTAGGACCAACTAGAGACACCAACAACGAGTATCTCAATCACCATTGTCTGCCGGAGTCGGACAGCACACGGAGGATGCCAGTAGATCATCGACGAAGGTCAGCCCCGGCACCTTTCTATGACTCGCTGTTCTTGCAAGAGTCTGATGGTCGTTCCCGGTCCGTCTCAAGCTGCCGCAGTCCAAACCTTGTCTTGGTGGAAGATGGAGAGTGTTCCCCCCAGAACAAAATGATTACCGGTGACTATGTTCCTCTGTGTGATGGTTTGGGTCAGTTGTCTGTTGACATCGCCTCCAGTGAATACAGTCATCACACCAGTGGAAGTTTCAGCGATGACCATTCGCCGCAGACTCTTTCCGACCTCTGTTTTCAGTCTATATCTCGTCACCGTCGTCTCAGCAGTGCTAATTCTGATTCGTTATCAGATGCCGGTCGTTCCGTCATGTCCGATGCACCATCAAGGGGAGTGTTAGCCACAGCGAGTGAAACGGCCAAGCTGCCGATAACTTTCAGCGCCGATAGTCTTGAACTTATGGCCGGTGAGGACCACACCGATGGCAATGAGTCTACGAATTTGTTTATCGGCAACTGTGGTACTGCAGATGTCAACAATCTAGTCGATGCTGATGATAGTGAAGCCGAAAATGAGGACTGCCATTCTGTCCACTATGACTTTGCTGATATCGATGCCGTTCTGAATCATATCCCCACTGGCAGTGGCATAGGCATTGCAGGTGCCATCGACGTGGATGTTGCTTCCCAGGTCTCGGACGATAGTCTTGAAGATGCTGTGTGATGTCTGAACTTTCTCATCATCACAGTCAGAGATCTAAAACGTCCTTTGCAAAGAAAGATGCTGCCACCTGGTGAATGCACTTGACATAATACAGCCGCAGTGTTTAGTGTGTATTCGTTAAACGCTGCCAGAATTCAGATCGTGATCTCTGGATCCACGCCAAAATCTGTTTACTTGATTCATCAGACGTCCATCTAAAAAATTTTGTCAGAATCCATTCATAATTTTTGGTAATCTATCAAACATTACCCTTTTCTTTTTTGGCTGAGCTGAGCTGTGCAGGATATGACGTGTATCGCGTCACGTCCAAAATCACTCAATTCATCACTATTCTTAAATGTTATTCAGATCTTTTGTGCTTTCAACGTGCATTATAAGTGCTAAATGTGCGTATGTCGGCTTTGGTTTCTGCTAGTTGGTGTATCTGTGTGAAACCCATTGATTGAGCCATTGTAGCTAAGGCTGATATGTTTTGAATGATGTAGTGCATGGTATTTCGTATTTTGTCGTTTGGTTACTGATCGCACATGCCGAAAATGTAGTCGGTTAATCACTCGGGATTTCCACACCTCCTGGAAACTTCTGGATTTGTTTCCTTGATTTTCCAGGCCCTGTAAAGTTCTGTAAAGTAAGTTTGGCCCTGCAAATTAAAGTCTAAGGTCTTGAAAAGTCATGGAAAATGAAACTTCTGGATAGTTGATAAATTTACTGGGCGTTCAAAATAAACAGTGTGTAGCACTTAATATTAGATTACACTGAATACACTCTGTATGTACAGTGCATAGTTACTGTTTATCTTTATATTTAAATGTTGGTTGGCTCCAAGAAGGTCCTGGAAAAACGTTTTAATGGTTCTGGATAGTCCTGGAAAAATCCTGGAATTTTTTCTCAGTAAAAGTTTGGGAACCCTGATCACTAGCTACTTTTTTGTTATTTTACTATTTTTTAGTTTCTTCAGTGAATGTATTTTTGATCAAACTACAGTACTGTTGTGTTATGCCATATGTCAACTCAATGATCATTTTTAACACGTTTACAGCTTTTTAGTACACAGTTGTGTGGCCAACTGTGTGGCAGTATATGTGTATATTTATTATATTACTGCCCACTCATTACTGCAAGTATGTTGTGTGGTTTTTTCACTGCACTAGTATTATAGATACTTGCATTATGCCACCTAGGGATAATTGTTACCATTGGCTTTGTTAGCACTTGATGTGAGGGGGACACATAACTAAGAGAAAATAATTTAATGGTGATCTCTAAAAATATTGTGCAATTTGTGCAATAAAAAAATAAACAGTGATATGGCCCCCAAGGTGCTGGTGTTCCAGAATACGTCACTGATTTTTACTGGCTAGGCAACCATGTGAAGTTGAATGTCGTGAGTTTTTGCAGCTCTTCTGGTGAATTAAACATTTGGAAGTCAAGGGGTCCCCAATGCCCCATAGCTGGCAACACCAATGGCTGTCACCCAGATGTGTTATGTTATATCGAACAGTATATCATTGTTCTCTTTTTTCAGGCAGCCAGTGTTTCAAAATGTGGAAGAATTCTGCATCTTATGTTGATTTCCACGAAAGAGTAACTGTCATTTTTTTGTAATACACTTTGCACTATATATATTAGAAGTTGGTTTTTGTATTGTCATTGTGTGAGATGCATTTTAATGCAGTTGAATGCTTTTTGTTCAGAAGCGTTGTTTTATGTTGATATGCATTTAGTATTGAATTATGCCGTACTGGAAGCAGAATTGTGATTTTATGCCATGTGTTGTTTGCCTTATGTGTACGTGATTATTCTCTGTGTATTCTAATGCAATATGCAGCACTAGTCTCATTTCCTTTAACCTTTGTTTTTTCCGCAGGCATTAACTGCCGTGCATTTTATTTGATTTCTGACATTTGTGATCGATTGGATTGTTACAGAAGTGTGATACTGTGTGATGTTAGTGAGTGAATGATGTTTTTTAATAATCAGTACTGGGACGCTGATCTGATCTCTTTTTGTTGTTCAAAGATTGCTCGGTTTTAGATGGAATTGAAAGCAATCTTTTCAGTTGGTGAATTTACTGATTTTAGCTGTCAGCTTCTGAAATTTTGTAAAGACATTTTGTCTGTTGATGAGCAGGTTAAGAGTTCAGAATTTTGTGTTTGTAGTCAGGTTCTTGTTTTCCATGAAATTATAGTAATTTGTTTTCATTTGAGAACATTTTCGTGACTGTTGAGTAATGTATTTTTACTGTGGCTGACTCTTATTGTTAAATGGCTGATGAGAAAATGAAAATGTTGTCTTTTGAGTGGCTTACATCTTGGTCTGTTGTAATAGTTGTATTACTTGGATTTTTAAAAATAAGGTCGTCAGAGCGGGCGTTTCACAAGAAATTTTATAATGTTACTAGAAATACGTTCTGTGGAACGAGGTATCTGTCCCATTGCCACGCTATATAGGCTAGCCTATATAGCTGCGTTTCAGCGTTTGACGCTCTTGTGAGCCTACAGTTACAATGGTGCACGGGAGCTCGTAAGGCCAGCGTACAACTAGTTCAGCGTAGATGTCTACAATAGTGGTGTCATGCAGCGTGGCAATGGGACAGATACCTCGTTCCACAGAACGTATTTCTAGTTATATAATAAAATGTACAAATTATGTACTAAAGACCAGTTGAACTGTAATTACTGCTGTGCGGGAGCTTAGTTATAGTCAATTTTGTTCCAAAATTCGTTGCCATGACAACATGGCTCGGAAGGGGAAAAATTTAAATGACACCATCGGATAGCCCGGGCCCGAAAATAAGCGGGTAGGTGCAAACAACGCGCAATTATCTTTTACGGGGACCGAGTTATACCGCTTTGAAATTCCCATGGGCCGTAATGCAAGATTTTTAAAAATTGGGGTAAAATAGGGGAAGGAGTTATCAGATTTTTATCCCAAACAAACTCTATCTTACTTTTTGGGCCCCGAATCACTGTGCAAAATGTCATTGAAATCGAATCACAATTGAAGCCGTATAGGAGTGTTTACAGACAGATGCAAGTGATTTTATAATCTGTCCCATGCATGCTATACTATAGCAATGGAACAGATAATAATGAGCAGATCAGTGAAATAATTCATTTTCAGCTAAAACAGGTCACGTTAGAAACTGTAACCTATCTCGGCCCGGTGCCGACATACGAATATTACGCGGCCGCCCACTTAGCTATTAGACGGCACTTAATTATTTCGACTGTCAGCTGGAAGTTCACTGAGCCCGACACACACAAAGACGAGTCAGTTTCTTCATTAGACTTATAAGAGTTCATTGTCGTCAACACGATAGCCTTGATACTGGTTTGAGGTTGCATGGCCTACGCCCTACACCTGCAATTTACACATTCTGCGGAAGCCCCTGCAAAAAGCAGTAAGTCAGGAGAGGATACGCCGTTCGTCAGTAGCTTAGTCATCAGAAGTTCAGAACTTGCCTGTAACCGGAGTGGGTTATAGCGGGCTGTTTTGCTGCTCATGCCTATAAACCAGCAGTTCAAAAAATGCACATCGTTGAGTTCGTTTTAGAACAACATTTTAGCCGATTTTCGTTGATTCAGGTCGCACATGTAAGGGCCTACCCATAGAAAAACGTAAAAACGAGGAAAACTAACAAAAGCCCAAATTACCATTGGTTGTTTTCGTGATTCGTTTCTTGCGTCTTCATCGTCTCTAGGCTATACTCTGTTGTCTGTTATTTAGTTTTATCAATAATATAAGGCCTATTGTACTGTCGCTTGCTGATGAAGTAGCCTATCTCCTGTGATGTGATCTCTGCGACATGTGACATTATGTGATTTCTGTTCGCGTTTCACAAAGCATCGCTGTACTTCCCGCTCGCTTTTACTGCAGGCTTCTGCTCCACTCGCCCGACTTTTGACCTGCTCCGCTCTGTTTTCAGCTCTGCTGAGTCGCAAATCGCAACTACAGACAAGAAGCCCCCTCGCTGTCGCCAGGGTGGGCCGACCGTATCATCTATTATATCCGAAGGCCAGCGTCCGACTTTCGTTCGCGGAAAAAAAAACAATTTCCCAGAGTGAGTAGGCCTGCAATCCCATATATGCGCTATGGTATGGCGAAAGGGTAGAAGGTAAAGTGTGAAGAAGAGGCTAAAATTTTCACTTGGCTATAAAATGCATCTAGTCAATAGGAGGGGGTAGCCCCTGAATCCACCACTGACGCTGCTATATCGGACGCTATAATCAACGCTAAAATACGATACAGCAATTCGGCGCACGCGAGTGATTGGCTGCAGGCAGAGCTTTGCATTTAAAATTGCGGCCAAACCGCTGCAGATTGAGACATATGAGAGCCTATAGGAACTCGTCATCGTGATATCCAATGGTACCGTCGCTGACCACTTACGTCGTACGGTTTAGCCACAATGCATGTGTTACAGACGACAGACAGACGATCGACACATCGTGCCAGAACTCGACCTAACGGTCGGCCAAAAACGATGTCAGCGATGTCGACGAGGGTTCGGCGGCGAATTGTTTGCGTTGCCAGTGTCACCGGCGCCGAAGTACTTGGCGATTGCATCGACGCCGCGCTTGCAGACGTCCATCGGGGGCCGCTCCATTGGATTACCGTCGATCACGGCTGACAACGTGTGCTGACCCTGACCCCAGTCGAGCTTGCGCAGCTGACCGAAGCACCTCGGCAGCGAGCGCAGTCGATTGTTGCCCAACCACAGAAAGTGCAGACTGCTCAGCGAACAGATGGAGTCGGGGCTACGATCGGCCTCGTGACCGCTGGACTCGCATTGAACAGAGATGCATGTTTCCCATAGGTAGATGATTTGAACCGCACGGTTGTCAAGATAGGCAACCTAGAAGATTTGATCACGACTTGACCTTTGGATGGCATGTGACGTCATCGGTCGCGTGACCGCTGTACTGGAAGGGAACAGATGGAGTTGGGTAGGCGTTCGAGCTGGTTGACAAACAGGAGCAGTGACTCGAGTTGTTGCAGGTTCGATAAGTTCTCCGGCACTTCGCGAATCTGATTGTCGCTGAGATCGAGAAATCGAAGAGACGTCAGGTCACATAACGAATACGGAAACCGCTCAAACCTACAATAGCACATTCAGTATATGTAGGCTATGGTCTCTGTATAAATCTCCACTGAGAAAGTAGTCATAAATCGTAGCCTGAGATTGCCTATAGAAATTACATTTTAATGAGTGAATAAGTCACCGTTCAGTGCACACACTAAACGCACGTGTGCAGTGCAATAGAGACATTACAACGTAACTACGATGTTCCATAGGACCCCTATTGTTTTAAAGATTACGTTCAACAACCGGACAGACGGCCGCATTATGTCAGCAGTTAGGCATACATCTTTTCTTGTCAAATGAGGCCCAGAATTGCCAAAGTTGCACTTTTGTATAACTCAACTAAAAGCGGAGACTCGGCGTCTCTACAGTATACAGAGCAGCTTTGATTGATCTTGCGACACGACATTTCATTCTGGCGTTCGGCCTTTTCCTGTAAAGCCCGGTACGCACTACCCTTACCTATAAGCTTACGGGCCGCACGTATGGCTTAAGTCTGGAGTTCCCTGCATGCCAAAAGACGTTATCATCGCTGCGTCTTTCGCATCGTTTCTTGGTAAACTGAAAACGTTTCCACTCTGTCGATCCTACGACGTTTCTGTAGACTGTATTTCCGCCTACATGTTTTGTTTTAAGTTCTTACTAGTTAAAGCTTTTTACATTCTCGTCATTGTATTGCACGGTTGTACCTTGGTCTTCGAAGTTCTTTGCGCTTACATCACGTCAAATTTTTCTAGGCCCTAGGATGGTGATGTCTGTAGTGTTAAGATAGACAGAAGGCCGTAACCGTAACCTGTTGTTGGCGGCGTGTAGAGCGGTAAGTTGCTGGAGGTTGGAGATGCTGTCTGGTAGACTGGGTAGGTGATTGTTACTGATGGACAGTCGTTCCAGCTGCCGAAGCTGACTGATCTCGGTCGGCAGCTCGTTCAGATGATTCGTGTCCAACATCAGCACTCGCAGGTTTACCAGGTTACTGATGTCCGCAGGAACCCGGTTTAGATGAAGATCTATGCAAGCTTCCCGCTCAGGACTCAGATCCAGCATCTGTGAGTACAGCAGTATACAGCAACAGTAGGGTTGGAATAGGCAACCGTACACAGAGTAAGGTTTGGAGTTTCAATTAGCCTAACCCCCACTGAAATGAAGATTGTTTCAGAACAAAAGTTACTGTAGCACAGTAGGCCTACTCGTAGTGTCGTACCGCATACATGGGCCCGCAAAGATATTATTTGCAGCCCACAGTGAATTGCTAAAAAATTGATAAACGCTGCCAACCGATCGGTCGCAGTTCGCCAAAGAACTCCTGAACTAGTTTGTCTCACGTTTCTTTTTTCGTGACTGGCAATAAGTAGGCCTAGACAGCAAAGAAAGAGTAACGCTCACAATCGCGTGACGTTTAAAAATTGTTGGATTCAGAGCGCGGTCCCGATCGTCATTAAAATTTGATTTGATCGAAGCGGCTTTTATGTAAACATTATTGAAGACCAGTATGCGAAGTTTACTCACCATATTATTGCGGATCGCAGGCCTACATGGCGATTTTTAGGAGAGGGGGAAGCATAAATTTATTACTCACTGGCGCCCAATGCTATTATTATCACGTAGGCCTACGTCTTTTTATCAACTGATGTTTCGTTCGGTAGACTATTTCTCTGCACCCACCTCCAGTTCGACCATGGCAAACACTTCGAGCGGCAGTTCGCTAAGATCTCTGCCGCAGATCTTGAGTTTCTTGAGTGGCGCCGAGGTCTGCTGGTCATCGGTCTCGATGAGCAGACGCAGCTTCTTGAGTACGACCGGGTCTGGAACAAACTCACCCCGGCCACTATTGCCGCTACCGCTGCCGGCGCGGTAGTCCGAGTACGATTCGTACATCGTCATAATTACTACATGAGCGTCGTAAAACGTCACTAATGCGATTCCAATGAGAGTAAGAATACAGCAATAAGTTTAGCGACTGGCAGGTGGTTTCTTAGCGACCGTTGAAGCCTGTTCGAACGCGTGCGTCCATAGCAACATCGTGCAGCACTCGGGCTGCGCATCAGGGTTGTTTCGTGCTTGGTTCACCTTGGGATCAACCGACCCCAAAGACCAGCCAAATCGTACATATGAGAGTGCCACGGTGCATGTAGTTTCAAAATGTAACACACTGTAGCCCTACACCTGTCAATTAAACGGAAGCTGATGTAGCCCTTTTCAAAATGGTGCATTATTTCGTTTTTAAACTTTTTGTTAATTACTGCAAAGCTATACCGTAGCCTGTTTCATGAAAGTCGTTATGGTTCGCACAATTTAATTTATTCGCGTTAAAGTTGTCAGGAGTTCAATCTTTTACCGAACCGTCGGGTTTCAAAGCTCGCAAAGTCCGATGACACTTTAAGTTACAACCAGACTAAAGCTAAACAAAAATTCATTCACATTTGCTGGCCTTCGGACACTGGCGTATGGTACGGTCGGCCTTTCCTAGCGATAGCTGGACTTCTTGTTTAAACTACGACGACGTACGCGACGTTATAGCCTATAGGCCTAGTTTAGATACGAGAAGGTTTAAGCGAAAAAAGACTGGGCGCGAGCCAAGTATAGACCTACGTTCGGCTTCTTGGCAAATATTCGGCGAGGATTATTGACCGCATGCTACGGTGGTGCATGCTGTACAGTGGTGGCGCCATGGGAGACGACTATTCGGCCTATTGACCCCCAAAAGTCCATCTTAGCCAATTTATAATTTGCGACCATAATCGTCCACTCCAAACGTGAACAAGAAAGCCCAGCTGTCGCTAGGCAAGATTGCAGCTTATACAGTTTCTGTTGCAGTACTGAGCTTTAATATCATCCAAGATCGACGATTTTTATCTCATCTGGAAGAGCATATGCAATTTCCTATTAATGATCAATAGCAACCTTGGCCCTATCTCTCACTGTTTTTGAGATAAGGCCAGTTATAGCTTGAAACTTAATTTTCATTAAAAACTGCGGCCAAACCGCTGCAGATAAAGACATGGTTGGAAGTTGCCAGCGATGGTACCATCGCCGACCCCCTTACGACTTACCGTTCAGCCACAATACCGCACGATTGGCATACCATAGTGCGTTATGACCCTTCAAGGTCATCCAAAGTCAGTGATTTTTTATGTCACTTGAAAGTCAATTTGCGACTTCCTTTCAGTGATCAACAGCAACCTAGGCCCCATCTCTTTTTTCTGTTTTATTTTTCTGTAAAGGCTAATTTTTTTTTGTTTTTTTTTATTGTAAAGGTTAACCTTTGTTTTAATATTATGTGTTTGTGTGCATTCTGCCTGCAAAGGCCGTCCCCGAAATGACCTATACTGTGTCGGGCGAGACGTTAGGGCCTAAACCCTACTCACTCACTCACTCACTCACTATCTCGCACCGTTTAGCCACAATACATCCGTTACAAACGATGACGACGACAGACGACGACACACGTACAGGTAGACGACACATCGTGAGATGCTCTACAGCATAGTTGTAGTGCGTCAAAAACGTCAATAGGCCTAAGTAAAACGACGATGTGATATATAGGCCCTAACAGGTAGGCCTAATAACTTTTGAGACACGAATTGCCAGTCATGTTTGTCGCTATTCAGTTAATCATTTATTGGCAGACGGATGCGCTACCCAGTACAAATTTACTGTTGTAAACGACCAATTTACGACTTCTGCATTTCACAACGTGTAGCGACAGACATTTAGCTAGATTAAGTATAGGCCTACATCAAGTTTTTTTCGCGATGTTGCGTGCCAAAATTATTAAAACCAGCCAGAGTTTTACGAAGCTAAGCTTATTTAAACGCACGAGTGGTTTGCTTTTTGAGACACGGTGTATACTGAGTTAGTAGCCGAAAAATAAACGCGGCGAGTTGCGCTGATTCGAAGCTCGGTAACAAACTCCGCGGTTGGCTCAGCCCTAAAGCGCACCTGCAGGATAAATACGACAAAAATACCGGTGGTCAGACTAGTCGCTGGTTTTTCCGTTCATGTACTGTTTCTCTTTATTTAGCGTTAGTGCTGTGTTCTACTAGTTAAGCCTATTTATGTTAAAATAACTATTATACAGTACCGGTATATCCAACAGGCATTAATTACAGTCCCTTATTGTCGCAGTTCTATAGCTGACGCACAAAGACCGTACGAATGAACTCGGGAAACTGAAAGTGAAAGTTTCTTCTTCAATAGTAGATTGGAGGTAGGATTGCACTGCAGTTTACATTTTTCACTGTGTAAATATAGGCCTACCGTATTGTTCACACGCGTTTTGATATAAGTTCGTTTTATATCAAAGTATCGCCGATGTTCACCCAGCGCCTTACGTTATCTGTGGTATCTTTACTAAGTGTAGGCCTAAAGTGATAGTTTATAGACAGTTTCTTCTATGGCAGACTGCGTGCCGCATCCAAATCAGGGATGCAATCTGCTACGGGTAAAAAGCGGACGTGCAGATCTGAGGATGTCGCAGCGCTGTTACTAAGCTGTAATGTAAGCTTAAACGTCCCCTAACCCTATTTTTAACCCTAGCCTTAACCCTAATCCTAACGTTAATCTTAACCCATGCATGCCATGCACGACATTACTCGCAAGAGGATATGTGCATTATTGGAAAAGAAAGAAAGAAAGAAACCCTGATGCAACATCCGCAGATCCGCACATCCGCCGATCCGCTTCTGATCTTGGTCTTGGTCTGATCTTGCTTTTAATTTTCACATCTGTGGTTTTGATCTTCTCGTTTTTATCGCGATCCAAATACGCGCCATGGTATCTTTATATTAGAAACGCCTGCAAAATGCAGTCAAAGTGTACCAAAATAGTTTGGACGGCTGGGTTGGAAAAAGGGTTTAATCTGTTTTGAACGTGCAGTAGACTGTTTTTGTATAGGCGGCTGAGGCTTATGCATTGTCGTCATTGACGTCAAAGTTGCGTAGTCTGTGGTCTACAATTACAAGTGTGTGTTGTAATAGCCTACTTGTAACTGTGTTATCATCTACAGTGGCCATAAAAGTAGCACATGTGACTCGGAGGCGTCATAGTCTGTTTTGAAAGATTCTGAAGACTGTTGATCTATTACGTCATAAATTGAAATGACATCGTCTATCAACCCTCAACGATTCGACTACTTTCTCGTCTTAGATTTCGAAGCTACTTGTGAAGAAAATAAGAAGCTCACCCCTCAGGTAAGTCTAGCATATATTCGATATTATTGTATCGTACCGCCCTTCTTCGCTACTGGATTGATAAAATCAAGCGGTGCAATATAGGGCCCCTATTGTGTGACGTAGGCTAATAAGATGCACGAAAAACAGGCTGACGAAGAACTGAAACAGAAACCAGCGCATGCATCGCTTATCTTTTAAATTGTTTCGCCCATATTCTTCAGTGGCCAACGGCGTTGGAGGTTTAAAAAGTTGGGGGATGCAAGAAGTCGCAATTTTCCGACAGAAAGCTGCAAATTTGCGACAAAAGAGATATGTGTTCACAATTGTAATTTTTTTACATTCCCAAATAAGAGACTTTCAACCACAAAGTTTGTATTATTGGAAAATTTTATTTAAAAAAACTTTTCCGACGGTCTAATATTTAAGGGGGAGCACATTAGTGACACTGAAAGTAGTTTGTGCAGGACATCACCAATCGGAGTTACAAGATTTCACTTTTTTCCGCTTCTCTCTCTTTTCCTTTTTTTTCTTTTTTATTCCGATTTTTTGCACGGTTTTTCTCTGTTTTTCTTTGATCCAGTTAAAAGCTTAAGGACTGTCATACAACTAATATGCTTTTCTATCGGGTCTCTGGAGAGCTTGGCCACAATTTGCATTTTAATGATTTCTAAAGGTGCGTATACAGAGCAGAAAAAAATGAAACGAAACAAAACGAAATGAAATGAAAGCCGCGCGCTCTTAGTTTATTTCATTTTTGTCGCTTTGTACCGTACGCATCGTAAAGGACCTTTTACAAGTAAAATACACGAAAATTATTTAGCACAAATGATAAGCGAAAGACTAACGTAACTTTACATGCTTTATTATTATACTGCTAAGGTGTGATTTTTGTTTTCTTATGGCGCTTGAACTCTGTGTACGCGACTGTCTGTTTACCTATTATAATGTATGGTATATAGGAAGTGATTGAGTTTCCAGTACTCAAAATTAATGCTAAAACGTTCGACATTGAGTCGCGGTTCCACCAATATGTACAACCCACAGTCCATCGTCAGCTCACTCCATTCTGTATCCAGGTATGCCGACGTAATTGTTGTTGCGTGTAGCCACGGCATAAAATGTAGCGTACTTCGAAAACAAATAGGTAATATATCATGTTTTCAATAAATTACTGTAGGATGTGTCATTGTTAGAAACTGCCAATATTATCAGGCTTTCAACTGCTTTCACATTCGAAATATGGAGCTTAGCCCGAAAACCCTGGAAAAAGATGTCACCCTTGGTCATGGGCCCAGTCATTTTTCCATTCCAGTGTTTCGTGTCGCGGTTTTTGCTTATTATTTTGCCTTGTGGTTCCGACCGTACCACTGTTATTTTTTGATGTAAATCGTACGTGATTTGGCGAACTTAATGATACCGATGACGATACAACAATATATCGTGTATACTGTGTAGTTGACAGGCATAACACAAGACAAAGTGGACCAACAACCGGACATCTTAGCAACGTTAAAGGTTTGCTTTCCGTTTGTTTTAGTTCGCAATTAACTTGCATAAAAATGTTGATTATAAAAATACACTTGATTTAAAACAAAAATTAACGCCGCGTGCAACTGAAAAGTTGAATATTTCTGTAGTAGAACCTATAAGGCATTAGGCGTACGTGATTACCTAACAGTCAGTGCATCGTAAGCTTACGTTTTATTTTACTTGCCTTTTTGTCAGCCGTTATATGCACATTTTCCCAGTATGAAATTGGAACTTTTGAATAGGTCTTTCCTGTTAAGCGATCAACAGTAAAATTGTTGGCCAGTTATACAAGAAATTTGAGCAAAGCTCACGAGACGCGCGAAAGCCTATAGCATTTCCAGTTCAGTAGTTATAGTTTCGAAAATTGCATATCACTTGGACTCGGCCCATCGGGACCCTAATACACATCGGCCATAG
>Ga0209367_1000872_pt1 | contig 34158 bp, 14 predicted proteins | sample WorMetLIZISLAND2_FD_187412 | JGI IMG/M metagenome (GOLD analysis project Ga0209367, IMG submission 187412) | Marine gutless worms symbiont microbial communities from Max Planck institute for Marine Microbiology, Germany - Olavius geniculatus... ... | reverse complement strand
TCTTGTCTCCATATCCAAAGTTACCCATGACTCTCTCCCATCCATTGTTGTCGCTTCCAACCTTTGCATTCCAGTCCCCTGCAATGATTACGATATCCTTCTTCGGTATGTCATCCAGCGTTGTTTTCAGGTCTGCATAGAATTGTTCCACCTGTTCGTCTGTACCGTCTGACGTGGGTGCATATACCTGTAAACGAGGTTAGACTGCAATTATCACGTGAGCATCTTTTTTTACCAAACCTAACCTTTTAGAGATTGACGTCACCGGATCTAGTTCTTTTGTTTTATCGTGTTGTGTTCCAAATTTTAACAAAATGTAAAATAACGTTTATCTATCAGTATGCTATATACTAAACGGTAAACATTAATATATGCATATTAATATATTAATATATTAACATATGCATTAATGAAAATCTTTGTCGTCAGCATATTTTGTTCGGTTTATAGTTTATAAAGCAAGAGCAAGAAAACCAGTTAGTAACGTATAGGCGCCGTTGCTGGACTTGGGGTTTTACACCATAATTCGCCTGTTTTCGTAGGAGACCAGGGCACCTATAATATTACTCGGAGCCGCACAAATGTTTCTGCCAAAATGGAATCTGATTTCAACGGCTTTAGAAGGGTTCACAAGTGTGACAGACGGATCAACAAACAGACAGACCTACAGACCTGGCTACGCTAACATCTGTCATAGTAGCCGACATCTTTGATGCTTTCAGCGATAAAACCTGGCAATTTTTTAAAAATCAAAGTGAATAACCAAAAAAACTTAAAATTGCCAAAATACGCACATCCTTTAGCCAATGTCAGTTTCTGTGAAGTAGGCCTATAAGCAATGTACATTAAGAACTCGGATAGTTTCTGAAGATGTCTGCTATTGCTGCGTCTGCGCAAAACGCTTAGTTGCCTCCAGTAATAAAAAAAACTGAGAAAAAACGAGTTCTGCGTCTTTTGCTTTAGTTTAGTTTTTACGCATGACAGTATATAATGTTTCGCGCAATTTAGTTATCATCGCAGCGTTCTCTCTATCAAAACAATGCAAGTTAAGATCATAAAATCTTTACTGTAGACTGCTACAAAAACTCTAGTTTTAAAACCCGTTAAGTTTTTTTCTTTAAATTTAAAAAAGTCACCCCGATCGAGGGCTCTAACCGAAAGTGGGGTATAAAAATTGGCGATTTTGAGCCAATACGTCGTCGTATCTCAGAAACGGTGCCAGAGAGAGCCAAAGTTACTATCATTCACTAAAAGAAAGTCTCATGTGCCCTTTTAATTGATATTAAACTCAACGACTTCGAAAGACCTTAAACACCCACAATAGAGGTTTTAGTTTGTTGTTGCGATTTTAGGCTACGGCGCGCGCATTTTAACAGTGAACTGGACCGAAATGGCTGGCTGGCAGTAGATCAAGACAACCTGCGTATGACTTTAGCACTTTAAATTTCGACACTTTAGGTTTAAGAAGTCCTTTCTACAGGGGCCTTAACATTTTCTTATCTTTTTGAAATACGCAATGAAAAAACAAATTCAGTCAATACGTCTAGTGAAAACAGTCACGATTTCTTTTACGTTTACGCAAAATGCCACCTTGCCGATTATTATTAAATGCCCAAAAAATCCAGACATGGTTGATATCCACCTGGCACATAGTTCCTGACGACTGTGTTAATGTGCTAACACATTAACAATATATCACGTTTGCGTTTATGCTTGTTTTGTACATTTCCTAACTTTTATTTTACTAGGCCTATGTAACCTCCCAATGTTACAGCGTTGGCTTCGCCACTGCAGCACGTGGTGGTGGTCGGTCAGTGGCTGCCACTGACCGCTGGCGCAAAACGCTGCTGCTGTTGCTTGAAGTGCAACTCACTCAGTCAGTCACTCGCTGCTGAGCGCCTTTCATCGTTTGATCGTCTTACCGCATCACCGTGACCGACCTCATCGGACTACAGAACCGGAAGCAGCAGTGGACAGTGACGTCACAAACTACGTCATCGTTTCACGCTTTTGAAGAGGTATGTTCCACTGTTATTGATAACAATATCTTTACGTTAAATAGGACTAAAAGTGCGTGTGCAAAATACAGTACACCGTTATCTGTCAAGTGAGATTTTGGAGTATCTCTGTGCAATCGCGCATCTTTCTTATTCTTGACAATCTAGAGCTACATGTATAGTAGCATTTAGTAGGTCAGCTTTTAACGAGCTTCAAGTTTTATGTTCGCTGCAACAGGCTTTTATTGTGAGTTAATGTGTATACTTGCATGTTTTTAATTATTAACAATATATGACTTCACAAGCCGGTAATTATTTGTCGCGTGATTAACTGTCCCAGTGATTATGTGTCGGTGATTAACTGTCGCGTGATTAAATGTCGGGTGATTAAATGTCCGTACACCATTTTTCTATACGTAGTTGTGTGCGGTATTGTCCGAAAATGGCCAAAAAACAAATATCGTAAAAGTCAGCTTGAAACTCCCTTGACAGCACCTACGAGATAAGTGAACAATGGGAACATTGCTAACCATTGTACCTGATGATAACGTTAAGATTCTCAACAGGTAAAGTTCATTCGATCCGTGATGAACAGTTTTCTTCGCCATTAACGGTAACAGTCGAATAAATAAAATAAATAAATAATACGCGAGAAATGGTATAAAATACGATACACAGAAGCTTAAATTAAATTAATCGTAGATTAACAGCCAAGCGCAGGGCCTACAAAAACAATAATTTAGATGTAAAAGCTTTCATGCAATGTTTTTTAAAAATTTTGTCTGTTTTGACAGTCGACTACTTTGCAGTTTAAGACAAATATTTGTGACAATTTTTTACAGCACTTGTATAATATGTATTAAATAGATTCATAATTTTTACAGTACTGCATTGCATAGACAGTCATTAAAATAATGATTAGATTTAACTATGTTATTTCATTTTTTACTATTGCCTTATTATGCTGTGTTTTGCGACAAAGCATTTTTTTCAAAACGAATATTCCATTGTGTTAAATGTAGTCGAGATAAAGAGCGAATAGGTATTTGTGGGTCGAAAATGGAACATCAGCTGCAAGTTTCATAATAACAACTCACCAGCTCGTCAGGTATCAATGATAAACTACCTAGCAATAGGAGCAGCAACGACAGCAACGGGCTTGAGGTGAAAGGATGGACTCAAAATCCGCCCATACTTTATCATATTCATTCGTTGTATATAAGTGAACATGGATAAAAAGGTTTAATGCAATAATGGGGCGACTAAAAATGCGAGACTAGAAAATGAAAAACAAAAAATGCAGAACAGTTTTACGTGTTTTTTGCATGCAGTCAATCGTTCGAGATTATATTTTGCCTTGGTTGCCGGTTGAAGCTAACCGAAGTTTTTATACGCGATAGGGATATTTGCATAACTGTAATAACTGTCTATGTGACATTTATTAAAATCAGGAATTAGTGCGTTTTTAACGGAACAGTTTTACGTGTTTTCTGCATGCAGTTATAGCCTTAGACGCATATATCACTTTTGCAACTACATTAACCACACACATAGGTCCCTAATTTGTTTTTCTCGCATTTTCCACCCTTGCATTTCTTGTGCTCCATTTTCCAGTTTCGCATTTTCCACCGTTGCATTTTGGCCGCGTTGGTGCCGAAAATTCCAGTCTCGCAAATTCCAGTCTCGCATTTTCAGCGTCCCCACAATAATAAATAGCGCGTCGACTTATCACGGGATACAGAATGGATTGATTGAGTAATTGAGTGAGCGAGTGATTACCAATGCAGAATTTACTTATCTCTCTGCCATCTGTAACAAATACGTCAAAAGCAAATAAGTAAACGAGTATTTCCAGAATTTCAGAAAATTGAATGCATTTTTAAATTAAAAGATCAATGTGTGTAAAATGTCTTCATTTTAGTATATTTCGTACATATAAACATTATTTCTGTGAAATTATTAGGCCCCCGACGACCTCGCGATTCGAGGCTCTGGCGTATATGCGAAACAATGGACACTTCAAACCTCACTAGGTTAGGCTATCTATTGCAAACGTCAAGAATTTTACAGTAAAATGTCTGCCGTTCACGGTTAGAAATCTTTTTGCTTTTACCTTTCTTTTTTGTTGACGCAGAGCGATAACACTTGCTCGGATTTTAACAGAATCGTGGACCAACAGTGCGGACCAAAATTTTCTTCGTTTGTGTATTCCTCCGCAGGAATAACTACAGAACCACCGAGGCCAGTTGCTTACTTACTATCTTCCTCTGACGCATATTAATCACTTAGCCTACTGACTGACATAACTATTTATAAACCTCACGCAAACTCTTCATACATTCTTGCTTCCAGCTGGTCCATGCATCAGTTAGTTCTATATTCTGTACACCAATTGCTATGCTTTGACTGATGCGGCAGAAAAGTTGCCGGCGTGACATTTAGTCAGCTCATTCAGATTCAGACACGTCTTAAAACGCTCATACCGTCAGCAGGTTAATGGGCTGCGAAATCCAGATGGTTGTTTTACAGCTCAGACCGAGTGACGATCGTACACCCCGCAGTTTTATGCTATGCAGCATACACAAGTTATAGTCGGAGAGACGAGCTAATATATTCGTTTTACTCTTGTTTCTACATGCTTCACTGGCTGTGCGAAGGATAATTAATTATTCTGCATCATGTCAGTTGGCCTTATATACTGACTAGGCCTATAATGTGACCGAGAGCAACATATATCTCATAGTTAACTTATGCCTCACATATCTCTCCCGGTATGTTTACTATACTACAGCATTATGTCGTGAGTATGAAATGTTTGCATATAGTGACGCTGGGTTTTTAAGTCGTGACAAAGAACGACAAAGAATAGCTCGGCACAAACGTCTAACGTAATGCAAAGTCATTCTCGCTTAAGCCCAAATTCCATTACGCCGACTTTGCGACAAAGTCCGGGACAAGTTCCCGACAAAGTCGCGGACTTGTTCGGACACAAATCATGAAAGTCCGCGACACAAATCACGTCGCCGACTTTCATGATTTGTGTCCACAACAAAGTCCTCGGACTTTGTCGCGGACTTTGTCGCTGACTTTCCCCGTGCATTGTAACGGGCTAAATTCCATTAGAGCGACACAAACGGGTTTGTCGCGGACTTGTTACGAACTTTGTCGCAAACATCTCAACATGTCGACATGGTTTGTGTCCGCGACTTTCATGATTTGTGTCGGCGAATTTCACCGAAACTTCATGGTTTCATGATTTGTCACCGTTTGTGTCCACGACTTTCCCCGCGGGGAAGTTTCGGTGAAAGTCGGCGTAATGGAATTTGGGCTTTACACTGCTAGACCAAGGATACGTGGCTAATGCATCGCACAGTGTGTCTCTTCAGCATAGGCCCTAGTTTTTGCTGGTACTCTTTGCGACTACCCGCAGAAGGATCACTAGGCTAAGTTGACCTGAATGGTGCTGAGATGGTTTACCTCTCCGTAGACATTTGCCCATCCGGATAGTAACCGGCTCCGGCGTATAAGCACAGTTGTATGACCAGCTCATTTTAACAGTATGCTGTACATAAATCAACGTTTTACTTACTTATTTACAAATCGAAATAGTATACAATTCGGGCTTAACGCTTTACTTGCATGTCTACAGCTCTTCTAATTTTTAGCTATAGCTCGCCCGCATACAGGCCTTTTGGCAGCAGAGCACCGTAAACCATCTCGGTAGCCACTACATCAAATCAAATCAACTGGGACGGTCGTGTATACGGGAAAATTTAATCCTAAAACGCATTCCACAACGCAAATGCTTACTTTTCAGACCTGACGTGCACATGAGTATAAGTTGCGGCACATATTAACACACTCACACATTATTATAGACACTTCAGTTTTAGATTTTCGTCATTCGCTACCCTGCATACAAGCACACGATCCCAGGTGTAGCGATTTGCTCCGCTATATGTAAGATATAAAAAGCATCCTACTGACCGTCACTTGTCAGAGTGATGAATGTTAGGCCTACACGGTGGGATCTGGCACATGGTGGATCTCGTAGGCTACACCTGTCAGTCAATCACAGCCAGTCGGTAGTTCTACGCAAAGGAAAACTCGCGCAGATAGCCTACATTCAGTCTTGTGTTTCATCTGAATCACGAATATGATTGGCATACCTGTAGGCTTATCTGGTCCATATTTTTATGGCACGCCGTGGCTTAAAACTGGAGTTAAAGACCTTTTCTTTAAAACTGATCGAGTATGTACAGGCGTATACTGTGTTACTGACTTAGTGTCAGAGTCTTTTTCACGAGTTAACATGATATACACAATACACTGAGTCTCAAAAAAAAATCCCTGACATTTTCGGTTGTCAGTTAAAAACCAGTTATTGGATTTTGATAATTTTTGGTACAAATATTAGTGACACAATTTGCCATCAAATGACTATTTAATTTCTCACTTTACTTATTGTCCAAAAATCTGATCAAGCAAAATATAGCCTACCTTGAAATGAACAAAAAACCTGAAAAAAACATTTCTGACATTATCGATTGTAACTCAAAGAAAGATTAGCAGATTTTAATAATTTTTAGCAAACATATGTTTTCTAACACCACTGGCTATTAAATCGTTGCTTAAGTTCCCATTTCACCCACCGTTTGTTTTTGCACTACCTGTGGAAACCAGACCAAGCATAATACGTGCTAAAATGAATGAAAAACGTCAATAAATTTCATCTATCCAGATCTGTGTCCCAAACAGCTGGTCTATTACAAAGTTTTATTGTCATGCAGCAGTGTGTCTACCAGATTACGTTCAGGAATGTTTATGAATTTAAGAAGCGACTGGTAAAGCCTGAATTGGTCTGGAACAGAACATTATCAATAGAATGAATGGAGAAAGCGCCTCCATGTCTGTGTTCGCATAATGGGCCGACATTTCGAGCAGTTTTATTCTAAGCAGTTGAAAAATAGACAATTAAATAAAATATTAACCTAAATGTTAGAAATGTGAACAAAATGTATTTTTATGTGTTACGTTGATTAAGTAATCATACCGCATTGGATAAAAAAGTAATATTTCGATGATTCTGTTTTCTCCAGGTAGTGCAAAAACAGACATTAAGTAAAGTGGGAAATTAAATAGTCGTTTGATGGACAGTTGTCTCTGAAATATTAGTACGAAGAATTATTAAAATCTGGTAATTCATCTTAAAGTTACAATTGAAAATGTTTGGAATATTTTTGGGACAGTGTACACGGAGTAATAAATTAACAGTACATTTTAGCAGTTGTACTAAGAGGATAGTTATTCAAACTACCCGGTATTTGAAAATTGGATTTATTGTCATTCGACTGAGGTACAAAAGAAACAAATGTTTCTTATTTAAAGTTTAAGCAAATTTGTTACTGGGCGAGATCTGTCTGTTACTCTTTTTTCTGGGGAGGCGGCAGGACAAAATACGAGCTATCGCTGACCTTATTTCGATTCCTGATTTGGCCCCCAATAAATAACGGAGCGCGAAATGGCTAACTGCATGGTGCAGACATTTGACAAAACCGAAGATGTCCGTAATCCTGTTAGTTGTTATGATAACGTGTCTTTGTGGTTGCTCTAGTTATTACCGAATGTCACACGTTTGCACGCGTGTTGTTTGTCGACGTATTGCACGCAGTGTCCAGTCCACCCACGGTAATCCGCCGACGTAAAGACAGCTCCACGCCCACGTGTTGCTCCTACGATCACACGCAAGATGAAAACTTACTGACTGAAAACGTGTTTCTGAAAGCACTTTGCTTTAATTTAGCAATATACATAATTTAACGGGTTACTTAGTGACATTACGCCTACATTTTATCTGCGACGTACACAATAACAGGTCTGATGTTTACGAAAAGAAGATACAGGAAGAATCATCACACGATCACAGGAGAAACGACTGTTGCGAAGGCTGTTGCGAGTATCAAAACACGAAGGACACTGGCTGGCATAATAGCACAGCGAAGTTTGACGTAGTTGGGGCATGTTTCAAGGATGGAAGTGAACGGTTGCGAATAAAGTTGACGCATTGTTCTGTAATTTGGAGAAGGAATCAACTTAACTAAGAAAGACAACCAAAGAAATAGAAGACATGGACACAAGAAAAATAAGTTTCGAAGAAACAATGGATATCGTACACCACAGAACCAACTAAGACGTCCAGTAGAAACCTCGTCATGATTTTCTTGATGATAAAAGAGAGAGAAAAAGAAAAAAAGTAGGCTAAGTAAACGAACACAATTAGCCAGTTACGCTGGTACCTCGCATGCAGTCACTGCGTATGCGCCGTAATAACGAAATGACGTCACTGAGTGATACGATCCTGCAGTCATCAATGATTCATGGCGTCCTTATCGATAGGGCTTCCAGCAAATCGAACCGATCGCCGACTGTCCATCAATAGAGATGCACGGATATTATCAATGTTGTGTGGAAAACCAAGTCGGTGCCGGTATTTGGCGGTCATTTTGCTGTTGTTGCGACAACAGATACGGCGGTATCTGGCACCGCACAGTAAACCGCCCACACGAATGCACGACTCATCTCAGAAATTTTTTTTGGGAATCAAAAATGACTCTGTTTTTCTACCCGACTCCCTGCTACTTTATCATTTTCGTCATTTTTTCCAAGGAGTGTTTACTCATTTTTGCTCGTCCCAGATAGGCCAAGCAACACCTTATTTGTACCTAGGTATTTACTATTGCTAGCGTCGATTTCCCGCCCATCTCTGAGCATGTCCAGTCGTTCGCACGGCGATGGTGCAGTAGAGCGGCGGCAGTAATAGTGTCTATTACTGTGCGCCGGTAGATAACAGTGGACAGCGGAGAGTGGAGCGATGCGGCTTTATTAACACAGACAGTGACCTGTTACGCGCCGGTGTCCGGCCAGTTGCATTGATTGGATAAATTGACGAGCGAGCAGCGAACATCATTCAAGCATTTAGATGATCGCATATATTCGCATGCAGTCGAACGCGAGATTTCCTGGAATGCTCGCTACTGCATTTGAGACTGTTCATCCACTTTAAGAGGCTTTGATTCAGCGAAAGTTAAACCCATTTAAGCCACTGCAGCGTTGTACAATCGAAGTCCGATCGATGGCCATATCGGCGCCGTTGCCAGTTAGGGCCCATGAAAACCGAATAGGAAGTTGATTTATAAGAGGAGTTGTTTATTTCACAGCATTCGTTTTATCTGTTTAATACAATGTGTATCGTTGTTATCTTTTTTCTTGTTACACCCTTATACAATGAATGAAGACTTTCAATGTCGTATCGACATAAGTCCTGATATCGCACAGTTAAGAACTCGCCGTATCTTTTCTAGCGGTGTGTTTGTTTGCTTTTCTTGTACTTCATAATTGAGTTAGAAACGAAACGTTTGCGAGGTCCGACAAATAAAAACGGCTATTCCAAAGTGCTGATTTGCAGAATACGAAATAAACAAAGAGCTGGTGTGTGCATGTATTTAAGTCGAACTACGACTCTCTGCTTGCGTGCAGCATAAAATGCGCCGCCGATGGACGGGGCACCTGTGCTCGGACACTGCATGCAGTTCGACGGATGGACTTTACCTGGAGAAAGGTGTGTGCGTCTGTGTCGGTGGCTTAGTGGTGCACGTACAACTGTAGGTAGCGCGCAGCAAGCACATGTGTGTTACGGCACATGAAACCGTCAACACAGACCGAGCAGCAATAGTGAAGAATTGACGCAGACAGTCGGACAGGTGGAGAGACGTGGCCAGAGAGCGATCGGTGCAGCTTCGTGCCATCTATAGCCGCTATTACTCAGTTATTAACTTCGCACTCGCTCCGCATTCTTCGATAACTTACTTAATCCCTTTTCACTCTAGTCGATGTCTTTTGATGAATAGCACCACTGTCAGATTGTTTCATTTAGTTCGCTGACGGATATTTGCTCAGTTGCCTCGCACATTTCTGACATTATAACTGATGCCACGTACGAAACCCTTCATGGGCAATTAGATATCAAACAAGAAAAGATGTAGGCGTCTGCTGTCGAGTGCTGACATGACATGAGGCTGTCCGTCCAGCTACCGAGCGTCTCAGGCGTCAACAGTAAACTTCATTGTACTTAATTTTCCTGAAGTCTTTGACGTCCCTTGACAATGAACTTCGAAGGCACACTTGTTATTCCTGTAAATTAAACATTTACGCCAATTCTGTTTTTCTGCACTGTTTTGTTTTCTAACCAGACGCTGGTACGAGACAGACGTGCGGACTAGACGCGTAGGGCCTAATGCGCCTGTTACAGGACGACTTGGCCTACCGGTCCTGACCGGACAGGCCTGCAGCCATTACAAAAGTAATTTTGTAGAAGAAGAAAAAGATTCATGAGATTTAGCGAGTGGGCAGGAAGCCTAACAGCTTCAGCCTGTCTTTGCCGTGTAGCAAACGCCCATTCATCAACAGTTTATGTAGGCTACCAATCGTCACGCTATGCCACTGCTGACAGTTGCACAGTTAAACTGATGCAAAACGACGGACAACGCTGACCCCGAGGCGTACTACCCACTTTCGATCATCGCAAGTCCTGATGAGAGCAGCTTTCGACGACAAGTAATAATAATAATAATAACGCGGAGGACGAAAATAAACGCAACGACGTTTTTACGGCGCTTCGGCTGTTCGTTCGGTCGCCGTGTGGCTTCCACGTGGCGCCGCGGCCATGAATGCAAAGCACAGCCAAACAGATGTCGAACTACGGAGTTCGCAGAAGTGCACTACGACCGCAGTGTAAGAATGTTTCTAGTGGGATTGCAAAGTGTATGCACAGTGTATACGCCTTTTCTCTGAAGTCTAAAATCGGTCTGTATATTTGGATTATCGTGAAAGCAGAACCGAAGTTAATGAGGTTGTTTAACGGTGACGGTTTGCCTAATTAATTTCAGACATTGTAAACGTAGGAGTTTCTGTGAACTATACAGTAACGCGATGCTTATGCCCACCCGCATAGTTACGTATTGTGATACATTCACTATTGCTAACGTGAAAGACTTCGAACCTTTTACAACCTAGGATACTTGGAGTTAAAAAGCTTTTGAGCAAAACGGCAGTGATAAAATGTTAACGTATAGGTAGTTGTTTTAAGAACTTTCTCAACTTTGTTAAATTAAGGCTCTCAGATGCATCCCTGGTTTGGTGTTTTATTACTCGCTGTTAAACTTTTTCAAACAGGACACAGATGGACATGGGTCATGTTTATCCATGGGTCGGGGTTAAGGTCTGGTTCGGTCTGGTCGACCGGGTCAAGCCGGGCTTAAACTAACTTGTAATATGTTGGCTTTCGATTAGTTTGATTAAGATTTTGTGACTTTCCTTGCGTTCCGAATTAAAATGTAAAAATACTGCATCACCCAAGTAAGCCAATCCGCGGCGTCTATGGCAAAGCCTAAGTAGTGAGTGGGCTGGGAGTGGGGGCGAGGACTGAAGTTAAGGCGCGTACAGAGCGAGCGAAATGAACTAAAAATGAAATTGCACGAACTTGAGGTAGCGAACGAACTGGCAATTCGGTTTATTTCAGGCTTGAGAACAACAGCGCTTTACAGCTACGGAAGTGACAGCTGATTGACATAAGTTTGTAATGCCGCGGCGCATTATGCGGTCATCCATGGCTAGCGCAAACGATGGATCGTGTCTGCGGTGCAGCATGCAAACATACCACCGCACACCAGTACGCCTTGGCGGCCTTGTATTGGCAGTAACCTACTACTCATTCCCCGTCCCGCTGAGAGTAGGAGGCTGCGTTGGCCTGAGCACGCTGCAGTAATCCAACAAATTGCAAAACGTAGCTGACATGCATGAAGGTCGCATAATTCATTAGACATTCGTGAGCTCGTGGCTAACTGAGTTTGTCTTCCATTAACGCACGCACATTAGAGCTTCTAACCAAGTTCAGTGACGTGTAAACTGTTATAATAATAATAATAATAGTAATAGTAAACGACAATGTTAATGGTGATGTCATTAGTAGCACTGTCATTGCGTGCTGTTGTTGCCAGAGTTCACGCAGTTCATCTGATCAATGCGTAACTCCGCGCTGCACCAAGTTCACTCATAGAGGACTTGAAGGGAATAGGGGCCTAGCCTTTTTCTGTGTTCTGCTTTAATTTTTAACTTTTGATAAATAACACCAGTAGTTTTTTTTTCATTAATTCGCTGACGGATACTTGTTAGCTGTTTCGCACATTTCTGCCGCATATAACTGATGCCACTTACGAAATTCTTCATGGGCAATTAGATATCAAACAAGAAATGTCGGCGTCGACTGTCGTTTGCTGACCCGATAGCAATGGTTTACCACTCTTCACCGGATCACAGCTGATTATGTCTTTCTACGTTTCTATGGTGTTGCTCTAGCAATTGATAGACTGGAAAACTCAGCGTTTAGCATCTGTGTGCGTAGTAAAAATGTGTTAGACAGCTGCGCGTCTGCATGTCTAGAAATTGAAACTTTTTGTTCGTATATTGCGCGGGTGTATAATCGTAACGTGGGTATATCAGACAAAATTCGTTTATTCGTACTCATTCACCTGCGATTCTGCGATTAGTCAACCTGGGTTATCGCGATCTCCGCATTGAATGCCTGATCATCTGCTGTCGGCCCAGTCTTTCCAGACTTTAGCTGAACAGCCGTTGTCAAGACTGTCATTTGGAAACACCTGAGACCGACTCGTTTGAGCGTAAGCTGAGTAGACTTTAATCCGTAAGCCTGCTGTTATCACCGTGGCTAAAATGACAGTGATTGATTTTGATGTTGATTAAACAGACGCCGTTGTTTTCCGTGGCTAATCTTGTCTAAGCCTATTTACTGCAACAGGCTTTTGTATTTACTGCGTTTTGTGCAGCGTAAAATTAGCCTATAGTATACGATGCGTGAGACCGCCTTTTTGAACGTGCGCTCAAAATTTGATCAGCATGCCGTCAGTTTAGTTACGGTAACGGATTAAACACTGGTGAATAAACGAAAACTGATGACTACGGAAAATCCTGATAAAAAGTTTAGTGTCCAGAAATCAGTAAAAGCGGTGCATACTGATATACCAGTATAAATCTAGTCTGTGAAGAAAAGTTTTGTGAAAAATTCTAAGATGCTAAGATGCAGAATTGCAGACGCTGCATGCTTAGACGGCGCTAGAAGGAAGTTCTGTGTAAAATAGTTAGCACTAGTAGTGTTGATCACGTTTTTTGAACAGCAGCCCAGCACGTAATACAGTGAGTAGGCCTAAGCTTATTTATAGACTGAATGCTTAGGTCTTCACTTCCGTTAACGTGTGCAAATATTTCCGCGATCTTCAGAAAAAAATCGTTTTCAGAAGTTAATGCGAAAAAAATCCATGCTCCCGTGTACATATAGTTCACGCGTGGTGGATTTATTTTCTGCGCGTAGCAGTGTGCGGGTTAATCGAATGACTGACTGGCAGTCGATTTTTTCGTCCGACACGCTTCAGTGTGTACGAACGGCAGTGTCAAAACCAAGCGTTATGCCCGACTGAGTGCCCGCCTGTTGCCTGCACTGCAGTCAGACAGATCTTGACAGCCTCGCTATATATGCTGCTGTAGCGACGATCTAATCAGTTAATGAAGAATTCAAGCACACGAACGCAAGTACAAGTATGAACAGGGATAGTCATGCAAACAACTGCGAAATGTTTATGGCTCCTACTTATATTTAAGCCTATATTTAGCAGTACAAAGTTACGATTTGCAGCAAATTATTTTTGCAATATCTGCAGTTGTTTTTTATTACAGTGGCGCATTACTTTTTTTAAATACCGCGTTTGTTTTGTGCTATCAGTTCAATCCTCTTAAACCTAACTAACCGGTGACCAAGTCAGTGTGACTGCGACTCAGTCTTGGTCTCCGGTTAGTTTGCTCGGATACTTGGATTTAAGAAGCTTTTGAGCAAAACAGCAGTGATAAAATTTTAACGTATACGTAGTTGTTCTAAGAACTTTCTCAACTTTGTTAAATTAAGGCTCTCGGATGCATCCCTGGTTTGGTGTTTTACTCGCTGTTGAACTCAACCGGAAAAAGATAGGCGGATGGTCTTCTTTTGCCATGCAACGGTGCATTGCGTGCTGCGGAGTAAATCTATAGAGCGGCTGCTGACACGCATGAGCAGTATATTTCTTTTATTTCTCGTGTGATGCGGCGGACGTGTGGACGGATTTATACGGACGATGGGCGGCACTTATAGGTCGATATGATTTGACGAATATACCCCGAATGTGTGTTATTATATACAGACGAGCGGTCACTGCGTACAGGAATGCGCCAATAAACGGATGCATAACGGTCGCGTCGAACCATAGCTCGTAAAAAATCAGAACTAGTAAGTAACGCGTTGAGTGATGCACAAGCGGTGGCGCGGTTGTTTTTGGCGTTTTGTGTAGGCCTACATCGGGCCCGGCCTACCGAATGCGTCAAACACGCGCATAAATAGGCGCACATATACCGAGTAGGCCAAAAGCACCCTCTTTTAAAATACGTCAAAATACAATGTCATATAAACTCTAAAACACGCGATGAATATAGGCCTACTATTTAAAGGAGTGTTACATTTGCTTTTAAGTGCTTACTGTTCAGAGGTGTGTGTATATATTGATTTAAAACATTTTCATGATTTCAGAACCCCAATGTTTCTCCACACGCAGGTTGTGAATCGAACACTATTCATCGTTAAGTTATTCAACCGTCGTGACAAAATTAGAATTTATTCGCACAAAAACAAAACTTGTTGACATCGGGAGACGAAGAACGACGTAATTTGATGAAATGATACGTGAGTAGGCCTAAAGAATAATCGCAAATAAAACGCATCCAACAAGAGAGAAAACCGAAGGAGTGTCACGTTTTCAGCCCACTATGTACAACTATGTGGTGGTACTTTGCTCTTTCAGCGGTCAAGGTGTGTGCGGCGGCAGCGCTAATCCAAGAGTTTTCTATGCGCAGCCGCTGAAGCCCGGGCTGCCGAGGAGATGCTATAGCCTACCTGTGCTCCAACTTACTACCTGACGAGCTGGGACGTCTGGGGCCACGCCTGTAGCCTGCGTAAAGATGGGCTGCGCCGACTGAATTCCGACCGTAATTCGAACGATAAAACGTGTAGATAAAATGACTACTGTAACGTTGTTTGCGAGATAACCCGAAGTCATTATAGTCTTAGTTTCACTACTCAACGTTGTCCACTCTGTTGAGTGGTTTTGCTCAAATTTTTTTTTACAAATAAGTGGCGTGCTTTAACTATGGAGGTATGCAGAGAAGGGCTTACGCACTTAATCAAGTTATCCTTTTCATTACAAAAAACACAGTTACTATAGCATGTATAGCTGTGTCTTTTTTTGTTATTCAAGTTTTTTTGGAATATGTCTGATTTATAGGGCCCGTAAAATGCATCTATATTTCAGAATGGACCAAAATGTGTTTGACTGTTCGGCAGTCTGGGCTCCACTTTGATCTGGCAAAAAAGTAAAATTTTAATTAAACTTCACTGCAAAATTTTGCATACGCCAGTAATTAAAGTAAGTACTTTTTAGTGGAATAATGATTTTGAAAATCGGTAAAGGTTTCACGTTTGAACACGTTCATTTTTCAAGTGCAATCAAAAAGCTCAAGAAGTTAACAAAAAATAGTAAAATGACACAAAGTGCAGTTATGACATGTCTCAGTAGAATGGCTGAGATATTTTTTTCGACAGCGTCTGCGTTCGGCCAGCAGTTACCAGCTTTCCGTGCCACGTCATCGGCTCAGCACCTACGGCCGTCGGGCGTTTTCTGTAGCCGTACCAACTGTCTGAAACTCACTGCCTGATGACCTACGTGATCCGGAATGTTTTGCAGACATTTTCAGACAGTCGCTAAAGACGTTTTTGTTTTCACAATACTAGTGTGTACAGCGCATTTGAGGTTTTTAAGGTTAATGCGCTATATAAATTTACATTTGACATTGACATTGACCGCCTTGTAGTTATCATTGTACTTTTCGCGGTATTTTGCCGGTATCGGTATTTCGCGCTTCTCTATGCGTGAAATTTTCCGGGCGTCGTTTTGCGGCAGCGTCAGCAGTCAATTAAACGCTGCTTCTGTGCCATACGGTCGTTCTACCGTAGACTTCAGTTGAGCCACGTGTTTGTTCACGCAACTCCCATCAGTTGCCCAGGGCACCTGTCATTCTGGACCCCCTCCCCCCGCTCTGAACTCAGTTGACCCTCCGGTTACACTTCTTCTATTAGCCGTGATCGATGTTCTCGAAATAAAACGTTTTGCAACATTTTCAGTGAAGAAAGTGTGTGCCGAGAAATGTACTGCAGTGGCATTCGAACTCAGGTAACTGGCAGTCCATTTAAGACTTCTAAGCAATGAAGCTTAGTATGAGTGACGGACACGTTCAGGCACCTACCATGCTTTGTAGTCGTTATACCCTGACAAGTTGCTAAATGATCAACCGGAGTTCTAGGCGATACAAGAAATCTGAGCTAATGCTCATGATACGCGCGAGAGCCTATAGCAGTTACTGTTCGCAGGTAATCTTGGTCTATCTCCATCCATTTCGTCGCAGTTCACTTTTTTGCAGCCAAAAATCGCCAAAAAATCACTTAAAATCAATATTTTTAGGGTTCAAGGTCATTGAAGGTCATCGATGTTGACATTCGTAATACCATAGCTATTACGCTCAGCACTTACGACCGGCGGGCGATTTCTGTTGCCGGACCAACTGTCTCTCGGGTGTAAAAATCTTAGTACTTTTTGAAAAATTAATAATGATAAGCACTGGACAGTCATGTAGTTTACCTCAGTTTATTAAATATGAAAGTATGCGCGTGTCAGTTGTGGTTTGTATTAATACATAGTCATTTGTTTACAGCGTTTTGCAAGAGTTGGCGCATGCACAAATGTATAGCGTCCTATTAAGTAAAGTGTCGACTTTTTAAACGGCATTGAGGTCGCTAAACACGCTACATCATTGCCGTATACTGTTGGTCACTAAAAGGATTTTTTTACTGCAAAACTTTTGTCTGGACACTGAGTGATAAACTGTTGTTACGCAGATCAGACGGCAAACTGATCCAAACTCCATTACTTTGATTAGTCGTGGCGTGGACTTGCTGTATACAACATGTTGTCCAGCATGTCGTGCATCAAGTTCTCGATAAATTAAAGTTAGTGGAGCTTAAACGACAAAGAGCGAATCTCCACGTTGTTGTGCGGTGTTGCGGTGTCTGCACGCTTGGCGCCAAATGTATAGGCTACTTTACACACGCAGTCGCTGCAGACAGCAGCCCGGAACATCTATCACTAGAAAGACGCCGATTTCTTGGCGTAAATATGCCGGTAAAAACCGTCGTAGATTTCTACAAACGACCGGCGCCTTGAAAGCGACTCTCTGCTAGTCGCGGCACGAAACATCCCGCTGAAGCCGCCGAAGATTGTGCAGAATTGACGTCGTTACTTACTATCATGCATTTGTCTAGCGTATGGGATAAGGAAAAGAAAGTAGACTTAATCCTTACGTTCTCTTCCGCCTCCTTTTTTCCACTTACTGCCCCGAACGAATCTTTTCTTGTCTTCGCGTTCAATCCAGATAATGGGCGAGTGAACGCTGTAGGTTCCCGCGAGAGCGACTCCAGCCGACAAACGATGCATTCTAATGTAAAAATAGCACATGCATTTTACTATTAGGCCTAGATCAAGCTGACTCACCGTGAGTTTTCAAATGCATATTGCACTGCCTCTTAGTTCACTCTGTACATACGTTGTTTATTAATTTAATGCTGGCGCTGAATATGAAATGCTATATTGCAGTTGCGTGTACACTGTGCAACATCGTAAGCGCATTGTGCTCAAATCACGGACGCGTGTCGTGTCATCAGCTAAGAGCGTCATCGCTGTTGCCGCTGCCCGACACCCTTGACGTGGTGACGTGGTCATCAGCCGCACACTTCTTGCTGTCTCCGCCAGCAATAATCAACTAATCAGCTTACGTTTTGAGAGCAGTGATTTACAAGCACAATCACAGTAAAGCTGTGTATATATTGCGCCTTTTACAACAGTACTAAAGCAGCGCTTAAGAATCAAAGACTCTAGGTTTAAACCGTACAAAAATTCATAATAAACTTAAAATGAAGTATAATGTACAAGTTTTCAATTGTATTAAATTTAAAGCCACATTGTGTAAAATGCTTTTAAAAATATAAGAAATCAAAAGTCGAGTGTGCTCGTACATCCTATTTTGAAGATGAGGGTGTGCGCCGCTGTATTTTTTTCCAGCAGCTGCCAAAAATCACCGCTGCTGTTTTAAAATTGACATTGATGCCACTTATACGGTGCAAATTCGAATAGATTGTACTTGCATTGCAGTAAACGTGCCGTATAGACTGTTACAGACTTTGCGTCTTAGGCCTACGTAATCGGAAATATTTTCCGGTTAGGCTTACTGTAGGATAATGCCTGAAGGAGTGGCAAACTTCTGGTGAACTGTCTGGACTTTCTCAAGTGCACGAATGTCACAGACATTATAATTGCATCTAGATACTCTCTGCACTGGCGCGTCGGTGGTCGTTCGAAGAGTCATAATTCCCTGCTATTAGACGGATGTTGTACGCTGACAGCACTCGTGTGCGCGTGTGGTTGCGCGTGGCTTCGCTTAATCCGCGACTGACACTACAGAATTTCCGCAAATAGTCTTGCCGGCGTGGAAATGCACCTTTAACGTGCACGACGAAGCCTGTCTCTGCGGCAGTTGCTAATGTCTGGTGCGCATTCGATCACGCCAAGCGTTAAAAGCTTTTACATTTACATTTACAACGTGAAAAAAGTCGCTTGCTAAAAACGGGTTTGAAGATGAGCCGTGCTGCTGCGACATTTTGAGCCGAGTGGAGACGCTCGATGAGACTGGCAGCCAGCCTAAGCTGTTAAGCCGTGTTCATAGCGACAAACTCAACTCAACCAGTCGAGTTGAGTTGAGTATGTCGCTATGAACAAAACTTTTCAGTAGTGAAACCGGCTGAAACCAGTGCAACCACCACTGACTGAAACACAGCAGCCTCGTAGCTATTCTACGGTCCGTTTGAGGTTTCAGCTTTTGTCCCTCGGCGACACTTAGCCTAAGCACTAATCGTGCTTTGATCATAGGTTGGTCTATACGCATTAGTGGCAAATGTAAGAACAAAGCCATTTCGTTGAGTTCGAATTAACATTGCATTTATTTTAGTGAAATCAGTGCATTTTTGTAGAGCCAACGACGTTGCTGTGTGTACTCAAGAAAAAAAGCTGTATCAGTCTTGCAGGAAATATTTGTAACTAAATTCTCACTGATTTCAGTGACTGAATTAAATATAAATATTACGGAATCAAGAATGTATTGCACAAAGACATGGCTGGGGCTAAAAAAAGTAAAAACCGATTCACTGCAGACTGGTCGGACCAGCCTAAATTTATTCGCGACTACATTTTAAGTTCGAAATAATATTGTCAAATTTACTGCAATTCGTCATAAAGAGCATTGTGATTGAATAAATTAACATCTAGCCGATTTCATACCACAGTAATTGGTTCCTTAAGCTAATCATTACGTCGAGAGCTGTTGATTGTGAAAAGTAAGGAAATTAATTTCCTTACCTTTTACCTTTTTCGTGCGCTGAGCCGGGGCTGGTAATTATTCGGGTTGGTGTTCTACACACTACGTAGCTTTGTCCGCCTACTCTGAGAAATGAGGACGTCCGTATGCAGAGCAAGGCACGCCAGCTGGGCGCAGTTCTTTGCATGGACATGCAATTTGCTAACAGAACGTGACGTGATTTTGCTCCTCTTCGCTTCGGACAACAAACAGCAACACGGTTTCATTGCTGGCGTCGTTCGGGTCACGGACACACCACGGACAAATGTACGTGTACTGTAGATAGCTGCTGCAGTCAGCGGTCAAACAGCTGCGTTCACTTGCTGTTGCTGCTGCTGCGAGCTGGCTGCTCATTTGACGTCACTCTCCATACGTCATCGCTCATATTTCTCCCTACCACCACAAACAAGCACTGTAGGCCTACAGGGGCGTCCATCCCCTTCAGCGCCCATTTCCTTTCCCACTTCTTTCCCGCAAAATCCAGCTAGAGGGTTTGTAAGGACTATAAGCTCTCTCGGCGCGGTTTGGGGCGAAAACGCACTTTTAAGCATTTTTGACTCTCGGAACGCATCTCATGGCAACATTTTAGTCGTTTATGTGCAATGCAAGTAATTGTGTTATGTTGATTTGTTGAGTGACAACAAATCCCCAGTTTAACTCTCTCTCCCAATATTTTATAAGAAGCATCCTGCGTCCGTCTGTCAATGGAACGGACGCCTCTGCATACACACGAACAGCACGCACCTCGCAAACCTTCGTCCGCTCCCAGCAAACAACAACGGCTCACAACTGTCGTGGAGTCGTAGGCTATTGTTGTTTACCGTCGGCGTTCGTGGGTTCGTTTTCGTCCTAGAAGTGGCAGCTGGTCACTTACAAACTTATGAACAGATCTTCTTGATGAAATTTTGAGGAAAAAATTTGCCGCAGCCCATGGAAATACGATTATTGGATTTTGGTGGCGATTCGGCAGATTCCTTTGCCGATGCTGGGTTACTGTCTCGTATTCTTTGTCGGATACTATCAGCTGTGCAACGTTTGTGTTAGCCAGCTGGCAGCGCCGTTTTTGGGTGAGATTTAAGATCTATAGTTGCATCTGGTTTAAAATGCCACTGGATAGGCTAACTATCATCGAACTGCGTCTGGGTGCACACATCTGATTGCAGCATCTTTTCGTTCAAATTGGCAAGTTAATTGCCTAGGTGCAGACTTTCAATGAGAAACAGTAAATCATGAAAAATAGTCCCAAGCTTTTTAAAGCCACCTAAATAGAAAATAACGTTGCCACGCAATTTTCACACATAGTTATTACGTACATTGTTTTTCACTTAAGTTTATTTCAGTTTGACAGATACGTTGGACAAAACGGATCTTAATAGCTGGGTACAAATTGTAACAAATTGCTGTTTCCGCGCTGAGTTCAATGTATTGCACGCGTTTCATGTTGTAGCAAAGCAGCGAAACGTCTGTAGATAGCACATAGGCGCTGTTGATCCGTACTAATGTTGTTTCGGTGGTCGCATTATTTTCTCGAAAACGAGGCCAATTAATTATTGATTACGAACAGATACTGTCAGCACCCACACTTGATGGTTACAGACATTGGTGCGCTTCAGCCCGTCAACAAAGTCAGCTACCCTCTGAAAAAATAATTAATTGCGCAAAATAAGTTTGCTTCGCTCTGCGAATTGCGATTTTTGCGATTTTTGGTTTGAGACAGGTTTTGATACTGCACAACCGTAAATATCTGTTTTGATGTTGCAATATGTTTACTTATGAGCCCTACCGTGTAAGAAGGTGATTTTTGCGGCTTCATTACTGCGTTTATAAACAATGACCACCGACAACATCTAACAAAACGCAAATTAACACATTGAACTGTTATCACAGTGGTATCACTCATTAGAAACTGATTTTGAAGGCCACCAGTTATGACTTGTGTTATTTATTTTAATGCCCAGGAAGCGCATAGCATTAAGAACGGTAAACGTTAGGAGCATTTTCAATTGTATTGTCTGTCCGTTGCCGGGTAATATGCTTAGGCATTTACTGGGCCAGAAAATATCATGTAAGCTCAGGTGGCGAGACACATTGGTGGTATTAAAATGCGAACTCCATTTTTTTTTGATTCGTTGTGGACTTTTTGTACAACTTGTCCAACTTGCTGTACGACTCGCTGCTTGTTTTAAGTAAGTAATCTATACACCTTGTCTCAAAAACAGTCAAAATTGTTTTTGCATAACTTTGTCAAATTTCCACCAACTTTAGTAATTTTTGGCACAAAAATGGCGGGAACGATATTATTATGTACGGTGCACTCATTTACCACCTTACCTAATTTATGTCAACGCACTACCGTGTGAAACACAGATGCTGCAAATTGTTACATTACGCGGCGATTATTTGTATCAGATGGCTCACCTTTGCATCATCAATTCGACACAGGGTGCGACGTGGTTGAATAATTTTGAAGTATTAAATATTTTATGCTAAAAACAGCAGACAACAAACTAGCTGGCTGATGAGTTTAAAACACGTTTAATCAATGAGTGAATGCATTTGATCAGTCGATCGTTGATTCTGCTATCAGTCATTGGCGTTGCATCTAAGCCGAGCATACTTTGGCATTAATTCTAATTTGCAAGCGAGTTGTTATACAAACTTATAGTTCTGTTAAATAGTTGACATTTTAGTGTATTTAGTGCTTAATTAACTCGTTACAGCGTTTACTTGAGACAACAACTTAGCATTATGCAACAATTTGGAACATTTATGTTTCACATGGTAATGCATTGACATAAATTAGGTGAAATAAAAAATAAGTGCACCTTACATAATTTCGTCATCTAAGCCATTAACACGCCAAAAATTATTAAAGTTAGTAAAAAATTTGACAAAGTTATGACAAAAACAATTTTGACTGTTTTTTTCTGAGACACGGTGTATAACGCAATAATTGCAAATTCAGATACTGTTAGCAACCACACGTGCTGGTTACATACATTGGTGCTCTTCAGCCCGTCGAAAGTCAGCTAGCTCTAAAAAATAATTGTGTAATATAAGTTTGCTTCACGTTGCTTAGAGTTAAATTGCAAATGCGCTCGATGTGCAAAAATTAAACACGTTTTCGCTGGTGTCTGAAAGTAGACCGAAAGTATACGTGTTCCTATTAACAAAGTTCGGAACTTGGATGGATTTTTTTTGCTGCGGATTTGTTGTATATCCTCACGCGCATAACGTACAATAAATCTACAACAAATCGAAGCAAGTGGAAATCGGGCTTAGGTTCACAGAGCTATTAGTCGATCTCGAAGTCACGCTTGACTGCGCAAATGTCCGCGTGTTCGCACGTCGACCCTAGTAAAGTAGCCAGGCCTAGGAGTTTCCGCAGCTCCATCAGCGGGACTCAAATCGAAATCCTTCAGGGATGTGCTAGACTCCCCGTAGGTAGATACGTTAGCTGTCGATCGACGGTAATCTAAGTCCACTTGATCCGAGTCCAAGTTTAATGAGACGATACAGAATGTCCGTAAATTCTGGTATTCACGATCTGAGCATGTGTAACTAGAGTAAGCTAACTGCGCTAAAAATTGACTAAAATTTATCCGCTGATGGTAAGTTTACCAAACATTTCGTTGCATGTAGTTAAGTTACATTTAGTTACTTATTCAAGTCATTTCAGTTTTTAGTTTTCCGAGTAAGTATTGAGTAAAGGCCTGCCTGGTTGGGACTGAGGCAAGGTGCGTTCACTTGTGTCGGGTGGCAGGTAACACTGTGGAATTTCATATGGCAGGCGGTGCTCCGTAGCTCTTGAGACGGAGTTTCCACGAAGGTCTGTACTCACCCATTGACAAAAATCAGCACGGCGCAGTAATTTTCAAGTCACACAGCGCACTGAATCGGAGTCCATTGGGTCCATTGAGTCGGAGTCGTGAAAATAATGACCCTCATCGAATACAAGTCGTCTCTGAGCTTCGATCGATATGCTTAGTGGCGGGTGTCGCTGGCTGTTTGCAGGCTGCACGGGTCGATGACGTAACCATGACCACGGCGGCACCGGAAACGGAAATGGATAACGTGGCGTCATTGGACGTATATAACATGACGTCACCAAACAACGTGACGTCACGCGAGGACGGACAGGAGTTGTTTGCGAAGCTCGTGGAACAAGCGATCGTCCGCTATGTTCTTCCTGTCGTCATCTTGATCGGTAACACCATTCTACTTCGCTGTCAAATTGAATCGATTCACACCAACTTTTATTAAGGTGTTTCAGCGAACATAAAATATGCAAAATCAAATGAAAAAAAACTAAAATACCATTTTCTGGTAATTTCACAAATAAAATCTGGCTATAAACATTTTTCGATGCAGCTATGCCCAACTTCACCCAAAATTTCATTAAATCGCATTCATAATGTTTTAGTAATTTTTTCCCAAACATATTGCCACTTGGAAAATCAATGTACATGTATACAAGTACAACGTGCAATAAAATAATAAAGATGCCCAAATTTGAAGCTTCCGTACGAAGTACTCTTAAAAGAAGACAAAAATTCCGACAGTAAAATTTGCGTTTTCTGCTAAAAATTTTATATGCTGGTAGTTCTAGTTTATTTCTAGTAATTTCAGTGCAACTTAACTAATATCAGTATTATATTATATATTGTACCCCAGTAAAAACGATTGCTATTGAATAACTTTAGCTCTAGGTATTAAAATTATTTTGGAATAGCAACTGCTTAAAGTTATTGATGTCAATTACTTTTTGACAAAAATGCAGCAAAACGGCGTTTTAAGACAATAGAATGATGCTAACGTGACGACAAAGATTCCTTTTTCCACAGCAGCAGCTGATGCGTCTTTATGCCTTAGAACATGTCAGCTTTAGTTCAATTTGTAGTCAGTATAATCTTCCTAAAGTTCGTTTGGCTTATCTTATATTTTTTTCGGTCACTATTGGTAACTGCTCTGTCAATTAATTCCTGACAGATTAGGCTTCAATCTTATAGTCAGCTCCTCGCTAAGGTGTATCACGCACCTCACGCATCTTTGTCGCTTAAATGATTAAAACGCTGAAATTTCAAAAATTTTTCATTGTTGTATCATACTACATCGTCGTAATGTTTTTTTTTGTTTTTAGTGCGTCACTTCAGACGGTATACAACAGCTTTAAAAGACAGTCTGCTACTTATTGACACACCCAGTATTAAAAACGAGTCAACAATTGTTTGTACAGACTGACGAAATATGCAACAAAACATGTTAATTGTTAAGCGTTTTTGCTTAATAATATTTTGCACTACCACACGTTTGGGTACCTTTAGGCTAGTGTCGGGCAAACTGGCGGTTTACTTATATTAGATATCTGTTCGGGTTCTTTTCATTGCAACTTTGCCTTTACCACGCGCTGAATTCACATAAACTTTAGCGCCATTTAACCTCAAATCGTAAAGCTTTGGTGATAGGTAGACTGCTGACTACTGATCGCACGGTTTGGTACTTCATGCTGTAGCCAGGCCGTGGTAATAAAATAGTCAACGGCGCAACACAAGTTTTGAACTACTGATGACGTTTTTGTTCGTTGCAACAGAAATTTACAAATAATCGCTGTAAAAGCGACTACTCATTATGGGAGTGTGCACATGTCCAAGTTGTTAGACAGTCGACTCCTTTTCCCTGCAGTGGTCAGGTCCCCACAGACACAGAACACATATGCGATCTGTAGACCTGCGAAGCTCCAGCTGTAAGGTCAACGGACATCTCCTTCAATTGAGGCTTAAAAACTAGAAATGAGTGTTAGAAATATTTCCTTAGGGCTTTTCGCTGTTGCATTTAGGTCTAAAAGAAATGCACGTAACGTTCTTCCGGCGGTGAGTGATTTAACAAGACCGACGTTTAAACTTTTTAAAAGTGTTTTAAAGGTCTATTCTGGGTTTTAGAAACGATAGGCCTATCTTGTTTTCTTGCATACAGCTTAGCAGATGTATGAATAAAGTTTTTCGGACAATAAAGCTTAAAAGAATTTAACGTTGATTCTATACATGGACGTAATTTGTCTATTCGTTAAACATCGCCAACAAAACAAATATCACAGACGAGACAATTCGAGGCATTACTGGCTGCTTACAAGTTTCTGAAAGGGTCAAGTTCCACCGTTTGAGGTTCTTCGGACACCTGGCTCAAAAAGCCTCAGAGGGAAACCATCACCGTGTTATAACCGCTGCACTTCGACGACCGGCCGATTGCAGGAGACCGGCCGAACGTCCGAGAATCACCAGATCTGGTTAAGAGCAGTTGACGAGGACGTTTGGCCCAGAACTTTGGAGTACACACTGCCTGGAGAAAGGCCCGACAGGGATACTTGGCGTCAAGTCGTCAGTACGGCAACGCTCTTATAGGAGTTCGCCATGAAGAACGTGTAGACGTCAACAAAAGCGCATGTTGTTGAAGTTTTGGACAAACGATTAATTATCAAGATTATACATTTCCACACACTCGATTTAAAACATAGTTTTAAACATCTTTATTCACTGTTTTTATGGTTATTTACATTAAAATTTTATATTTCGTATGGCTTTTTAAATTTTACTGTTATGTGATATACATACCTACTCATCCTTTTCGACCACTCTTACCACCCGAGTGCAGTACACCATATTGCACACGTCGCGACCGCATAACTACGAACTTCCCTATAAAATAAATAATATTGATGAATGCAATTTTATGTACCGCGCATTGTACAGAGACTGTTTTTAGTTTTTTAGCATGTCAGTATGTTTTGCATTGTGTCTACGGCAGTGTGTCTGTTGTTTGCTTTAATGAAGACTATTATCATCACTGTTTAGGCCTGTTTTAATAGGGGGGATAACTGTTAATGGCTTTCGTTCAGGATTGTGTAGAAGACGCTATACAATTTTGTAATAAATTGCTTGTATGATAAAATGGCAGGCTGCTAATTGGCCGTCGCAGCACATATGTCAAATTTGAATGAATTTTAATAAAGTAAAACAAAAATTAATGATTAACATAATTCTCAAATTTTTAAATAACAGGTTGCCGTAAGAAGTATCAACATTAACAGTGCCAGAGGGACGTCAATGTCAGCACATTTTTAAAAAGCAAAAAGAAAAATCTTACATAGAGTGTATATAATTTCCTCTACTGTAGGTACGGTTGGCAATGTGATGTCGATAATGGTCCTGCTACGTCCTCGCATGCGCGGCAAGTCGGTCTACCTGTTTCTGCTGCTGCTAGCCGTCGCCGACACGGCCGTCCTCTACGTCAGCGGCTTCAAGACTTGGATCAGAGTCGTCACCGGCTTCGAACTGATGAACGTCAACGACTTTTCGTGCAAAAGCGTCAACTTCCTCGTTCTCTTCTTTCAACACATGTCCGCATGGATCGTCGTGCTCGTCACTGTCGATCGCTTCGTCGCCGTCTGGTTTCCTCTGAAAGCGTCTTCGTGGTGTAACGTCACCAGGGCCAGCATCACTACCGCCATCTGCGCTTTTCTCTTTGCTTCCTACAGGTCTCTCGCTATTTTTTCACATAGGCCCCTACACTCTGTTTCAAGAAAAGGATCTCCGACATTACTGCTTGTAACTTGAAGAAAAATGAACCACATTTTAATACCTTTCGATATTCCTGACACAACTAGCCGATATATGACCGTTTAAGTTCTTATTTCATCCAACACATGTTTTTTCACTAGCAGAGAAAAACGGAACAAGCGAAATATTAGATATTTTTCAAGCTACTATGTATCTCAAAAACGTCACACATTATCATTTCTATATCTTTACGAAATATTAATCGATTTTAAAAGTTTTTTACTAACACAATTTCTCAACAATTGGCAATAAAGTAATTGCTGAATATCTTGACACACTTTAGCTGTGTCGGTACACTACCTTGTAAAATATATATATATATATATATGTAAAAAACTAGCAATAGGCAACAATCACATTGGTAAATGAACAAGACACTTCAGACTAAGATCGCAGTGAATAATCTGTACGACGCTACACGGTGTTAGAGCCATTGTTTTGAATTATCTGGCGTGTTAAATAATGCGTTTGTTTTTGTTTAGAATGTAGAATTTCCACTAGAATTTTCACACATTTGCGTTTGGATATTTATGCTTAATTATCACATATCGTCCAACCGTTGCAATTATGCAGAATTTGACGGTAACGAATGCATTTAACTCAATTTTTGTTCATTAATGGCATACAGATCATTCTTCGCAATGTTGGTCTGAAATGGTTTTATTAAAGGCATGTTTATTACATATTTATTTATATCGTTAGTTTTTGCTTACATTTATATTTCACAAGGTAGTGTAAAAACGCATTTACCGTGTGGTAAGATATATAATAACCGCATTATTGCAAATTGTCTGCATAGTGCGCCAGTAAAAGAATTTTGAAAATTGGTCAATAATCGGCAAAGATATTGACAAAAGAAAAGTGCCATGTTTTTTTGTGGCTCACGGTGTACTGTGAAATCACAATAGTTAGGCTACATGCACTTACACGTGCTTTGTGTAGATGAAATTCATTTCACCGTAGGTGCCCATTACTTCGATAACCGTCTTCAGTCTTTTTGACAACTGATCGATTGCTTGATTTAACACGTTTTGGCTCAGCTGAGACTTCGCTCCGGGAACGCGCGTTTCAGCTGGCCAATATTTGAAATTTTGTGACGATATACCATCTTTAGCAAAACCTCCGATGTTTCGACACCGAGTAATCCACGGGATTTAGATCCGCACTGCTTGGTGACCAGTTTTAGAGTTTCGGGCTTTTTTAAGCGCAGGCAAATAAAAACAAAAATTTACAAGTGATTTGAGCAAAGCTCATGAGACGCGCGACAGCCTAGCAGTTACTGTTCGCAGTTTGTCTTGGTTTGTCTATATCCAACTCACTCTTGAAATCTGCGCCGCCGCCACAAATTGCAAAGAAACCACTAACCCCCCTATTTTGGGGGTTTAGGGTCATTTGAGGTCATCGATGTTGACATTACTAAAAAACTTGTCACTATTGCTTGTTGTGATAAGCAGCATGTCTGTGCCTATCTGCAACCCTTTTCACGCTACACGAGCCAATAGGGGTAAAATAACCACTTTTTAGAGGGGTAGCTATCGTTGACGCTTGCCTACGCAGGCATTCTTAAACCTGAAAGGTCGGGACTTGAACTACTAAAATCTACGTTCAATGCTGATAATTTTATATGCAAGTTGTCTTAGTCTATCTCCAGCCATTTCGTCGCAATTCACTGTTGAAATGTGCACTACGGCCAAAAAATGCGAAGAAAATTTACCACAACCTTTCTTTTGGGGTTCAAGGTCGTTCAAGGTCATTGATGTTGATAAATCTAAAAAGCTCGTCACCGGTGCTTGTTATGATCTGCCGCAAGTCTGTGTCTATCTGCAACCGTTTTCAGGCTATAAGAGCCAATAGCGGCAAAATAATGTTTTTAGAGGCGTATCCCTTTTTGACGTTTTCATTCAAGGGGAACCTTGTCACGCACGGGCACGAAATTTTGTTATGATAAACTAGAGTCATTGGGGTAGTTCACGGTAAAGATTTTGCACCGTTTTGACACAATACAGCAGTGTGACGGACGGACATACAGACGATGGCTAAGACGCGCGAAGCATTACATGCTGTCGCGCGTAAAAATGAAGCTCCTTAGCTGTTGTGTCTGCGACTAATATTTAACTACGGCGTTAAAATTAACTAATGTTTTGCAGCCAATCTTTTTCTGCACCATTTTTGATATAAAAGATTGTTATTTCACTAAGGGGGGCTTTGTGATAAAGTGAAAATGAGATAAAGCCATGTGTTACTGTCAAATTTAGCACAATGTCAAGTTTGATAACAATTTATGTAGGCCTAAATTAAACATTGTTTAATTGCACTGGTATGCCAGTTTTGCACCTGTTCTAGACAAAATTTCAAAACTTTCGATTTTGTCACATCCTTCCTACTACTAACAGTTGCTAAGTTATCAACGCTCAAAAACAGTCAAGTTTTTCACTGTTTTGATCTGCCCCGTGCGAATGACGTTTGCATTTTTGTCTGCTGTTGCTGTGCTTTGCTCAGTCTTCACTTCTTCTGGACAACGAAAATCAACGAGAGAGCTAACGGCTGCCGAGTCGACATGCGCTACAAGAAGTTCATGTTTTCGTGGTTCATCTATCTCAAGTTTATTACTTACTGTCTGCTGCCGTTCGTCATCATTCTCGTCCTCAATATACTGATCGTCGCCCGTCTGCGTTGGACGCCGCACACCCTGAGGCCGGGCATGCTTGGCTCCAACCCGGGCGTGTCTATCGGTCTGGAGGCGTCCACGGTCATGATGACAGACGGCAGATACACGACCAGCAGCAGTACGGTTAGGACAGCGAATACAACACCGTCGACGTCGGCGTCATCCTCAGCCATCGCACTACGTCAGAGACAACAGGTAAGCCAACCGGAACACAGACCAGGCGGACAGCCCACCCCACCATTTCCCCTAAATTTTAATCTGTCTAGAAATTTTCTTCCAAAAATACAAAACGTGGGGTTAAAAGTCCACACTCTAGGGATATTTTGGGAAAAACATAACATTTTCAGCACCTTCGGTCGAAAATCTGCAGTTGACCGTCGTACAACTGTCACTTCTTGACCACGAGACCGCTGATGCCAATCCATCCACCGCGATTTTAAGTTAGTTAGTCATTAAGTACGCAGCGCAAACAAAGTCAACTGTCAACTGTGGTTTGTCACTGGCAGAACAAGTATGTCTTCAGCTGCTGTCTCAAGTTATCGTAGCTGAGTAGTTGCCGCAGACGTCTAATGACAACGTGACGTGCGGTCGTCCATCCAGTTCCTAAGCGTGTCAAACGTTAGAAAAAAAATTATCGTAAATGGTTATTTAAGATCATTGAAAGTCATCATTCTGCTTTGTAGTCTGTATAAAAAATATAACAGTGTTGGTTTTCACCTCTAAAGTTTTCGAACACAAAACGACTAAAACCCATAAAAAATCGCCTTTTTCGACTATCCCACTGTTGTTTAATATCATCATCATCATATATTTGTTTAATGTAAAGTTGACAAGCGCAACTTTCAACAACGCAAGCACAAGATACATACTAAATCCAAAAGCATGCAAGCGGAAACGTCTCATAGTTTGTCCGAAAGATAAAAACAATTTCAACGAAACTTACTTTCAAAAACTATCGTTACTGACAGAACAAATAGGTAAATTTATGGTTAAAAACACTAAAAACAATGGCGTGTTTATATTGTTATTAGTAGCGGTTTAAGCTACGTATTGTAGTTGTTGCTGTGTTGTAGTCGAGGGTGACATACATGCTGCTAGTTGTCTCCGTGGCGTGGCTAGTTCTCACCACTCCGTGGTCTGTTTATACCATCCAAATACGTTTTCACTCGATCGATCCTCGCACCAAAGCCACGCAGATCCTCGTCCGAACCGTCTGCTTCCTGCTGATGTATTTGAACCACGCCATCAACTTCCTGTTCTACTGCCTGATGGGACGCAAGTTCCGAGTGGAGCTGAAGGAAATGCTGAGGTCGCTGTGTCCGCGGCCTGCTCGGCGCTGGGCCGTCACTTCGCCGTCGATGAGGACAACGCGCAGCAACTGCGTCGAACTGGAGCCACTCAACAACGCCGCCGACAACAACTTCAACAACTTCAGAAGCACCACCAGGAAACAACAACAGCAGCAGCAGCAGTTCTTCGTCGGCGAGCCGGCCAACGAGGTAGACGTCACGACGCCTCAGTCCCGCTATGTGGCGGGCGACGATGACTTAAAGAAAGACGAGCGACTGGTGCAAGACGCCGACTGACGATGAGTCGCGTGAAGAAACGGATGCAGACGGACAAATGAACGGAGAGACAAACCGACAGACGTCGAGGCACACTCGCAAACAAACAGACAGACAAAGAAGCACGTTTCGAAAAGTCAACTGGCAGGGCCGATACGAATTAATCAAAATTTGCACTCTGGAAATCACAATTATCAACTCCCACTCAAAGGCACATTTTAGTTAAATAAGCGGTTATTTCGTAATTTTTGTATGATACCACTTCGTTTCGTAAGCCAGTAGCCAGCTGTTGAATTTTCGATTTTCAGAAAATAACAACGAAAACCTAATCAGTGCAACGTCAGCAAAAACGGCCGAAAATTTAACGGACCTGAAGAATTTTGACAATTGTCAATATTTAGCAAAGTTGTAAACAACAAGTTTGAGGTTTACTTTTGACCCATCCTGTATATAGATTCGGACAAAGTGAGGCGGTCCAGCACGAATAACTTGTTCGTTGTGAAGCGAAAAGGACAATCGCACAGTAAGCTTCGTAAGGCGTATGCTGACGTTTTACACGGAGCGAAAAGAGTTGAACAGAATTGTTCAAAGTCTGGTTAATCGGTATAATAATGTTCAGTATAGAAGAGGTATAATTGTGCTAAGCGAAAAACGTAAAATGATCTACAGTAGTGGACGTGTTTTCTCGTCTATTATTAGGCGGTATTTTACGTTTAATACGACAGATGCTAAGAGTAACGTTTTCGAGACGTCTTTTTGTGTCTTGCTCTTGACGGATAGTGTTGTGGATAATGTGTTAAGATTAGATATTGAATTGTTGAAAGTTATTTAGATACCAAGTCAAAAACCGGTATCTAAGTACTGCTGCGGTATAATATTTATTAATTTTAAATACTTATTAAATAAATAATAACTTTCATCTAGGACATGCAACAATCTCGGTGAAGTAACTTACTGTAAACGTTTTGTGCTTAATATTGTTTTTATTCAGTGATTATTGTGCACGTTATGGCAAACGTGTAATTGTGTTTGCGTTTGTGTATTTATCTTAAGATCAACCAAAATATTACGTTAAGTATTTAAATATTAGCGATCAGAGGTCTTAAACCTCCCCAGAAAATAGTGTTGCCACCTAGCGATCACAACGAAATGTCAGTATGCGGTCTATCTTCTAATCTAATGGCAGTTCTAAAGAATCCTGAATGATCCGGATTCCGAAATCCACAAAAGAATCGGAATTACCACCATAATCAAGTCACTTTTTTGCCAACCATAGCTAAGTTCTCCAAAAATTTCATCAAAATTCTTTCATAAATTAATCGAGTTATTTTGGGTATAAAGGGGCAAATGACTTAAAAACAACCCACGTTGCGACTACAGCGTGCATGTCCTTGGTTCGCTTCGATTACTATTGCGAAGTTATATTAAGCCGTAGCATGAAATGTTGCATGTATGTTTCATTTACAATAATGTAACAATAGTCTTAATACGTCAAATGACGCGGTTCTGCGCAAGGAAGTGCCTTTTTATTGCTATAAAATAAAAATTTTATTTTTCATTTATTTATTCGAAAAATTAATTAAAAAAATTACAATGGCGCCTATGGGGAAAATACAAAAATTCTTTAAACTGTCATAACTTCGGTTATGTGCAAGATAGAGTCGTAATTTTTGGTTCTAGGATATGGTTTTCGGGGACTGCAAAATTGGCTTGGCTTGCGTAAGAGATTTTTGCGAGATTTTTGCGCCAATAGGGGGTTTTCGAGGATGGGCCATCGAATGCTGCCAAATGCATTTTTCCCCGACCGACCCCCGTTGCAGTGGCAACAAAATCTGAGACAAAATTGGCTATAACTCGGCTTGCGTAAAAGATATTTTGCGAGATTTTTGCGCCTATAGGGGAGTTTTCGTTGATGGGCCATCGAATGCTGCCAATTGCATTTTCCCCGACCGACCCCCCTTGCCATGGCAACAAAATTTGGGAAAAAATTGGCTATAACTCGGCTTGCGTAAGAAATTTTTGCAAGATTTTTGCGCCTATGGGAAGTTTACGGGGATGGGCCATCGAATGCTGCCAATTGCATTTTCCCCGACCGACCCCCGTTGCCATGACAACGAAATTCGGGACAAAATGGCTATTACTCGGCTTGTGTAAGAGATATCCGCGAGATTTTTTGCATCTGCGTTGGAGTTTTCGGAAATGGGCCATCAAATGCTGCTAACTGAATTTCACCCCGACCGACCCTTGTTGCCATGGCAACAAAATTTAAAACAAAATAAGCTATACCTCGGCTTGTACAACAAATATCACCAAGATCCTTGCATCTGACGGAGGTGGGGGTTGAGAGTTTAGCAATTAGATGACGTCAGTCGAAGTCTACCACAGCCAACCATGATCTCCAGGTATAGCGAGCAGCAGCGTAGTAGGAGCAGCAGCAGTAGTAGTGTCATCTAACGTTCTGTACCCGACCGAAGTTGGTGCTTTGCCTTAGAAAAGTAAAAGGTAAAGATGCGGATCCTGATAGCACTTTTTACATGCGTCAGGCTCATTCCCCGACTTTTGGCAATAAAACAGCAAATATATATGTAAAAAACTTACCAGTTTACAACTGTGTGTAAGGACGATGTGATGATATCAGTCCTCTA
>Ga0209367_1000871_pt1 | contig 34159 bp, 28 predicted proteins | sample WorMetLIZISLAND2_FD_187412 | JGI IMG/M metagenome (GOLD analysis project Ga0209367, IMG submission 187412) | Marine gutless worms symbiont microbial communities from Max Planck institute for Marine Microbiology, Germany - Olavius geniculatus... ... | reverse complement strand
ATACTGAGAATAGAAATAGTGTTAAATGTAAAAATGACACAATTCAAAAAATGACTGAAGTAAAGAAAACTAAAATAAGAGAGAAAAACTGAAAAGATAAGAAATAAAGAATAATAATGAAAACTAAAACTTAAAAAAAAACTGATAAGAGTAAAAATAAAAACCGTGAGCAGGTCCGAATAGCCGTGGTGCATAGCCGTGGAGTCAGTCGTTTATCAGCTGTAGCTAGAAAATTGCATTGTGTCTTGAAAAAAACTGGACATTTGTTACATTCTCTTTCGCAGCTAACAATTCTGGTTCAGTAATCAGTATCAACTAATTTTGGTACAAAAAAATCGTCATTTTGTCAGCACTTTTAGTAGCACTTGCAAGCTTTGCGAGAAATGTATCTGAGCAGAGTATCAGTTGAGGTTCCCTTTTGGCACCCACGGTAGACTGCATGATAATGGTCCAGTGAAATCGTGTTAGTCACAGAATTTCAAGTTTGTCATTAAACATTATAACGTTAACGAACTGTTGATTAGTGACATCATATGTAGTTGCAGCTAATGTTCAAACTGTTTTGTGCCATTACTTGAACACAGGCTGGGAGATGGCTTCTTTATTCTACTGGTGCAGGGCAAAAAAGTAGCCCCTGAAGTTTTTCGCTGTTTTCTCAGCAACCGTTTGGAATTTTGATTCGAAATTTTACGGCTTTATTTACTGAATTGTTTTACATCTAACTGCCAAGTAAAACGTGATTCTGTAAAAAAACGACAAAGTTATAGACTTTTTAACATGACCGCCTACCGATTTTTCAGCATTAAAAAATGTTCAAGCTAAAAATGTTATATAATTTTGAAAAACCAGTTATCGCATTACTGCCGATGACGTCACAGTGACGTTCTGATAAACAGTGATTTATTTTGTTTATAAATTATTACTAAACTATCGTTCTTTTAAAGCAATCGTCGGCTGACCATCGGGTTCGTATTCTAGCAAGACGGCGTGCCAGCACACACAGCGCGCAGCGCACAGAACATGGCTATGGGCCAACTGTCCAGATCTTATTACAAAGGACCAGTGGCCTTTAAATTTGCTGAATATAAACCCAATTGACTATCATGTGTGGGGTGCAATGTTGGAGGGTTACTGCAAGCTTAAAACAAAGCCGAAAACAATCGCCAAAGTCAAGGAAGCGCTTCAGGTTATCTGGGGCAACGTACCACAAGGACCGATCGACAAGCTTATGTGAAAGACTTCTCAAATTAAGCGACTGAAGGCTTGTGTCAGAGCTCGGAGCTGGTGGTGGGCACCTTGATCATTCACAGTAACAATTAAATTCTGTCGTCAACGGTGTTGTTTCAACGATGTTATTGAATTGGTGTTATAGCTTGAACATTTTTAATGCTGAAAAATTGGTAAATGGTCATGTTAAAAAGTCTATAACTTCGTCGTTTTTCAACAGAATGAAATTTTATTTGGCAGTTTGATGTGAAAGGTTTTGGTAAAGAAAGCTGCAAAACTTCAAATTAAAATGTTAAACGGTTGCTGAGAAAACAACAGAAAAACTTTAGGGGCTACTTTTTTGCCGCACCCTGTACAGGCTGCGTTGCTATCATAGACATTTGTCGCAAGTGGATAAGATGTTAATTGTGAGAGTGTCTGTATTGGTCAGTTTGGTCTAGCTGCAGTGCAACGAAAGCTGAGATGTAGTGAAAGCGTTTCAGCAGTGCTTTGATTGATTGGTTGATTGTTTGTATGTTTGTCTGTGTTGGCTGCAGTGCAAAGAAAGTTGAGATGCTTGTGAAAGCATTGCAGCAGACTTTGTCTGACTTCTCTCGTGATCGATCACTCAAACGATTGTCGTTCAATGAAGAACAGATTCACAAGTTTGACAAGTAATAGTTTTCAGTGTTTTTCCAACTTGTGCGAGGCTGTGTGACAAAGTGGTCCATTATTGTGTGATACGCTGCGTTATCACAAAAAGTTGCAGGCAGATTTGGCTGAAATTTTCAGGGAAGGTTAGACTTTGCCCAGCTCAGAGGTGATTAGATTTTTTGTGACGATCCATTTTAGCTTCTTGATCTGGGATCTGATCGAACTTTACCATTGCCAGTTGCCCGATATGGCATACCTTTGTCAAATATGGTGTTGCCACGTGGCAAACACAATGGAAAGAATTGGTATAGCATCGGCAGCAGTTTACACTCTCTTATTGCTCTTTTAGTCAGTGTTGTAACTGACGCTGGCCTGTAATGTGCCTGCATGTTGTCTATGACAAGGTACATGTAGTTAGTTATTACCTCAAATCAAGAAAGCAGAGTTTAAGTTTGGGTTGGTGGCGTGGTGTAGTGGTAACGCTTCTGATCCGATCAGCGAAGTTACTGTACGCCGGGCCCGGTTAATACTGCGATGGGTGACTGCCTGCGGGCAGGTAAACCATCTCAGTATGTAACCAACCGCCTAGGTCAACTCACCCTTCCATCCCTCTGGGGTAGGTAAATCGAGTACCGGCCTATCTGGGATCTGGCTGGGGTTAAGGCAGGGCACGTTCATCTCTGTCGGGTGGCAGGTAACACTGTGTGATCCCGTATGACAAGTGACGCTCCATAGCTCTGTGAGGGGTTTGCTCCTTAAGAGCTATATTCTGACCTTTACCTTTACCTTTATGTGACATGGTTTTCTGTCTGTCTGTATGTCTGTCAGCTTAACTCAAAAAGTTGTGAACATATTTCGATGCATTTTTTGGAGGGTTTGGTTGTTAACTTATTATCCAAGAAGGAAAGGAGCAATTAGTTAGATTTTGATGGCAATACATAGTATTTTATGGATTCTGGATGATAAACCAGGATTCGTTGCCATCAGAAAATATGGCATAAACTGACACTTTGCAGCATATCTCAGCAAGTTATGACTGGATTTTGATGTGCATTGTCTGGAAAGGCCGTCCCTGAAATGACCTATACTGTGTCAGGTGTGTCAGGTTAAATCCTACTCAGTCACTCACTCACTGATGAGATTTTATGCGTGGATCGAGAGTGGCAAAAGGACCAACCATGCAGTTAGGTTTTGATTTGGTTTGTTGAAGTTTTTGGTGAAGTTAGGTACGTAGCATGTGATCGGAATCGATTCTTAAGTTGCATATTGTGGTCGGCCATATTTGTGCTTTCGAACAGGAGTTTATGACACTGAAAACGTGTCTTTGTTGCCACATGTTGACTTAAATGATTTGCATTGCATGGCTGCGTGATGTCACTGCAGACACAAAGCTAAGCAGAACACATTAAAGTCTACGCTGCTTGTGCAAGAGCACTGCCTGCCAAACACACGACGGATGTTCGACAGCTTCATTGCATCGTACAAGTGAGTAAAATATACCGTACAGTACAAAGACTGTTCCTGCAGAAATTAGAGACAATTTTAGGTTAGCTATGGTTTGTTAGCATATTTATTATACGACTGTTTTAACTGGTTGCATTATCTGTTTTGCCCAGCTGTCTTGTCTGTCTGTCTCATATGCAAACAAAAAGTCATAGATAAACCAAAATTGGTGAGAATGTTTCCCAAGGAGTAACTGGGTTAGGGTTACAGCTAGGGTTGCATAGTGGTAGTGTACTGTTTAACCAGCGGGATGTTTGTTTGATCTTTGCATGGCGTTGCTGCATGGTAAAACAACTAGCTGTGATTATAGCAGATCTGAATCAGTGGAGCCACAACAGGAACCAGTACTGACTATTTATACGCTAAGATTCAAAGACATAATTACTTACTTACTTATGCTTACTTACTTATACTTACTTGCTTAATTACTTGCTTTTATGCTTCTGTGCTGGGTTTGTGAATGATGGCAGCGTGGCTTAGTGGTAACGTCTATTGTGTGATCAGCAAAGTTACTGCACGCCGAGCCTGGTTAGTATGTGGATGGGTGATGGTCTGCATCTTGGTGCAGCATTCTATTCTCTATCTATGGGATGGTAAATTGAATATCAACATTCAAATGGAGTACAAATAAATGGCGATGGTGTGTGTAGTACTATAACTGCCAGTTCAGATGGATGTGGCTTAAGCTGGTTGGCTTGATTCATAAGTCATCGGCCACCTGATTCATCAAGTGAACCGGGTGAACTCTTGTGGTGGCAGTGTCATTCACCATAAACATAGTCGTGGTTATTATTGCATTGTGCACTGTGTCTCAAAAAACATCCCCGACATTTTTGACTGTTACTTGAAAACCAATTATCAGATTTTGATAATTTTTGGTACGAATATTCCTGACACAACTTGCCATCAAATGACCGTTCAGTCTCCCACCTCACCCAGTGTATGCTTCTACACTACCTAGGGAAAGCAGATCAAGCAAAGACATTATCGATCATAACTCGAAGAATGATTAGCAGATTTTAATAATTTTTGGCAGAAATATTTCTGACACAACTAGCTATTAAATATATGTTTTAGTTTCCACCTCACCCAACGTTTGCTATTGCACTACCTGGGGAAAGCAGACCAAGCATAATACGTGTTAAAATGAATGAAATAACATCAATAAATTCCATCTATCCTAATCTGTGAGCCGGTCTATTACAAAGTTTGACTGTCATGCATCACTGTGTCTACCAGATGAAGTTTAGGAATGTTTGTGAAGTCAAGAAGCGACTGGTACAGCCTGGATTGGTCTCGAGCAGAACATTATCGACGCTGCTGTCAATGAATGGAGAAAGCATCTCCTTGCCTGTGTTTGCATAGTGGGCCGCCAACACTTCAAGCAATTTTACTACAGGCAGTTGAAAAATGGACAACTGGATGAAATGTCAGCCAGTGTCAAAAATGTGAACAAAATATGTTTTTACGCGTTATGTTAATTAAGCAATCATATCGCATTGGATAAAAAAGTGATATTTTACTGGTTGCGTTTTCCCTATGTAGTGCAGAAACAAACACTGGGTGAGGTGGGAAACTGAATGGTCATTTGATGGCAAGTTGTGTCAGGAATATTCGTACCAAAAATTATCAAAATCTGTTAATTGGTTTTCAAGTTACGGTCGAAAATGTCGGAGATGTTTTTTTTGAGACACAGTGTATATTATTCCTGTCTAACCATGCAGCTGTGTGGCCAGCAATGTGTTGTGTTTATCTGTGTCCACTAGACTGATGCAGCAAGTACAGGTGAAGCTTGCACTGCTCAAAGACAAGATTGATCAAATTGTACCGGAACAACAACTTGTCACTGAAAGCCTCAACGAGGTGACATTTTTGCATTGAGACTTCAGTTGATTATGTGTTATAGTATCTGATTTAATAAATGTTATTTAGTTGAATGTGCTTAGGACTAACTGCTTAGCAGTTTGACATGTATAACATATTATACTAATAGTATCTGTGCTATTACCTTTGTCTTAGCTAGCAAGAACGTTTGACAGTCGGACTAAACACTGTCATGCATGTGCAGTTCACATTACTGGCACATTGCAATACAACTATGTCGTTTTGTTTACGATTTTTTTCATTCTTTGTTTTATCTTAGGACTGGAGAATTTTTGTTTCTCTTTTTAATTGTCGTTTGTTTTCTCCTTTTAGTTTTCAGTGTATTTCTAGTTATTGTTAACAGATTCGTTATTTTGTGCTATTTATGGCATTTTTTGTTTTCATTAACATAAATTACACTGTAGGTCTACTGCCATAGTGAATGTGACAGAGAGAATCGGACAGTGACGTGTGATTGTGGATGGTGTGTGAACTACAGATGCAGGCTGTGTGTGAGAAGAAGTTGGTGTCCTCGCTGTCAGAGCTGAATGTCTGCGTCAGTCCGCTGCCAGCAGCCTGTGATCATACAACACCCTTGACCTCGTCATCAGCCGGCAGTACACACATCATGACGGCCAACGGACAGTTTGTCTTCCAGACGCGACACCGCAAGATGATACACGAACTAACACAGAGGTCTGCTCTGCTCTCGACTAGAAACATACGTCGGCGGTTCGGTGCCAACATCCATCCGCTGACGTTTTACCCTTTGAGTCGAAAATTGGCACGCCGATTATCCTGCCCTGGGAAACATTCGGAACAATTTCTGTTTTCTACCCCTTTTGTTTTTGAGTTATGAGCCTGTATGGGACAGATGGACAGACACATAGACTGGCACCCTTTTGAACTGCAACTGCAGAGGTCTGCTCTGCTTCTATCGTAACTTGTTATCGTTATGAACGTTGTCAGTGTTGTCGTGGCAGGCGTTAAGCTGAAGTCAGTTGGCCCCCAATTTTGGGCTGTGGGAAAATTGTCGGAAAAGTTTCTTCTCGTCTGAAAATTTCCGTCCAAACGTGCAATATTTGTGGCTGAAAATCCCCATGTTGAGAAACTTTTGAGGGCAGAATTGAATCTCCTCTTGTCGGAAAATTGCAACTGCCTGCTCCACCCACGACGCCGCTGACTACAGCTAACTGTGATAGTCATTAACCGAGATCAGTGGTTGTAGTATTTGTGATATGTTGCACTGTAGTTTGGCCATGAACAGCAAACAGATGAGTGCTTTGAGAAACATCGTCGACGACAACGACAAATATCTCCAGTTTCTGCGGTGTGTGGAAATTGCTGTTGTTGTTATTATTGTTATTATTATTAGACTGAGTAGCTCTTGAAATGCAAGCAATTCCGCCTATTCACATTTTTCCATTGTGTGGTCTGTCATCCGTCACATTTGTGCCCCATGCTTAAACCATTTGACGTATTTAGATGCCAGGTACACTTCTGGGGTCCAAGGACACTATATGTATGTGCTACATTCGGGCGTCATTTGCTTATAAGAAAATATGATTTATGATTCACCAGGTAGTAGCATCGATCAGCAATTCCACCTCTTACCAAATAACTTTGGCCCTTGTTATTACTATTAGCAGTAGTGGAAGTAGTAGTAGTAGCAGTGTAGTTAATTGTGGTCACTTAAAATATTTTCAGTTTCTGTGGTCTGTTGAAATGATAATTCTGTAGAAAAGCTGTTGAGTTGCTGGCGTTCGAGTTGCTGGCGTTCGAGTTGCTGCTTCACTGGTTTCAGTGGTTTGCAGTTGTTTGTTATAGGAGGTCAGCTAATTACGTTTACACGCATTAGTATTGTTTAAAATAAGGTGTGCATTTGGTTTACTGATTGGATTATCGGACTCACAGCTGTTGGACTTTCAGACCAGGGTTTGAATCTCACACCACCATATATCATTTGCCAGCAAATTTAAGCAATTATTGCTCTACGGTACATATAGATGAGGCAGACCTCTTGTCACATAGAAGGATTAGCGGTGGTGATTAGGGTTAGGCTTAGGGTTAAGGTTGTGATCTGATCAGTGGTCTGCTGGCTAGCTGTAGATTAGTAGATCCGTCGTCTGTAATAATGTGTGGTTGGTGTGTAGTAGTAATCCATCGTTGCAAGTCCTGCGTCCACCGGTAGACAGTTCGGCCGCTGCCGATCGCTACTTGCAGTTTGATGATGTTTCCGACACCCTGAGATCTGATGACTAATGCCAACGTCTGACCACCTACATCAACTTGTCTCCAGACGACACGAGACAGTATAGACTGAGTGACTGTCTGCTCGTATGAATTATGTCTGACCATTCAACATGTGATTGGAACCACCCAAATCAATGTATGTGCACATTGCACAACATATGGTTTAACTACAGATGCTACCATGTTTTTGAATGCTCACGGGTTAAAGCATAATGTGTGCCTAAACTTTAAAAAAAGTCCCTACACGAGTCACAAGGCTGATCTCTATTTCCTTGCCTCTCAGCCAGACACCAGCTTACACACTGTCGTAGCCAGACCACCAATATAGGGCTAGTGCACCACGCAGTGCATTTGTTTACACCCCAAAGGGCATCTGGACAGTTGAAATGTCACTCGAGCCGTGCTGAGACCAGCCATAACTGCACTAATTGAAGCAGAAATGCATCTAACCATAGGCGCCAACTTAGACCAATTAATAGCCTTTGTAGAGAATCAACGGAGGTAGGGAGTGAAGAGGGGATGGCAGGGGGTGCCTCTCTCCCAGCCGACTAGGGGGTCTCTGGGGAATGATTTTCAAGTTCCAGCTGCAAACATACTTTGATGCTACATTTGCCCCACTTGTGGCAGATTTATTGCCCGCATACTGGGATGATTAATTTATTCAGACATATCCGATAACATTTTTTGACTCTTGCCACCATTAATGGTGCTAGAGGCCATATGTTTTATGTATATTATTTAACTAATATTATTCAGCTTGCAGTGTGGTGGTAGGATCATCAGTTTTGTACGATTCTTGCATCTTGCTGGTGTCAGTCTGCATATCACTACGGAAATGCGTAACCTGTCAACTGCAGACTTTACATGCATATGTGACATAGTAGTAGGTATATTATTGCTAGTAGCACCACATGGTTGTTGGTGTTGAGCATTTGCAAACATTTGACACCTGTTTGCTAACTGATGATCTGATAAGTTTTAGTACATGTTGTTTAGCATTTAACTTGCACATGCCTACTATTTCTGCCTTTTGTGCCCAGACTGATCAAGAATTGTAAACACAAAATGATCTGTACATATACACGGAATATCGATGCACATAACTCACCGTTAGCAAAGTCGTGGCTGTTTTAGCTGACAGCTGATTGTCAACAATGCAAGATAACTGACCGACAATTATCAGTTGTGAGTTGAATTATCTGTTATATTCTTTTTAGCAAAGTTCACAGACACTCTTGTTGTACATGGACTTCAGCTGTCATTAAGGTGGACCAGTGCTAGGAATGTGAGGCCTCTGAAACTGTGATCAGAATCAGAATGGCACTTTCCTGGGTCCTCAGCACTAATGTGTTGTGTGACCCATAGCAAAAAATGGTAGGCTGTTTCAAGTGACCAAGTTAACTCTTATTTTGTGTGATAAGAATACGCAACTTCAGATTCTATCTGTTAATCCCGTTTAGTGTTTATAGTACAAGCAGTGCACTTGTAACAGAAATAACAACTACTGGGCTGATAACAGGTATTCGCTTCAATCCAACGCTGCTACAGGCATGGGGCATGTAGCATTGGATTGATGTAACAGCAAATAGCGTTGGATTGAAGCTAATACCTGACTGCCTAGCATTATCACTTTATTTATTACATTACATTTAATGCGATGCAATGTAATTTGGCCAACCTAAACGGCGCAGTCAGCCGAGTGAGTGGAGATGTTTACTGCCAACAATGATAACGAACCCCATGTCTCACGGCACAAGTTTCCTCAACAAATTTGTTTTCCAACATAAATTCTATAAATACTAACAGTAAACAGATGGTGTTGCTCTACCAGATTAACAAGCTACAACATTCTAGAAACATAGTTACCGTTTCACTGCATTAGATAATGTCATGTACTCGAATCTACACAACAGTTACACATACATGTTGCCAAAAAAATTCATGTGCTTCCAGTTGCAGTATGGTGAAAAAGTACGGATGGGGGTAATGCAGCTTATAAAAACGCTGAATAGTACCCATCAGCACAAAAGTAAACATACTACTGCATAACAGGTTGGATGTGAACAGTTTTGTTTCAGTAATATTTTGAATTTTGAAAGCAAACAAAAAAGCTTCACTAATACATTTGATGGCCCAATGAAAATTTAGGGAAGGTGATGTTTTTGGGGATGGGCAGCAAATGGAAGCACAGAACTGTTATCCCTTAGTGTAATAAACTGCAACCGATGCAGAAACTCAGCATCTGTCCATTCAGAATGTGGCGAATAGCCTGTGTGAATGATACCAGACACTGATCTAGCGCATAATATTTACATCTCCTATTTACATATGCAGTGGGCTAATAAAAAGTAACCAATTTTGTTTTTATGGTTAGTCTTCAGGTGTATGCACCGAATGTTTCACACATGTACTACGAGCAGATGTGGCCATACTGCTTTTTTGAAATTTCTGCAAGACATTCTGAGCATATTTCCATTGCAACAAATGTAGGTAGCTGCTTGTCAATTGCCTTGACAAATCCAGAAAAGAACAGGATGTGCATCAATCTTTCACCATGTCCACCTGAGTTCAAATAGTCTTTAACTTTGGATCTTTTGTAGTTCCAGAAAGCTTGTTGCGATGACCACCCAGACACTGCCCCAATATGACAGCATGGGCCTCAGCTTTTTGTTGAAAAAAGTGTTTCCTTTTCATGGATCATGGTGTATCTGTGTCAGACGAACCACTAACTAGTAGTTTTTATCAGCAAAACGATCGCGAACATGATTAACTATCGATAGCAAAACGGTTTGGTGGCCATCATCCTTATCAGCAAATGACTGATTCTGGTTTTTCTGTTAATGGTCAAACTGCAGTTACCATAAACTGTAGTGCAACACATGACAGGTCAACATGCACTGAAGCATTACTTGACAAAAGACTGATTAGGTCCCCCACTCTATAAATTTGTTTTCATAATACCAAAGCCCCTCGAAATTTAAGACGTGTATCATCACAATATTTCCAATCACTGAACCAGCAAGCACAAAATATACACAAAAATGAACTGTCAAAAGATTATGAAATCGATGCTTCTGTAACTGGAGCCAGTGACAACTTCAAGGCTCACGAGGGCAGACTCACCAGTCCCTGGGGCATATAATGACACATATGCTATTATTTCTACTACGTAAATAATATTTACTTTTTATTCTGTAAGATTTTCAGGATAAATCTAATCATGCATAGACTCGAGTCGACGTGATTGACCCGACTCACAGGTCTACTTATATAAGCACCCTCATTACTGATCTGCTATGGACCACTTTTTGTAGTTAAAACATAATAAATTACAATAAAACATGCTGCAAATATATTAAAACTTGCTCGTTGTCAGATATATACATTTTAAAAAACACACGGCAGCAATATTCTATAAAATGCTGCATAAATATATTAGGGTCTTTAATAAAATAAAAGTATGATTAGCATTATTGAGACAAAAATGCCAGCAACAATCAGCGTCATTAACGTGTGTCATCTAGTCTGTTCAACATCGTCAACAACTGATGGCCACAGCTGCAGATAATACCACACCAATTAAAGATGCACCAATTACCGGACGGTAAACGCTATTGGCTGCATAGCATGCACAGTTTAATTTCCTCGTGGGTGAAATGTGGATGTCCAAAACAAGGGCATCCCAAATGGCGAGAGTGGTTACTGCAGTGTACGAGATCTAAAATGTGAGGACGCAAGGGACAGACGGCAAATTAGAGTCCAATTAATGCAGGTGCATCTGTAATGGCAATCCGCCAGTGGGTCATCTAGTCTGTAGATCCTGCATCGATGGCAACCGGTACATCAGCAGCAGCAGCAGCTGTGTCCGTGGTCAGTTGCTCAGCATCTACAGCAGCAGCAGAAGTCATCAGTTGGTCGGAGGAGCCGATCTGTTGACGAGCTCGGTTGTAGGCTCGTTGCACCGCCGCACACACGTTGGCTTTGTTGTTGGCCGACAACTTCACACAATCAACGTCGGCGTCAACACCGAGTGCATCAAGCTTCCTGCGGGGCAACCAGCGCCTTCGAAAAACAAAAATAAATCAAGCCAATCACTCAAAAAAGTACTAACTTTACCTTGTAAAACAGAACATTCTGTATTCCTACTGAACTCCACACCAAAACAAACAAAAAAACAAAAAAATGCCAATCAATCCATCAAAATAGACAGCATTGCTCTGCGATATCATTCGTCACCTGACATCAGAGAACTGAAATACACAAACATAAACCAAGAGTCAATAAAAACGGACACCAAACTCGCTGACTTTCAAAATTGTATACATAAAAAACTTGCAATAAACTGGAAACATAACTGAAGCACATACAGAGCGACGTAACTGAACTGAACTGAACAGATACGATTAAGTTTTTGACGAACTGACCAATAGTCACTGGGCAAGCAGGGTAAACGCGTACGTGTGCGTAGTTACGTAGTCACAAACGCTGTTAGTTGGTGCCTACTGTAATGCATACCGCTTGCCCATTGGTCAGTTCATCAAAAACTAAACCATGTCAGTTCAGTTCAGTTACATCTCTCTGTAGGCACCTTTACCTTTACAGTTCCCATCGCACCTCAAATCTGTTGCTACACTATGTTGCAAAACATTATTTTCAAGCAGTGCAGGCTATAGTGAAGGACTTGTGTCGTGTAGCCAGCAGCTGACACAAGCCGACACACAACGTCAACTACAGTTTGAGTATAGTTCTTTGAGCATTTTACTGAATAATAACACAAACATGGACGATGCAGTAGTGCACTGACCAGGTCCGTTTGGTGTCGTAGAAGACTACGAGGAAGACCGGAGTCCGATGATGTGCATACTTGCTGCGCAGTTTCAACACATCTTCCGGCGGTGCATCAATCATCACACCACCGTGCATAATTCCAGTCCGTGACATTTCAGGATCAATCACCTGACACAATATTACAGAACATACAGAACATGAACAAGTAAGTAAGTAAGTAAATTTAATTTATAAAGTGCACAATGTCAGCGAGAAATTCACTGAATCTGAATCTGAACAATGCGGGGGGAGGGGAACAGGGGATAAAGTTCCCCAGCTGCTAAAGCCTTTCTGTAAACTGATACATATATAAATTTCGATGTTCCACCAAGAAAAAGTGTGCAAGATGTAAACGCCAAGGCAGCCATGGCAGGTTGGCCCCTACCCCCTGCGAAGTACGACACTGTTCACACATAATAATAATAAGAAAATCTCTGTGCTAAATGTAGACATAATGTGCAGTCGACTAACCACAGCAGTGGCCAAGTATCCGAGGCAAAGAGTGCAAATTAGGTCCCACACGAATTACGACCTATGACTACATGATATGTATCATTTTCACGGGGTTTTTGACATCCGATGGTCTGGAGCTCTGGCGTTAAAACTGAAAAATGGGCAGATGGTTAGGTATTTCTACAACCGGCTATATAACTGGGCCAGAGAGCTAATTTCTACACATGTTGCTTACATAAAAAAAGTAAACGTAAAGTCCTTCCCGAGCTTTACGGCCCACATGGCGGCACTGATCTCCGTTTCCTAAGGCCCTCAGCCAGACACCAGGTTTTACACTGCGAGACTATGGATACGGGGCCAGTGTATCGCGCAGTGTGCCTGTTTACGTCCCAGCGGTGAAACCGGTACCAAATTATACTGCTTGGTGACAGAGGCACGTGTGTGTGAACAACTTGCCTAAGGTCGTTACCCGGCAGTGTCCTGATGCAGAGTCGAACCTGCGCCTCTGAGTTACCTCAGGATTACAAGCCTGACACGTTACCGTTAGATTACCGAGCCACACATGTTGCTTACACATTCACAAAATGTTTCAGTTTACGTGTTCAGTTTATGCAGTACGCACAGGGCTAGATCAGCTAAGGACTATGATGTAATTTGTTCTGTTCAGTAAAATATAAAGATTTGGTTCAAAGACTAGACTTTCAAAAAATGACTAAACATTAACAACGCAGTGAAATATAACGTGCTGATGTAAAGAAGCTAACCTGAGCGGGATACCAGGGATATCCTTTACACTTGGCCCAGACGAGATCCAATGGTTTCAGCTGCGTTGTCATGTCTTGAGCTATCGACCGACGACGCTGAGCTTCTGCTACAATTACAATACAACTCCTCACCTATCAGACTGAAATGTCTCTGATACAGTACCACCACCACCAATATGATACACTACAATACTTCTTTAATGTCAGAATGCACAACAGTACAATAACATAATGATAGTATTGAATAAAATTCAACAGAACAGAACAAGTCCAGTTTATAAAAAACAGAAATGCAAAAACAACGAGCCTGGTTTATAAAATGCAGTGACACAAAAACATGGTTCAAGTAGTCAAACAGAGTTTCGAACAATGAATGCATCAGAACAAGTTTCAGTAAAGGACTCTATAAAATTACACTGAGAGGTGAAATAGAGTTCTCAGTTCTGCTTTGCAAGTAGCGCATACAACCAAACATAAGGAAAACAAGCCGAGTTATAGCCCATTTTCTCTCAAATTTTGCTGCCGTGTCAACAAGGGTCAGCTGGGCATGAATACAAATGACACTGGGAAATTGGCCGACACCAATTACTCCGCGCTAGAACTAAACCGAAAGTGAAGCGAATGATCAGTTGCTGAGATATGGCCATTAGAAGTTCTTCCAGGAAGCCTCTTCCAGGAACGAAGATCTGTCAGTCAATTGGTCAATCAGTGGGTAGGCCGTCAATATTATACTGATGTCATATACTCCTCTTCTGTACGTTAAGAATACAGCATGCACGGAAAAAAATGGAAACAGAAAATCAAAAGTTCATTACCTGAGTTGCCAGTTGGTGGACTAGTGTCAGGACTACTGCTGCTGGTAGACGCATCATCGGCATCATCATCAGAATGAGACGAACTGTTGCCATCATCATCGCTGCTATCACTACTGCTCGACGATGACGACATCGATGCCATCTGGCGGTCGTTGTCTGACTTTGCCGCTCCTTCCACATCCGAGTCGTGCACCACTCGGTACTGACGAAAACTCTCTTTTTGCGGAGTGGTTCTTTTCTTCGCTGAGCTGCTGCTGGTGGTGGTCTGTGTCTGTGCCACGGCACTCCACTCCGTAGTGATGCTACCCACCACCTCACCCCACTGTCCTCCAAACTCTCCACCGACTGCTTCCACGGTCGAACGTTTCTTCCGACCACGTTTCTTTGGAACAACTTCATCTGCCTGTTCCTGATGCTCAGACATGGTCACGCCATGTTGCTGCTGAGATTTCTCGATGGGCTTCACTGCCTCTGGTGCTGGTTGTTGTTTCGGAGGTCGGCCAGGCCGACGTGGTGTCCTTGCTTCACCTGATAATACAATACAATATTCGTTTAATAAAACGCGTTAAACCGCGTTGTATGCATTTTATAAAATGACGCACAATACAATACAAGAAATTTGAGCTAAGGCTCACGAGACGCGCGAAAGCCTATAGCAGTTCCTGTTTGCAAACTGGCAATCTATCTCCAGCTGTTTTCACAAAAGACTGACGAACAACAGTAAAATAACGACTTTTATGGGGGTATGGCTCTTTGATGCTCTCGTGCGCAGGTTTCCTTGAACCTAGAAAATCGAGACTTAGACCGTCTAAATCTACGTTCAATGCTAAAAATTTCATATGAGCTTGTTTCTGTCTATCTCAATTGGTTTCAGCGCAATTCGCTCTTGAAAAGTTTCTCGCAGCCCAAAATCGCCAAAAAAAATCCATAAAAACCCCTATTTAAGCGTTCAAGGTCATCCAAGGTCATTGAAATCGATGGCAATCGAGAGACAGTGTACGACTTCCTATTAGTGATTAATAGTAACCTAGGCTCTATCTCGCACCGTTACCGAGATACAGCGACTTATTGGCCAAACATCGCAAATTTTGACCACCCTCATCTCATTTATCACCCTCGTTCGGGGTGACCCCCTTCGAATTTATGGAAAAGCTTTGCGGTTCCTGAAACTAGAGTCTTCCAGGCAGCCGAAGGTGAAGATTTGGTAATCCTAGCTTGCACCGTTTTTGACTGATCCACCCGTGTGACAGACAGACGGAATTGCAATGGCTAAGACGCACTGAAAGCAGTAGCTGCTTTCGTGCGTAAAAACTGCACTCAAAGATGCAGGTAAAGTAATGTTGCGGTGACAGTAGCTTGCTGCATTGAGAAGCATCAGAAATCTGACAGAAGTAGTTGTTGGACTGTGTGTTTTTCGTTAACAAGAATTGTGTCTAACAACGCACCAGGTGACTGTGCGGTGGTCGTCCGTTGCAAACTACGTCTCGGCGTCTTGTTGCCAAAGAGCACGGCCGTACGGCGATTTACCCCCGCAACTGACGACGACGTCTGGGATGACTTACCAGCTTCCACTGAACCCGCCACAAGCTGTTCTGAGCCAGTCCCTGACGTTCCTAAACACAAAATGGTAGCCATCTCCTTCATATAAAATAAGGCAAAATGCACTTATGATTCTGACACAATACCATATTACTGCAGTAGTCAAAAAATAAAGACCAAGCCATCTCTCAACCACGCCACAGAATGGCATCATGCTGCGATGATTTACAAAGAAAGCAACAGAACAAACGGTAGCCTGGTGCCTTCTACATACTGGTTTTGTCCACGATGAGTAAAATTTGACCAGGGAATTTCAAAGTCACACGACACAAAAAAACAAAGCAGTACCAAAAACCTGGCCAGATGAACCAAGACCGGCTTCATTGGTTCAACTCCCCCCTTAAAACTGCATCAGAGGCCACAGGGAACATGATGGCACTGGATGGCCTATTTTGCGCTACTGCTGATGTGCCACTAAGAAACTACTTACTTACTTGCACCATGGGAAAAATTACTACCAAATACAGTGCAGAACACTAAGATACCTCACGTAAAAAAACAGAGCACATACAACTGGAAGACATAATATCAAAGAGTATTTATTAACCAATCCTGATGCCAAAGTTATAAGTTCACCAAACCATAACCTTTATCTTGTTTACTGCTGACGTTCGGCAACTGCTCTGCCTTTTGTCGAAATGACTGTCTGCTAGGCATGGCTGTGGCAGACTGTAAGTTAGTGTTGTAATTTAATGCATTTAGTGAGTGAGTAGAGTTTAGCGTCCCGCCTGACACAGAATAGGCCTTTTCGGAAACAGCCTTTGCAGGCACAATTGCACAAACACATAATAACGAAACACAAAGTTTAACCTTTACAAAAAGTTTAACCTTTATAAAACACAAAACACAAAAAACGACCTAAATCTACAAGAAATCTGAGCTAATGCTCATGAGACGCACGAGAGCTTATGGCAGTTCGTGTTCGCAGCTAATATCGGTTTATCTCCATCCATTTCATCGCACTTCACTCTTCACACAAAATCACTAAAATCCTCCATTTTCTAGGTTCAAGGTCATGCAAGGTCATCGATGTTGATACCATTAACAAGCACGTCACCATTGCTTGTTATGATAATATAGCCAAATTTCGCCAAAAACAGCTTCATTTAACTCCATCTTTCCTTAAGTTACCACTAAAACAGGGTACCTACAACGTTAAACCTTCCTGTAAAATCTAATTCCAATTTATAAATTCTAACAAATATTCCTAAAAATACCCAGTCCTTTCTTCTTTCAGTAACCATCAACAACGTAGTAATCGGCGTGGTAGTTATTAAGATATAGCCAAAAAGTAATCCTAACCTTTTCTTATCCCCTTTTCTACGAGTCCTCCAATTACGTAAGGTGCCCAGTAACTGATCGCCGATGATCGATGTCATATTTTTTCATTAAGTTTCCTCAAAAACTATACATTACCAAAATCCCTATATATCGCACTCATAAATGCGATATTTAGTATTTCTCGCCGTTCGTTCTAATTCGCGTAGTTTGACGAAATGTGTGATATTCATCCGACGTCATGTATGGGGGGCACACCCCTTTTCGACCTACTTAGACAAAATTCACATTTTCCACTAAGTCTGGACTCTGGATATGTGAATCCGGTACTGATGGAAAGCTTGTTAGATAAGGATTCTAGCGATCCAAACAGTTTTCAAATCCGTTCAGTAGTTTGGCTAAAAATTGGGGTGTTCATTCTAAAGTTAATATACAAAATTACCAATCTCCAATCTCAATCGCATAACGACTGTTGCGTGGCGCCATCTTGCGAACAGAGTTACGCTTACACCGTGTACGTGAACTAGTCAGGCTTGCGCATGCCCATCTTTCTCCCCCTCGTTCGAGGTGTTCCCCTTCACCCAGCGGGATGAAATTTTGTCACGAAATACCAGACACTAAGCTATCATACGGTGAAAACCAGAAGTCTCTATCTCACCTGGGCTCTAATCGATACCGGGTTGTGACAGACACCAAGACAGAATTACATCGACCAATACACGCTATAGCTACCTATGCTAGCTCTCGTGCGTAAAAATTGTAAGAACTGCTGATTATAATTGTGCATATGTAATGATACTAATTTTGGCAGTTCTAATAATCTTCCCTGTTATCCTCCAGTCATCAATCTCATAATGCTGTCTATTGTGTAATGCATTTGCATAACCCAGTAATTACCATTTCAAGGAATGGTTCGATTTAAAGACAAACCTTGCACATGTTGTTCCTGCTGCGATTGTTTAGGCTGACTGACAACAACTTTCCTCGGTCGACCACGCGGCCGTCCAGTGCCTGATGTTGGCAGTGGCCCGGCCTTCTTCTTCCCTGGAACGTTGCTGTCAGTGTGACTTGCACGTTCTACCAGTCACAAACACAACCAGAAACATATGTCAGCCCAGTGCCGACATATTATGCGGCGGCCGTCCATGAATGTATTTCAAACACTCATTTTCACAGCCTGATCTGAATTACCGCAAATAGACAAAGAGAACGCTGCATGTAGACAGCACAGCCAGAGAGCAAAAGAACAAAAACTGCCTGTAAAATCTAAGCACAAAACGCACCCTAACTTGATGAAACAGCAACTAAAGAGATGATATAGCAAAAAATGATCACAATACAGTGCTTTTTTGCATCAGAATGCACGGTAAAGTGTACAAAAGCACACAAACTCGAGGAGGCAGACTTTCTTGACGTTTGCATCTTAACAGGTGTGACAGCATGCAGTACGTGAGTGCCCGTGTCCAGCTCATAGTCCGCTGAGTCCGACAACCTTTTCAGTCTCTGCAGCAACCCACCGACCTAACAGCACATCTTCAACCGTTCAACACACAACAGCAGCTGCAGAATAGTAACAGAACGTTTGCAGTAGTAATGCAGTAGTAGTCAAGTTCTGTATGGCAGTATCTTGTTCAAATATTATTGACAAGTTTCCTCAAGTACATACACAATCTTCACATCATATTGGCACAATGAAATCCCCAAAATAGCTGCTAATAATGACGAATTAACGACAGCCAAAATCAGTCAATAGCCGGACAGCAATGATACAGATCTGTTGGCTCTCGTATAACAAACTGAGCAACAGCTGAGCAACCTTATCTTTCAATGAAGTCGACGCTGTTTTCGGCACACCATCCAGTAACTTCCACACATCGCTGCTGAATTCATCGACTGAATGGTAGCAGTGGTTTGCAATACGCTGACGAAGTGTCGACAGAAACATTCCACCAAGCATCCGCTGCGAACCGCTCTACATCATCAGACAAGATCCAGCAATATGTCACCAATGAAACACAGCCTATCAATGTACTGACACCATCTGACAGCTAGCAATATGTCTCTATTTGCTGTGTGCTTGCATTTGCTACTGCAGTAAACAGTACAGACAATGATTAACTTGAGCTCCTAGTTGGACTTTGCACCATGTCAGAATATGAAACAACACTCCAAAATATTAGATGTAACTTAATCTGCTCCACATATGTTAAAATGCTATACATATTATTACTATTTATTTATGTTGCTTCCTGTGGCCTGCATTTGTCCCATAAAAATATTAAATCTTGGTTTTTCAATATACAGCATACTGCAGTTGCAAGCTCAGTTAAGCTATCACACTGATGTGGCCCGCAGCAGTTTATAGACCGTATTTAATGGCCCTTAGTTGAAAAAATGTGCATGCCACTGCCAAAGCCTGTTTAAAGAAATGTCCTGGATAAACAACTATTCCTATCAAGCAACTAACGCAGCCGCTTGATTCTGAAGCCACTGTTAGAACACTATCACAGTCTAGTTTATAGAACTATTGTTGTTGTTGTTGCTGTTGTGATGAGCCCATCAAGCATTGCCTATATTGTCGTCGTCATTGTCAACACTTAGCCGGTAGAGGCCGTAGCGTCGCCCCGCGATGACCACGAATGATGGCACGCCTCCAAAGGTCAGCAGGCGGGAGGCTGTTATCCCGCAAAATCTGGTCAACCCATCTGTTGCAAGGATGGCCTGGTGACGACTCTATTGTCTACTTGGTGGACGTCCAAGCGATAGGTCAACATGAAAGTTGAGTGCCTTGTGCACTGGAACGTCCTCTTGCAACCTGGTGACGTGACCAAAGACAGAGTTGTAGCGACGGCTGATTGACTCCGAGATCGATGGCAGACCAGTGGACTCAGTGATGTCGACGTTCCGAATGAACTGGTGCCATTTAATTTGCAGGAGCTGCCTCTGATATTTCATGTGGAATGCCGTGGGAGCTCTGGAATCGACATCGAGAGGAGTCCAGGTTTCGGCTGCGTACAGTAATACAAATAGCACTGTAAAATTGTACAGGTTTTGTGGTCAGTGAAAAATGCCGATCATTCCAGATGTGACCAAGCGTTGACATAACTGATGATGCGAGACCAATACGTCTGTTAATGTCTGGACAAGAGTAATCATTGGAAGAAAGGACACTGCCTAAGTAGATGAAGTTGTCCATGCTTATATAGGAAGGGAAAATGATCCAAAGTGTTCTCACAATCTTACTGGAACACATCCGAGTGTCAATGGAGTAAGCAAAGTACTCTACAGAGCTCTGCGGCAGTATGCATCAGTCTACATGCTAGTAGACTAATGTGTATAACAAGCAACTGACCCCCTAGTTGGTTCAGTTGAGTCTCCCATGTCTGCTGAAGCCCAAATTCCATTATGCCGACTTTCACCAAAACTTCCCCGCGGGGAAAGTGGTGGACACAAATCTTGAAAGTGGCAGACACAAACCATCTCGGCATGTCGAGATGTTTGCGACAAAGTCCGTGACAAGTCCGCGACAAACCCGTTTGTGTCGCTCTAATGGAATTTAGCCCATTACAATGCACAGAGAAAGTCGGTGACAAAGTCCGGGACACGTTTACGACAAAGTCACAGACTTGTCGCGGACACAAATCATGAAAGTCGGCGACGTGATTTGTGTCGCAAACTTTCATGATTTGTGTCCGCGACTTTGTCAGGAACTTGTCCTGGACTTTCTCGCAAAGTCGGCGTAATGGAAGTTGGGCTTGACAGAGCACAATCAGTCTCTGACAGTCTATCAGTCTGTAGGCTAGCAGAGAATGTGTACATGTGACAGACTACCCATCTGCATGCTTAGTATACCATCAGACTAATGTACAACAAGCAACTGACCCGATGGCCGGTGGCGGAGTCCCCAGTGTCTGCTGACAGTATGCCATCACAGTCCAGTCTATACAACTCCCCGGCAGTATGTGACAGCAGGGTCATCAGTGGCCACAGACGCAGTGTTGTAACTTCATTCTCAATACGCACCTTCAACCAATACAACAACATGTTTCAACGCATGATAAATTTTTATAGCACAGACCGCAAAAAGTTTCCAATGTGACGCAGTGTCAAAGTTAACGAACAGCAACCAGGAAATGTATCGAGTAATTTCACTTCTAATTCTAATTTTACTTCACAAGCAATTTCTACTTAAGATTCTAATATATTACGTGACTTTGTAGCAAGTTTAAACAAAGACAAAAGTAATTTAGCAAAAAAAGGATAGCTGTACACCAAACTCTTTGCTTGCATCTGCAATGAGCCACCGTAGGACCAGTACTGGATACTTTCTCAGCTCATCAAGTTCATGGGACTGATCATCAAAAACTGAAATGCTTTCACTTTGCATCCAGAGTCTGCAATCTCATTTTCTGAGTCAGGCATAAAGTTGCAAAGGTCACCGCTTGTATTACCATGTCATTTGATTGTGACCTGGTGCAATTTTCACCAAACTGAATAAGTTAAGGATTGAAAATTTATGTGCTAAGCCAAAAGTGGACATTCCCTGGTGGAGGGGAGTTAACATCGTCGTATGCGACGTTGCGGTGTGTAACAACAGAGCGGCATTCTTTGATTAAGACTCAACTCGCTCACGGGATATGTCGAAGTCCGCACAGGGAAATGTCATACGAGAAAATGTCTGACAAACGAACAACTTATTATCCAGCAATTACATACACTTCAAACTGATTAGCACTTTCAACAGCACAATTAAGGTACTTACAAGGTACTTATGTGTACTTATGGGCCAAGTACCTTAAAAATGTACTTAAGTACAAGTACCTAAGTATTGCCAACTATGAATACTTAAGTACAAGTACTTCAGCACATGAAAAATACTTAAGTACCTACTTAAGTACTAATGTACTTAAGTAGTCATCATAGGTGCGTAGGACTGACAATTTGGCTGCAATTAGCAAATAGATGCTTTGGCTGGAGTTCAATTCTTAAATCTCCCGTTCCATCTAACACAATATGTCACTGGACCCACAAGCGTACCTGCCAAACGGCATGTAAATCCATCAAATGGTTTAAGCACACATCTAGAACACAGGACAAATGATAGACCACACTATGAAAAAATGTGTAAGAATAGGCGGAATTGCTTCCCCACCGTGGTCAGCCACCTTGTCGTGGTGGTGGGGCTTTGCACCGATGACCCGAAAGATTTCTAAAATCTGGAGGCGAGGAGCTGACTAAACGCTGACCAAAACGTGAGAGCAGATTGCTGCACGTTACCAGTGCGTTCGTGCTGGTTTCGGCTCAACAGCCGACTACGGCTTCGGCTTCACAGCCGTCTGTTTACGGCTTCACAGCCGTCTACGGCTTTATAGCCGCTACCTGTAACCTTGTGGTTACATTCCGGGATGCGCATTGGGCTGAGCTGATACGGCCTCAGCGCTGGGCAGGTGTAAGAGTCTGCCCACCCCGAAGGTAAGGTAAAGTAAGGTAAGGTGGAATTGCTGCAAGAACGATTCCACGTGAAAACGTAAACATAAACAAGCCTTAGTGGTCCACGACAGATTACAGACATGTCTGCGATGCAGCGGACTGGAATTTTTATATGAAAATCCGCAACCAAACAGTGTAATGGAAACAGGTCTACTGGCCATAATTCATAATGTATTCACCTGTTCACTTTTCATGCGTTCTCGCTTGCGAATCAGTTCCAGAAGCAGACGAGCTTTCTCCAGGTCCTGACGGAGTCGCTTCCAGCACTTGAGCTGAACCAGCATCTCCTCCAGACTGTCAGAGCCACCAGCCTGACAATGCTGTAAACATACTTGTTTTTCGCAAGTTGGGGATGATATGGACAGTTTTAACAAAACACATACGTCAGCAGAGATATCAACTGCAGGGAAAAAGACGAAAGTCCCCAGAGCGATAACACACAGCCTAACACCCTACATCCCATGATGCAAGTGGATGTGTGAAAAACCATGCCTATGGTCTGAAGAAAGGGACAATTTTGACCATCCCCACAGTATCAGCAAATGCAACAGCACGTTAAACTTGCTCAGACTTCTATTGGTTACACAAGGGCACGTGTCCCCCATGGAACATATTTCCCATCCATTCGTTCCTCCCCATTTTTTCTTCCACCCCTTTCCTTTCCCTTCCATTTCCCCTTTCTCATGTTTCTCACTCCAATGGGCCTTGATCTTAACCTATATAGCTAGTGAGTCTAGGAAGCACTGAAAGCTTCTTCAGGCTCTAAGGGCCCCACAGATTCTGAGGGCATTCTGGACCTAAAGAATGCTCTTGAAAACAAGTTGAGAAAAAATTTTAATGACATACTTTAGACCCCACCGTGGTCAGCTACCTTGTCGTGGTGGTGGGGCTTTGCACCGATAACCCGAAAGATATCTAAAATCTGGAGGTGAGGAGCTAATTAAGAGCTAACCAAACACACGAGAGCAGATTTGCTACACGTTACCAGTGCTTTTGTGCTGGTTTCAGCTTCACAGCTGACTACGGCTTTACAGCCGTCTTTTTATGGTTTTACAGCCGTCTATTTACGGCTTTACAGCCGTCTATCTACGGCTTTACAGCCATCTATTTACAGCTTCACAGTCGTTTACGGCTTTATAGCCGCTACCTGTAACCTTGTGGTTACATTCGGGGATGCGCATTGGGCCGAGCTGATACGGCCTCAGCGCTGGGCAGGCGTAAGAGCCTGCCCACCCCGGAGGTAAGGTAAAGTAAGGTAAGGACATACTTTAGATCAAAATTATGCCGACCCCTTAAAATTCTGAAAAAAATCCCCCTACTTTTATAACGTAGCATTTGCTACAAGGATTATACAGCATTATCGCCTACCTGATCTAGATAATAAGACATATGGCATAACTGCAATTGTAAGTACAAGCCATGATAGTGAAAATGTGACAATTGTCGAAAAAATAACAGAATTCTCACCGCCGATTCCTTTCTGATCTGCGACTCTGTTGACAACTCAGCACTGGACAACTGCCACACAATTCAACCTCTCAATCAACTCAGTAGTCCCAGTAAAAATACTAAAAACACATAGAAAACTTTTCTGCAGCTCCAAATTGGAGTAATAAACAACATGAGCCCACGAGTAACAGGAATCGATCAAGCAGCTAATGAGAATTTGCTGATTAGCCATCGACAGTTAACACATGACTAACGATATACTGTTATTATCATTACTAACACTACTATTATTCAAGTCATACGATAAACAGAAGAAGAAAAACAAAATAGCACAAAAACACACTCCAAGTAAGCTAGCAAAACCATATACAGGGTGGGCCAAAAAAACCGAACCTGTTTGAACGTTGATAACTCAGCGATAGTTAGTGATAGTTGGTGGCGTAGCATAGTGGTTAGAACGTCGGTCCTGGCCGGTGGACTTTCCTTATCCTGCGCTAGACTGATGGATGGGTGCTTGACCACTTTGTGGGTACGGCGTCCGCTATCAGTCAACCAACAAGGCCAACTCAGCCTGCCATCCCTCCGGGGTCGGTTAAATGAGTAGTAACCCATTACATGGGTTACGGAAGATGGGGACCTTTGTACAGCTGACTGGGCTGGCTGGCTGACCAGTGCGCCAGCCTGTGTTTGCAGGCTGCAGGCGGCGGCTGCGCGATCGACGGCTCTGGTTAGTGACGAAAAGCGCATTAGAGATGTACGTTGTACACGACGATGCGCTATACAAATTGACAACCTTTACCTTTACCTTTTGGTAAGAAGACCTGTGATACGTCAAAAGTTTTAGAATGCTGTAAAGAATAAACGACAAATTTGCATAATGAAGCATTTAAATATTCTTTGCCTAATTTGCATAAGTATTCGTCACCCCCGACATTCTGCCAAATTTGACTGTAACACATGGATTTAACATGGATATTAGAGCTTTTATAACTTAATGATGTCTATTGATGGAAAGGCGCGTAATATGCCAAAGGTTTCGAAATTGTGTACAGAAGAAGTGTACAACTTGCATGTCTCGGCATTTAAATATTCTTTGCATGATTTACACAAATCTGCCCCACCCCAAAAATCATGCTAAATTGGCAGTAACGCATGAATTTAAGTTGATTTTCATTCAGCATACAGTGAAATATCGACAATTATTAACACACACGTTGAGTTTAGATGAAATTCGACATAGGCAGTTGCCCAGCTTTTGCATTCATAAACGTCATCAGTCCTTTTAGGCAGCTGATCGATCGCCGGAGTCACCGTGTTCAGGATCAGCTGAGCCCAGAATTTGATTAGCACACGTTTTAGCTGGTCAGTTACTGAAATTTTGTGACCACGCTATCTGTTGCACTGCCCCCACTCTGAATAATTCACAAAATTTAAATTTGGACTTTTTGGCAGTGAGTTTTTGAGTTCAATGAACTCGGGCACATGGGAGTGCAAGCAAATGCCGAATTTCAGGGGTAATAAAAATTTATGCAAATTAGGCAAAGAATATTTAAATGCTTCACTATGCAAATTTGCCGTTTATTCTTTACAGCATTCTGAAACTTTTGACGTATCACACACCTTTCTACCAATAACCATCGCTGAGTAACCAACGCTCAAACAGGTCTGGTTTTTTTTGGCCCTCTCTGTAGTATAACAGCAGGGGTACATTATGCATCAATAAAACTCAACACATTCAAAAGATGACTTACAAATTTTACAAAATTAAGGTTGGTATTATTGTTCGAAGAGCACTATCACACAAGACATAAGAATGCATTAGCACTGGAACTAGCCAGCTGTTACCAGGAGCCTCTGTCGAGCGAGGTGTGCAAATGAAATGAGCATAGAGCGCAGCAGAGGAGCACCACTCCTGGACCTACGCTTCAGCGTCCAATAACTGTGCAGTCGACCAACAAATGGATCTGCCTTGTCCAGCGACAACTTCTGCTGAATACGACTGAACCTAACACATAATCAGACCATCCGTAAAACCACCGGAAAATGACACAGATTCGGTGCAGTGTATGCTGAACCGTCAACATGACCACCATTTGCACAAATACACCCCTCAAGTGAGCATGACACTTATTGATAGCTCTGGGAAGCAACGGCATTCGTCAATGAGACCATCTTTCAACTATTCCACGTTGTGAATCTTGCTTCAGTAGCAAACCACACAATTAGAAATCGATGGCATTCTAGTCTGAGCAGTTTCTGGCCAGTTTGCGCATGAGCACAGACTGTAGGCCTACCTGTGGGTCAAATGTGGTTATGAGCGAAATCCATATTGAAAACATTATTGTAGCAATGGCATCTTTAAACGTTCACATCTCTTTCATAAACAGTTCAAAACATTTTTGCAAAACTTGCAAAATTTATGCAAAACAATAACAAATCAAAGCTCATGTGACAAAAAAATATGCCATGACAGCAAAAACTGGCATATACAGGGATCTCAGCTATTTACGAGACACAGTGTATATCGGTAATGCGGCAGCCATACAACAATGCATGCGATTAACCAGCAGTGGTAATGACTAATATAGATAATAGTATTTAATAATTACTACTGATAATGCCAATGCTTATAGTACTGTCATCACAACATTGCCATTGCGAGAGTTAACCCGGTTCATATGACGAATGTAGAACAGTGCCAGGTGGCAGCCGACCTTTGGACCAAGTCAATCAGCTTCAGCCAATGGATCCACCTATAGGCAGCTGCTATAGCGACTACATACAACACTGGCCATCAACTTTTATTATTATTACAAATCTTGACAGCTGAAACTCACTTTACCATCCCACAAAAGGTAGAAGGCTGAGACGACTTAGGTGACTGGTTACATACTGAGATGGTTTATCTACCCGCACAAAGTCACCCATCCAAGTATTAACCTGCCCCGGCATCTAGGGAAACTTTGATCGAACACAAAGTGTTACCGATATGCCACACCAGAATGCTGTTGCGCATTCAGTATATGATTATAATTATAACTAAAAATTTGGGGCAAAGCACAATGTGAGTCCGCCTGGCGCCGTAAGTCCAATTAAGGGAAAATTCAGGGGGTGGAAATTTGCGTGACAGCAAAGTCACATGGCCCGAACTCCAATGCATTTGCATTCACGGAACGCACATTTCGACTTAGGGTGGGTCAACATGAGTAAATAAAACTTCTTTGTTAGTGGACATTTTTTCACATTTTTTTTGTTCAATGCTGAAGAAATCATGCCTGTTAACGCCATTTACAGCTTGTTGATATCTTCATCCATTCCAGAGATATGTGCACTCAAACTCGAAAGTTTTCCTAAATAACACCAAATTTTGGATGTCTTTGCCCTCTCAAATTTTAAGGAAATGGTGCCTCCCAAACCTTGTACCCAACTTATCATGTAAAGTTTCGTTGGGCTACTCCTCCTACCTCCGTAGTTATAGGCGCTCATTTACTACATTTTAAGGCAATTTTTGACCCCCTTTGAAAAAAATTGCAAGCGGGACCCCATCCCCGGTGAGGGGTGTGCTAGTAAAACTTGGTCATTTGTCTAGCACATGTAAACATTTGGGTGTGCAGCACTCCCTAGGGGCAGAAATATGGTCTTCCGAAAAAGTCGATTTGGGTGGGTACGATTTCACTACTAGATCTCCGTGATTAGTGCACCAAAGTTCACCAAACTTTTTTGCGAGGAATCGAGGTAGAAAATGTACTTGTCTGATTTTGAATATCTTCATCCATTCCGGAGATATCCACCGTCAAAGGTTGAAGTCATCCAAAATCGGGCCAAATTTTGCATGCTTTTGGCCACTAAATTTCTTTTGGGGTGGGCCCCAAATTTTCGGACCCAATTTTCAAAATTCAGCCTACTATGGACCACGATGCAAAATTTTGTGACGATCAACTGACGGAGCTTGGAGATACCGTGGCGAACAAATGAATTTTAAAATGTTTAAAAAAACTTCTGCAGTAAAACATAAGTCCGCTCCGAAAGCTATCGCTTCCGGGCAGACTAACTATTATTATTATAATTTTATTATGACTACTGTTACTACTCCAAGTATTATTACCCAGCAGCTGTAACGACAGGTACTGATAGAGGTGGTCCAGCGTTTTGTAGGTCGCTGAGTGTCTTGCGTGCAGTGCCGAGGCGACGCTGGGTCTCTGCGTTGGTGTGCGGTGACAAGTGGACATCACAGAACACTGCCAGATCAGTATCACCCAGCGACGGTGTACCAGCGCACAGGCCAACACGCATTGCACATGACACGTGGAACGCCGTGTAGCAACTGGTCCGTCGACACTGCAGGCATGCTCCTTCAAACACCAGACGCACAAAAACAAAGCTGCAGAAATTAACGCTCAATCATGCGGTTATTCATTTGAAAATTTTTAAGGTTAAACAAAATTTTCATTATCAAATTTTCTATTAGTCATGTCACTTAGGATACATCATAAATAACATATAATGACAAGCATGCTAATGATAATATAAACCTATTGTTGTCTCGGTATTAGTGACAGCTGTTAAGTTGTTAACCAAACGAATCACAAATCTGATAAAACAAGAATAGCCCTGCTAACGCAAAGGGGGAAGCTAAACAGCAGTGCATGTTTGAAAGCCCAGTTAAATAAAATCTATGTTTCTATTACAGTCGCCAGAGGGCGCCACACGACCGGCAGCTAATTATCTATAGTGTTTTAAGCATACTCGCCAGAGGCCGTGACCTGTCTCGCTCTGCCAATGCCGTATCGGTTGGAAATCGCAAACTTTCCCTACCCCCTCTCATTTAGCGCCCACGTTCGGAGTGACCCCTGTCAAATTTATGGAAAAGTTTTACGGTTCGTGAAACTAGAGTCTTCCAGGCAGCCGACGGTGAAGATTTGGTGATCCTAGCTTGCACCATTTTTGCCTGATCCACCCGTGTGACGGACAGACAGATGGACAGAATTGCGATGGCTAAGACGCGCTACAGCAGTAGCTGCTGTTGAGCGTAAAAAATGGAGTTTTTCTTGTGCAACAACCATTGCTAGTTTTAATTGAAACTGATTATTAATGTAGTCGATTTCTGAACAGTTAACTATTAAAATTTACCGCTTCAACACATGAGTTTATTCAAAGACATACAGACAAATGCGAAGATATACCTCCACCTCGGCGCCGACAGATGGCACAGAGCAGCTTCCAGCGAGCAGCTGCCACCTTCTCCACACCAACGACAGGCTCACGGACCAACACGCAGCCAAAACTCACCTCCGGAATCCACAGTGCACACGACACATGCGCCCACCGGCCATCATCCGTCGGTTTCATAGCACCACCATCGGTGCCGTTGGGACAGAGACAGCAGTCGACCGGACACGAAGGGGACAACGTACAACGACGACATGCCCACGGTCCAGCTGGCACTTTGGGCACCCCGTAACACACCTAGACATACACAAAGCGTTAAAAGTTAAGTTAAAGTTAAAAACAAACGTATAAAGCGCCATAAAACTGAACATGTGTAAAGATACAGAGGCGCTGGCTACGTTACAGTTAACCACTGTTTTCAAAAGCAACAGTAAACAGATGTCTTGAGTCGACGACGGAATGCAGGCAAACTGTTTGCTTCAATGACTGAAGTTGGAAGATTGTTCCAGAAGGACAAAGACTGTGTGAATATCTCTTCACAGAAAACTCATTTCGCAACTTCAGAGCGCTACTCGCCACAGGGAATCACACAGCCACACCTGCCACCCAACAGAGATGAATGCACCCCATCTTAACACCAGCCAGGCAGATCATTACACCACAAAGCCGAAATGTGGTTCTGTGGTAGACTACAGCACAGTGCATTGTCACATTTCACTCCTAAACTGTGCTACAGAAATAATCTTACTTACCTTTTTACTGATTTTACCTTGGTACTTATCATCGAACATACAGTGCTGAATGATAACACTGCACAATGCACATGACAACCTGATGGACGGCGATGTTGCAGAGGTCACAGAAGAGAATGGTGTTGTCTGCTTCACTATCACCAAAGCCACACACTGAACATGCCGCGTCATCCTCAGCCACAGCCGATGATGCCCGACCATCCTCACCAGACACAAACTCACACTGGAAGATCGACTCCTTCTCAAAACGATCCATCGCCAGCTCAAATACGTCTTCTGATATTGTCTCAAGACTATCTTTTATACGACTCTCGTTCATCAATTCCAGCCACGCAAAATCCTGTCAACGGTAATGTAACAAATTATGAATTTTACACGACATATTCAAACTATCTGCCATATACATCATACACGTGCAAGACTGATGAGCCTACCATTGGGAAGCGAGTTCAGTGGAATCGTCTTCGATGGTTTGGACATGTGTGCCGAATGGACAATTCCCACCTGCCAAAACAGCTTCTATGGGCAGAACATCCGACTTGTTGGCGCTGTCCTCCTAATGTGCCCAGGAAACAATGTAAGGATCAGGTCGCTGCCAACGTGACAATTCATCTCTCTAGACGCCTTTACTGTGACCCCTTGATGGCGGCCAATGGCATGACAACTGAGCGCGGCGCATGGCAGGGGTTACGGTACGACATCACCGGCATCAACCGACGTCATGACCAATCAAGTGAGCGCACACATCTAGAGGTCTTGAGCGTTGTTGGATAAGCGCCAATCTGATCCGATCCGATCCGATAAAGACATAGCTCAATAAAACAACATAAACAAACAACTAGATGGTGGTTACGACTGCGTCAACTATTACGCTTCCGCCAACATGTGACAACTACAAAGCCAAAAAGTGAGACATATTTGACCTCACTGTGACCTCGACCCTTGATCTTTTGACCCCAAAATTTGACGTGTTCATCCTTGCCCCAAAGTCCATTAGTGGTAAAAGTTTGGTCAAATTCGGTCAAAAAATACCCAAGACATCTTGCTAACAATGTTTGTTCACGAATCGAACACGCACAGATGCACGAACACTGGAAACATAATGCCTGCATAAAAATGTTCTCAGCAAGCAAGTTGAACATTCATTTTTCAAGGCAAATTCTGTAAAAGCCAATAACAAAGGCAAACTTCCATCTATAGACATAAATGGCAAACATTAATTTAACAGCTATACTATACAACAGAAGTGTCTAAATGAAAGATCATAATGCTTTCAGAATGCCCAACAACAGTATTTTCCGGTTTACTTTCATTTTCTATATAAAATCCAAGTTTGTGAAGCTTTCTGACAAAACTTCCAATATTCTTAAATCAACTAACCACTTCAGCATAACTTCACTGCAACACCAACGTACTCTACTGATGAGGTAAAAGAAGTGATTACTGAACAATTACTCACATACAGTGACAGATGTTTTTGAAGTGTTAAATAATTCAAAAAGTAAGTTACTTAATAAACAAAATGGCCCAAAATTCAGAAAATTTGCCATTGGAATGAGCTGCTAAATTTGGCAAACTGGCCCATGTAATCTGGAAAAATTTGACACAGAACACTGTGATCCCTATTTATCACTGCTATACATGACAGAACATTTCAAAAAAGTTAGATAGTAAAAAACAGAGATCACAATAACCTCTTCATCCATATCATATTCAATCTGTGAATCAATTTCTTTGGCAGTCTTAACAGCATAACGGAAGTAGTCGGCGGACTGAGGCACTGTGCCGGCTGGTGGAACGTAATCATCAAGAACACGAAATGTCACCTCGGGAAGAGTTGTTGTCGGTGACGTCATCTGAGCCACCATCTTGTCTCCGACGCTCTTATCCATCCTACACACAAGTCACAGCCTCATACACTTTCTTCCAATCTCCATCCTTGCTTCTCAAGTTTTTTGCTTTTCTGAGCACTTCATCTCTGGATTCCTCTGACTCAAATGTAATTCTCAATGGTCTCGGTTTTGCAGCTGTGTCTGTTCATCATCATCATCATCATCATCATATTCGTTTAATACATTAACTTGACAGAACGCAAGCATGTGCACAATGTAGGCCTAACATACAGTAAATATAAGAGTCCACAAAACTATGTACGAATGTTGCAGAAACAAGCTCGTCAATTGAACAACAGCATAACAGCAACAAAATTGGAATGTGTGACTGCCTAAAATCTAGTAGGCCTAACTAGTAAAAATATGATAAATGTCATGACGTGATACGCCTAAAAACGACGTTTAAAACTTAATAACTGTGTTTATATAGCATACGAATGACAAAATTACAGTCAGACAAATATGTGCCATGCTCGGGAAGCGAAAGTGTGTGCGTACGACGCCTAAGATTATAGTGCTGCGACGCTGTAGATGATGGTGGCAATAGACTGTGTAAAACATGGTTGCAGTTTGAAATAGTTTTGTTAAACTGTTGATTGCCTGCGGCATCACATAGTTCTTCAGAAGTTGGCAAGTCTGGCACACAGTAATCATGACGTTTCGCACGTTCCAACAGTAAGTTAATACGTCAACGATCTGTTGCCTTAGTAAAACCGTGCCATGAGTTTTGAGGTCACCAGCATTGACAGTATATGCAGCAGGTCCAATAGATGATCCTTGTATTATGCTGTTGTCGGAAGAGCTCTCAGCCTGATTACTTGCTTGATAGACACAGTGTCACACGATATGACAAATGAACACTGGCTCAAACCCTAACCACTGACCCTATCCCTAACCCTAACTGACCCTAGGTATGCGAAAACGCTCTCCGGGGGAAAATGTGATCGCACCAAATTGTCTAAGGTGACGGGGTGAATCAGCCAAGAGGCGAAAGAGCCAGGGGCGAACCGGTGAAGGGGCAAAAAAGCCGCAAGGTGTTATCTGCCGTGAAAATTCACGGAAAATAAGTAGTCGATTTTCACTATCTGCCATGAATTTTCACGGAAGCTAGCATCGAATGGCTATCTGCTGTGAAAATTTACATTATTATTATCTGCTGTTATTTAGTACAGTATTATCAGATTATGCAGGCAATGATACCAAATTAGCAACTGCTGTAGCCTGTATAGTGTAGGCCTATGTAACTAACCACATCACTGGTAAGCGGCCCTGAGTTTTCAGCTAATGTCTCATAGCGTGACCGTGATCTTATATTTCGAAAAAAAGGCCTATGAGTCTGTCTATATTGCCACACACTGACTGATTTGCAAAATTCTTTCACTGCCAGACTTGCGCTCGCGGCAGACAATCTGCAACAAAACAGCATTAAAATTCCAACCTAGTTTAAACAGACAGACAAACAGATGCACCAGCATAGCTGTAATGCGTCAATAATTAATTGTGTGCTTATACGTTTATTTCCTTAGTTTTAACGTATATGTTTCAATACACAAATTTTCACGACATATAGCCGAAAAGCGGAAAGATGCTTCCGTGTAAATTCACGGAAAATAAGTAGTTGATTATCGCTAATCGCTATCTGCCGTGAATTTTCACGGCAGATATGATCTTCGGAAAAAGCCAGACACCTAATCAATCAATCAATCAATCAATCACTTTATTTCAGGCAGCATGGCCCATAAAAACACATGACAGACAGGTACTGACAGACAACAATAAAAGCAAAGACAGAGAATAGTTACGTATGACAGTAAGAGGGTGGTGTTAAACTAGACATTAGCACCAAACAAACATAAAAACTGTAGAGTAATGACACTATTAATTACTAAATAAAAAACAAGCACATACACTATGCAATGATAAGGCTAAAGCCACATATCCTTTGACAAAGTGCGTAAAAAATCAATATTACCGTTGCCACACTTATGCCAAAATTGTCTGAAAGAATACGGACTATTTAGTATGAGAGTTTCAAAGCTAGGTAAACCTAACTCCAACAATGTCCGTGTTACACTGAAATGCCGAGCAAAACCAAAAAATAGTTTAATACATTTGTGGTAGGCAGACTTCAACATACTGAGAGTGCCACAATTATACACACTCCACAAACCAACATCATACATACACAAACA
>Ga0209367_1000870_pt1 | contig 34194 bp, 20 predicted proteins | sample WorMetLIZISLAND2_FD_187412 | JGI IMG/M metagenome (GOLD analysis project Ga0209367, IMG submission 187412) | Marine gutless worms symbiont microbial communities from Max Planck institute for Marine Microbiology, Germany - Olavius geniculatus... ... | reverse complement strand
CTGCAAAGCAATCGGACATCACTCCATCGACATTGACACAGCTACAGGTATCTGTGTAAAGTGCTTCCATGAGGTCCACAACTTTATTGTCAAGACCATAGCTGCGAAACAAGAACCACAAGGCCTTGCGGTCCACTGAGTCAAAAGCAGCCTTCAGGTCGACAAAAGCGATCCAGAGTGGTCACTGGAACTCTTTCCTGGTCTGGATAAGGGTATTCAGCGTAATGATGCGATCAACAGTTGAGCGGCTCAGAGTGAACCGTACGCCGGTCCAAGCGCCAGTCTATAAGCGTGATCACGTGAGGTCACTTGGTGGTGTCAATCTGTCTAGACTGTTGTGTAACACGTGCTTCTGTTGCGGTTTGGCGGTTGATATAGTTTCGAGTTTGATAATGGCGGCGGTTTGTGGCGATAACGTTAATTGTCGATCATGCATGATGCAGCTGCACAATGCTGCAGTTTTGTACGCGGCGTTTCTGGTGCATTATGTCATCATTCTGGGTGAAAGGCAGTAGGTCTATTATCAGTGTGTCAGGCTACTTTTTCAGCTAAACAAGGTAGGTTGGTTTGTTATTTGTTTGCTTCGATGCTGCTTCAGAAGTGACTGAAGTAGGTAGAATTAGGTCTGTTATAAATGTTTCAGAAAAATTTAATTATGGGAAACTGCAAATAATTGACTATCGAGACCCGAGAAAAAAGTGCAGCTAATTTGGGGTGAATTCCATTATTCTAAAAAAGGTTTTTGATGGGGCCTATAAAGAAAAAAAGGGGTAGGTCTTTTTGGGAGAAACACAAAGAAAAGCACAAAAAATGGCCTAATGGCGCAACCTGGCGATTGAACGACATACTAAATGAAAGATAACAATTACTTAAAACCTGAATAAATAGCACTGTGGCTTCAGAATTGACTGAAGTAGATATAATTTGTGTTATTATGCATGTTTCAGACCAATTTAAATATGCGAAACTGCAAATGACAGAGTACTGAAGCCTAAGATTATTTCCTTGCTTACATTATGCTGGTTATTCAGTTTTTTACTCATTTTTCCGACATTTATAGTTTTTATTCATTTCAGTGTGTCATTCATTCGCTAAGGGGCGCTACTAAGCTGTTTTGGCTAGTTTTATTAGTTCTAGATGCGGCTTATTCAGCTATAGCTATTCAGTTTAGTACGTCTTTCATTCGCAAGATGGCACCACTAGTTGTTTTTGGTGGTTTTGTTGTTTTTCCCCCAAAAAGACCTAGACCCTTTTTTCTTTATAGGCCCCATCAAAAAACTCTCTTTAGAATGATGGAATTTACCCAAAAATTGAACTTCGTTCTCAGGTCTCAATAGTCAATTATTTGCAGTTTCCCATAATTAAATTAGTCTGAAACATGCATAACAACACTAATTCTACCTATTTCAGTCACTTCTGAAGCAATCTGGGGTGGCGGCTGTAATATAGATTTTTACCAAAAACAGGACCACAAAGCAACACAAAAGCAAACAGAAGAGATTCCCTACTACTAAAGCAGATACATATGTCAGGTGTAGAAATGATTCCAAAAAGGTCAGTGCTAGGGGTAGATCAGTGATCTCAAACTAGTAAGCAGAAAATTACTAGTGGTAAATCGCCACTTTATCTAATTACATTTATCACATTATTAATGTAAGAATGCAGCGATATTTCTTCACTGCATTACCAGGATTGTGGTTTGGACTGAAATATCAGTCACTTTGTTATCAATTACCAAATTTATTCAAAAACAATATATTTTTAAGTCTGTGTTACAAAGAAACAAATATGGCTTGAGATGGATTCTGATATAATACTGAATAAGCCTGATTTAAATATGTGACAGTGTCGTGGCATGGTCCTATGACTACCAGGAACATAAGTTCTACCACGTACCTAATAATATGCCTACCCGATCTACCTCTAGCAATTTTCCAGTGCTAACAGCAAGATCGCCGATCTACCGCTAGAATTATTGTTCCAAAAAAGCAAATAATTGAAAAGCCTGGATGAGACTCAACTAAAAACCACTACAGTAAGCATCAACAAACCTGTCGCGTAGAAATAACTTCGGTTGCCTGATTAGAGCACTGCTGATGAAGCGCCGCCATTCGTTCGTCGAACGCCAGTTTCAGGTCTTGCTCCAGTCTGGCGATGTGGCTACTTAGTTCGGAAGACACTTCTGCACTGACGCGCTGTGCCAGTTCCTCTTCCTCCGCCTGAAGTTGCTGAAGTTCCACGTCTTCGTCCCCATTATCTGCCGACCCGCTACCATTTGGCACTTGATCGCCAGACTCTGCCATTATTTTCCTGTCTGTCACAATTCACAAATACATTTTTCGGCGTCCAAAACCGGAAGTAAACAATGGTTGTATCTAAAACTGCACATTTTCAGATTTTTATTTAGTGGGCGTGTCTTAACTTCTAATGCTGGTCACATGATTTGTCGATCAGCTGTTATTGTTTACTTTGTTTATGTTGTAAAAACGTAAATAATTTCGTGTTGTACTACATTATTCGCATACTACAGTGCTGATTAACTTATGAATAGAAGTCAGTGGTTACGGATAATTTTTCGAGTCCTCCAACGCCTATTACATCTTTTTTGAACATATGATCCAGTGATGAAGTGGTGGCCAGTATTTGGTGAACATCGTGTTGCTGAAGTTGTTTGATGTGTGTGTGTGTGTGTAGATGAGGTTGATAATACTAGAGACATATGATAAAGTGAGTGAATGGACGGCTCGCTACATCAAGAAGCGCATTCGAGACTTCCAGCCTGGTCCGAATCGTTTCTTTACTCTGGGATTACCAACTGGTTAGTTAATTAATTTAATTACAGATATTTTCCACTTGCATTCAATGATCAGTGATGGAGCTTGAAATCCAACCTTAACCTAATCAGTATTAGTAGTAGTAGTAGAAGTTGTAGTAGTAGTCACAATGGTTAAATTGAACAATAGGTCCGTTGGCAATAATCGCTGTTTTTGCAGCTCAAAAACTGCAGCAAATTTTAGAAAAAACACTATCATGAAGAATTTACCTGTGGGACAGTGAAGATTTTTATGCAAAAGTAACTACATTCTGCTGCTTATTTAGCTAATGCAAAAGCAACGGAACCTATTGTTCAATTTTACCATCACAATTGCAGAGAGATTGTATGCTAGTGTTTTTGCAGATGTGTACTATGCTATTTTAATGATTTTTTGAATTTGTTTTCATAGGTTTATGTATAATTTTTTTCAAATTGCACATGTGAAGCGAGACTGAGGAGCATGCTTGCAAGAGTTAATAATTAATTAGCGTTTGGCATGTTTTTTTCCGGTGTTAAAACACTAATGAAACACATGAGTCTACTGACTGTTCAGTGTACTCATTGTTAATGTAATAAAGTGAAAGTTGCTGTGCATCATAACAATGAAATTATTAGTTATTGTTTTGCAGGCAGCACTCCGGTTGGCACATACAAGCTGCTAGTTGAATACTGTAAACGTGGTGAACTCTCATTCAAGTACGTCAAAACATTTAACATGGATGAATATGTCGGTATGTTATATGTCTGCTCAAGTGCTCATCGTTTTCTGTTACGTCATAACCAGCAAAGAATGTATTATCAACAACTAAATTTTGGTCAGCCATTTTGAATTAGCATTTTTACGTGCGAAAGCAGCTACTGCTTTCAGCGCGTCTTAACCATCGCAATTTTGACCTGAACTTCAAAAATAAATGGGGTTTTATTGATTTTCGGATGCAGCACACACTCCAAGAATGAACTGCGATAAAATGGATGGAGATAGACTAACAGTGTGCGAACAGGATCTGCTATAGGCTTTCACGCATCTCGTGAGCATTAGCTCAGATTTCTTGCTTCAGATACAGTTGCTAAAACTATGTGTATATTTATTGTCATTTGACTAAATTATGAGTCAAATATAACAGGTGCCATTATATAGAAACACAGTGTATTTTAAGTACAATGCATCATATCTGATGAGTTCCGATATGTTGAATTATGTGACTTTGTGATATCATTTATTGTGCTAAAATTTGCAAAAGTTCAAATTTATTTTAGTCTATAGGCCTGCTGTATAACTGTGCTGTTTTTTTATATATGTAAATTGACGTTTAGTTATTTGGTTTGAATGGTCTGCAGTTTTTACGAATTAAACTCATTATATAATTGTAGGTATTCCACGTGATCATCCTGAGAGTTATCATGCGTTCATGTGGAATCACTTGTTCAAACACATTGACATTGATCCAAAGAATGCTCACATTCTCGACGGGAATGCCGCCAATCTGCAGGCGGAGTGCGACAAATTTGAGAAGCTGATCAGTGAAGCGGGTGGCATTCAGCTGTTCATTGGAGGTTTGCATTGTTTGTATAACTGCGTCTTAGCATCTGTTTTGTTGAAAAAGTAACATTTGAATAATAATGCAACTGCATACTCTCATTTGGACATTTTTTCCATCAAACAGCAGTAAAAATCCGGAACCCGAGAGGCATGCTTAACTCTTGGGTAGTGTAGCAACACAGTTGAGGTGCGATTGTATATTTAAAGGTCCGTGGTCACCAAAATTAACATATACATTTTATCCATTTTCCTAAAAGTGCAGAATTTTATGATAACTTTGACAGTGATATCGGCGCCCAGCGTTCTTTCAACACGGAAAAATTTACCTTTGAAGTCGACGATCTACTAAAACGACGTAGAAAACGCGCCACCATGATGACCTGCGGTGACGTCATGAGTTTAGCCTATAGACGTCGTGAATTAATATTCACGACGTCTATAGGCTATGGCCTAGCCTAGAATGATGGCGTCGTCGGCTAGCCATTAATATTCATGATCTATATGGGCTAGGGTCATGACATCACTGCGGGCACTGATAGATTAGAATATTTCACATAACATAACGTAATGCCGCATTTCGTTTGAATTCACACATTAATTTCATATATTTATGAAGCTCAAATCGACATATTATATATGCGAGGTTAAATGTCTAATTTAAATCTACAGAAATTGCGCGAATGAGTTTGACCGTGGCCATGGACATTTAATAACCACCTTATTGCAAATTGTCTGTCGAGTGTGCTAGTGAAAGAATTTTGACAATTGGTCAATATTTAGTGAAGATATTGACAATGACGAAATGGGAAGTGACACAGTGTGTGTGTAGCAGTTTAATTATTATTATTAGCTATCTACAGGTGATAGTATAATTGTGGATAATACACATATTACACTTACATGCAGTATGTGGTAATATATTGTGCATGTGCATGTCATATAATTGATGTTAATGCTGCATATGTTAGACTTGCAGAATACTTGCTCACCCATTATACACTATGGTCCATAAAAACTTAAAAAGTGCCACTTTTATTTTTTGAATAGCTTCGTGCAGCATTGGTCGATTTTAATAATTTTTGGCATGTGTCATCAGGAAGAAACTTGATGCAAACGATGCTAGTTTTGGCGATTTCACCTTAATGCTGTCGCTTGTGAAATGCAAGTTATTGAACCTGCTGTTGGCGAGTAGTGTCAACATTTGCAGCTTGCATTTGTGCTGGAGGAGAACATTTTGAGCACATCCTATAATAAAGATGATGTGCTGTAACTTGTGACTTTTTAAGGTGCAATAGTTGCCAATCCTGTTTGTTGCTATTCAGTTAATCATTCTGATGCATTTCACAAGGTATTGTAGCGACAGTATTAAAATGAGATGGCAAAAACTAAAGTCATCTGCGACAAGTTTTTTCTTGATGTCACATGCCAAAAATTATTGAAATCGGCCAATGTTTTATGGCGCTATTCAAAAAATAAAAGTGGCATGTTTTTATGGACCACAGTGTATGTATCAGGTAGTTTTTGTAAACATCACCTCTGTCTCTTCTGAGCCACTACAGATTGAGTGATTGATCGATTGAATGATGTATTTGTGAACTGGAAGGTATTGGTCCTGACGGTCACATTGCGTTTAATGAGCCCGGCTCAAGCCTTGTCTCAAGAACACGTGTAAAAACACTTGCTGTGGAAACAGTTCAGGCCAATGCAAGGTTCTTTGACAATGACATGACTAAAGTTCCGACCCAGGCACTGACCGTTGGTGTCGGTACTGTCATGGATGCAAAGGAGGTGATTTTTTTTGCATGCATTATTTCTCAGTGTTGGCCAGTACAGTTTATTACGAATAAACTTATTTTCTGTTTACTTGATTAGCTTCATAACATGTTAATATGTGTTTCGGAGTAAATTGGATGCAGCATTTTCAAATGACAAGTTTTATGATTGTTGAAGTTCATCTGTTACAGTGACTAGTGAGCAATCCTGTAATCATATATTATGTGCAAAGCTCAAATATTTGACATTATAGATTGCATTCTTAAGATTTTGAATCTCAAATACCAGTGATTGATGTTAAATCCCAAATTTTTATTTTTTTGTGACTCACATGAATTACAATTTGTGTTTGCCCATTGCTGCATATCACAATTTGCAATTGATAAATTTCCTTTAGCATTTATTGCACATCCGGCTTTTATTAAGAGACTTGAAGCTTATTTTTACAAATGGCAGATACTTCACTACTGCAACTATACCGGTAACTACAACAACAACCAGTGTTTGAATTGACAGGGGGTATGGTTGAACCCTTCCAACTGTTTTCTCAACCCCCCTAACACACTATCAAATTATGTACTGGGGGGGGTCAGTTATATACTATATACATATGATTTACATTACATTTTTGGTCAAGTTCCGATTGTCGAAAAGTTTAACCCTCCAGCTAATTTTGCACAATTCAAACACTGACAACAACTACTACAGCAACAACGACTAATACTACAACTACAACAACAGTTTGCTACTGCTACTACTACTACAAATACCCCTAACACACATTTTAAGAGTGAATTGTGCCGAAATGGTTGGAGATGGACCTGGAAAACCTGCATATGGCATTTTTAGCATAGAACGTACATTTTTAAGAATCAAAGTTTTAATGTCTTAAATTCAAGGAGTCTTCCGTACGGAGGCCTCAAATTTAAGTACTCTTTCAAGATGCATTAATATCTTATTGCTGTAGGCCTACACTGATTGCCAAAGTGGCAGGACCGCTGCTATCGTGCGTCACGTGAGCTTTGCTCAGATTACTTGTACAGTAGCTGCTGATGACAGGCCTGACTGTAACAGGTGATGATACTGATAACTGGTGCTCACAAGGCGCTGGCGCTCAACAAAGCCATCGAGGAGGGAGTGAGTCACATGTGGACAGTCTCGGCATTTCAGATGCATCCTCACACCATCTTTGTCTGTGATGAGGATGCGACGCTCGAACTCAAGGTAAAGACCGTCAAGTACTTCAAGGGTCTGATGTCACTGCACAACAAGCTGGTTGAGGAAGAGGGCGATCCCCCATTTACGCCTTGATTGTCTTTTATTTGCTCATTTGTTTGTTTGTAGTCCTGGGGCTGGGCCAGAGTTTTGTGCATTTATATGCAATGTTGTGGTGGATTGAAAAAGTAGGCAGACCAGTTAGTTGCTATTTTCTGACAGACACTGCAAACTGCTCAGAGACAACTACGAATTTTTGATGGAAAAGATTGTGGATGCTCAAAAGTTTAGTTTTCCCACAAGTTCCCCAAAATTCAGGTTTTTCGCCTGGAATTGGTGAAAATTTTCTAACCAGAAGATTTTCTGACTTTTCTCACAGCCCAAAATTCAGGGGAGGGAGAATTTACCCTTAGCATGATGCCACTGTTTACATGTGTAGGTGACCACTTATTTTTACACGTCATAGGTTTTGAAAAATTTTGGTTCTCACTTGAAATACCTGGATTTTGCCCAGGAGGGGTTGTCCATGGGCCCAAGACCATAGCGATCATATTACAGTCATCTTTTTTGAGTGATTGTGACATAGCTTTTTCTGTACATAGATTTTTTTGCCTAAGCAACACATTTAGCACAGTATTTAGTCGGTCGAGAACAACCATTTACATAAGTGGATCATCTCCTATACATATAAATGTGTGCAACTTTGGCCAAGCCAATAGTGTTTGTCCCAGTTGAAACCCTGGTTACTAGGTGTGTATGTTATTGTAAGCTGTTGTATTAATTGTATCAAAGTCATTTGCATTGTTTTGTATTTTTGTTTGTTTGTTTTATACAGCTTCTTTGTGTTAAGTGACCGTGAATGCTATGCTGCAAATCTAGCAACACATTTTAGCGATCTAGCATTTTTATGTGTGTATTCAGTGTTGTAGATTAAACGATATCCCGCAACTATTCACCAACCAGTATTAATTGCAGAAGAGTAGAAATTTACAGGCCTGTAGTTGGATTTTACCAAGAAAACGGTGACTCCATCCCTGGGACTGCTTTCATGTATAATTGTTTAACGAAAGTTGACACATGCATCTTCTGACAAAGCAGACATGAAATACATCAAAAAATATGCAAATGTTTGCGATAAACGTCTAATGGTGTGTGCTGCCTCCGTGGTGTGTGAGGCGAAGCCCTTTCTGCAAACTCGTTTTATGCATTTCAAGCTCGAAATTGTTTTTTTTTGACATTTGGGTTATTTTTATACAATGTTTCCTCATTCCGGCTGATAGCACCCCCCTTACTACGGGCCTGCTCTAGCGTTGGTGATGTTTTATACTTATTTTTCTCGTTATGTTGCCCTCCTGTCTTCTAATAGAGGGCATTATCACACTGATGACTGTCTGGAGGATAACAGGGAAGATTATTAGAACTATATGTTAATTACTTATGCACGCATATAATGGAGTTCTTGCAATTTCAGGTTAACCTCGTTTTTGTATTTTTGTGTTTCTGTAAAGATTAAACTTTCTGTTTATTGTAAAGTTTAAACTTGCCGTTCCATTATTGTGTTTGTGTGCGTTCTGCCTGAAAAAGCCGTCCCCAAAATGACCTGAACTGTGTCGGGTGGGACGTTAAACCCTACTCACTCACTCACTGTTGCACATGTTGCATTTACTGTACATCGTTGAGCATAATATTATCAACTGTTTGGCATGGTGATTGAAAGTTTATTTTAAGCAAATATCAAATGACTGCAGTCAGAATATTCCACTTTATATTTGCAATCTGTTGTAAAGCAGTTTCATCCTGCCTTTAAAGATAAGTGTTGATGTTTTGTTTGTTTTAGTGGTTTAATGATCTATAATAAATCGTTACATTCCATGGTCAAGTCAGACTAAACTGGCAGTTTTTCGGAACTTGTAAATTCACAATATAATCTATAGTTGAGTTTATATTGCTTTAATATTACAACTGTGACATTTGCATTTGCAGGCAACACCGAAATATGACATAATGGTACACAACGGATGAATCAAAATTATATGAACAGCGTGACAAGTGTTGCAATTCAGTTTAATACAAATAGAATGCAAGTTTATTAACGGGACTAACCAATTACTGCTACTTTCTAGAGCATGGTAGTTTAGCACACAGCAGCACCTAGAGATTAAGTGCACAGTCATTTCAGATGTAGATGGCTTAAGATAATGCAGGGTAGCACGTTGATCAAGCAATTGGCCTGTTTTTGATATGATTTGACTAGCTATCACTGTTGGCATGTTATATATTATAAGTTTCCCGTATATAAGTAAGGAAGTAAGTAATTAAAGTGAAAATTTATATAGTGCACTCAAAAAAATATTTAATGTGCTTAATACATTTTGTCATCAACATTTCGCAAATCATCACATTGTGTGTGTGCTACCTTGCAGATACAGACACTGAATTGCAACAGTTTTCTTCATAAGTGTAGTTTTGACTTAAGCATTAATAATATTAACACAACAGCAATGCAAGCCACATTAAAATTAACTGCTTATAAATCTGTTCGACAAAAACTGCAACATTCACTCAAATAAAGCCTGCACGAATACAGGGTTCCTATGCCTACTGCAAAATCCTGGTATTTCCAAGCCTTGGAGGTTACGAAAAAACTAAGAGAATTCATGCTCGAAAGTTCTACAATCTCAAGTTTTAACAGATGATTCAAACAAAAACAATTTTAGCTGCTCGCATTTCTGGATTGTGAAGCACAGGTATGTAATGTTATTTGCAGCCTCATTCAGTAACGACAGAGGTAATACCTTTTGATAGGAATAATATCATTTATTACGTTATATTTGTGATGATTTTAGTCACTTTCAGACCTTTGTGGGAACCCTGAAATAAACTGACTGCAGCATTGCTATAATCATCATGCTGGACTCACTTATGACTAACTAGAAAAAAACTCAAATCGAATGAAAACTAAAAATAGCAGTCAGAGACTGCAGACCTCCGCCAAGTGCTTGAGTGCGTTTCAAACTATAGTTGCATTTTCTACATTGACCTTGTTATATGTGACCTTAAAAAACCTTGATTCAACGCCATGTTGTTCGCCAGGTGCCAGCACCATATTCGGTTTGGCTGTGGTTTCCCTTATGCCGCATTGAAAGCAATGGTAACGAAAATTTCAAAGTGATCCAGAATCCAGGATTCCTTCCAGATCACCCCCAAAATTGAATCATTGGTAGTTTTTGCCATTCCCAACATTCCCAGAAAATTTCAGATAGATCCGTCCATAACTTTTTGAGTTATCTTGCTAACTCACAGACAAACAAACAAACAAAGTCTGGCAAAAACATTACCTCTTTGGCGGAGGTAACAAATACTTTGATAGCACAATATTCTGCATCTCCTAAAAGCAAAAAAAAAAAACAATTTGCGTTGTACAAACTTTGCTAGTGTAATCAGTTCGGCTAACAATAGTCAGGGGCGTATTAACCACAGGGTGAATGGAGCTGCAGCTCCAGACCCAAAAACTCATATAGGCCCACCAGAATAAGGGAAAAAATCAGGAAAGGTTTTCTTGAAATTTTTTCGTCTGTATCTAGCAGTTCAGAACTCAGAAGGGCACAAGGATGCACCAACATACTGCAACCCCAAAATTTAAAAAAATTCCTGAGGATTACACAAAATGGAAAAGAAAGGGACAACCCTCCCCATACCATACTCCATACTGTATAACTGGTGATAAGTAGGGCCCACAGTTATCCACGGTAAATTTTGCCAAATTCCGCGGGCCAGTTCGCAAAAATTCCGCGGCTCACCACGGCAAAATTGTCCAAATTCCGCGGCTTACCGCAGCCTTCTGTTTGTGCGTAAAATAAGCTTTATTCTGTTTAAAAAAACTTCAGTTTTTGGATGCTGGCATGGCGCTCAGTTATGCTAGCAACATACAAAGGAATTTATCGATCTTTGTTTTTTTCTTTTCAAAAGTGCAATTTGTGTTAATTTACGATTGTGCCGTACACGATGGTAGTTATTAGTAGGGACGCAGTTTTAGGCAGTTCAGTTTGATTTCTCTCCGTGATACAGTTGGTTTAAAGCCAATGATCGTACTAATCACCCGTCATTTCTTGATTTGTGTCAAACTTTACAAAAAAAGCGGCAATATCAAAATTCTGCGGAAAAGGGCAAATTCTGTGGCTCGGCTCGAAATTCTGCAGCCCGTGGAAAACTGTGGGCCCTGGTGATAAGCCCAGTTGATTTTCCAAGCCCTCCTTGGGGCTGCAAAAGTCGCAATACGCCTCTGACTAAAAGTTCAAAGTCCACAACTCATCAAATGCTATTCACTACTGTTACTGTAAAGACAACAACCTGACTGTTAGATGTAAACTAAAGGCAACATCTGATCTGACGGTGACTGACACAGTGGCAACAACAGTTTTCTACTACAAGGCAATGGAAGGCTACAAGGCCTTTTTGGTATTAATGCACTTCAACACAAGCAGGTGCCTTAATTTTGAAATTAACTATTTATTCTCTTGTGTATGAACTTTACGTTATATTTAGAACTACCAGTAAAAAATTATATGTGAGCTTGCCAGCGACGTCTTCACATCTCATACAATTAATGAAAACGTGAAGCTGCAGCACACATTATGCGTGTACACCAAGTTATCACAACTCATCAAATACTGCATGACATTCAAATTTTCACAAACATCTGCCACTGTGACTTACACACTAGCGCAGTTCTCTGTCTGTACAAGAATCGGTGGCATCCACAGCAAAAGGGGAAAGGGGTAATTGTTCGCCCCCCACAAAAAAAAATTAGCCTGTCAAAAAATTTTCACCTTGTCATAAAACTTTCTTTACAAAAAATGTGGTACTGAAAATCCCACACTTTGAGAGAATTTATGGGCAAAGTCAAAAATTTGAGCACCCATTATATCCGAAATTTGTAGGTGTCAATCCGAAAATTGCAACTTCCTGTCCCCCGCTTTTTTAACATGCAATGCCACTGAAAGATATACAGAAAGTTAGCAAGATACAAAAATGACTAATTATTGGAATGACTGTTAAGAAAACGTAAAAAAATGACAGGTATCACATTAAAGCAATCAGACATTGCAAATAATAATGGAATTTGACATGACAACTGACATAGATGACATTGATATCAGAAAGAAAAACAGAAAGTGCAAGATATGCAAGCTTTTCTATCACAGCAACCAACACAATATGCAGTTTACGGAAAACAAACACAATATGTCCATTACAATGACCACAGCAAAATACAATGTTCTTCATATTCTTTCAAAGCTAAAACTATTCTGCATAATTAGGCACACCATGCAATAAGCAGAGCATATCGATCATACAAACACAATTCACGAATAATGAACATCTTACAATGAAATTACAATGCCTGGGAGATATATTAACACAATATGTTCATTACAATGACTACAGCAAAATACTTTATACTTCATATTTTTTTCAAAACTAAACCTACTCTGCAGATTAGACACACCATGAAATAAATACAGCATATCGGTCATACAAACACATTTCACAGATACGAGCAATATATAATGAACAAATAAACAAACCGTGACAATAAATCAGAATACTGACCTAACTAAATGTAGTAACATGAACAGATGTGTGCAGTTAAACAGTGCACACAAAAGAAAACATACAAGAAAATGAACACATCAAGCACAAACAGAACCCGTCACCAAAACATATATAAATCAAACTTTGTTCGTAATAATGTCAAAGAAGTGAAAACTTCTTATTGGAATATTTGTAACCCAAATCTTGTGCGCAACAAAATTGCGGAAATTACAGGGTCTGTGAAAATGCACGCAACAAATGCACAGTCAAAATAAACACAGCAGGCACAGCTGGTACAGTCAGGGTTGAAAAACCATTTTAGGAACTGCAAACTGGTTGCTTTATCAATTTGTTTTTTTTTGCTAAACCCGGGTTTCTTTACTTGATAGTTGGCAGTTTTCACAAGTTTTAAGTTATCAGAATGAGCACTGCTAGATACTGTCCAGCTGTCGACATAAAATAAATATTTTAAAAATTGCAAATTCATACATTTAAAGTTTGGAAAAGTTCACTATAACAAAAATATTCATTATTAGCAAAACAAGAAACTAACAGCTTGGAGTAGTTTCTTGAGTAAGGATTTGGGTGAGTTTTACCCAATAAAATCCACTGTGTTGTGAGGTTTTGGGAACTACGTGCCTGGCTGTCTCAAAGCTGAGCATAATTAGAATTCAGACTTTCAGACATGTAGCGACAGCTGCGACAGCTGCTTTATCAGAATACATCCCTCCTCAAAAATACACTGCGTCTCAAAAAACGTCCCACTCTGTAACTGTCCATATCTTTGACAAATATTAACCGATTTTCAAAATTTTTTCATGGGCACACTCTTTGGAGAATTTGCAATAAAGTAGTTATTGATATCCCACCACACCGTAACTGCGTCGCTACATTACCTTGTAAAATAAAAATGCAAGAAAAAACTAGCAATACTAAGCAACAGGCATGTTGGAAGATGAAAGACACTTCAGACCAAAATCGCGACAAATGATCTGTACAACGCTAGGCTGTATTAGACCCGTCTTTGTGGATATCTGGCATATTATATGGTGTGTTTGTTTCTGGCCTTCGTGGTTTAGTAGTTCATCCACAGTGGTCACGTTCTCTTCAGTACGTGCATGCTTCAATCTGCCACCCTCATGCCTTTGTTCGGCGCTTCCTGTTGTCCAAATCTTTTTAGTAACATGTCCCTGTCCTTCCCAGTTTCTGTTTATCTTCAGAAATTTTGCCAGTATTCTTTGCGAACTGCATTTTTTGAACTCATAAAAGTTCTTAGTTAAAGCCTTGTCCCCATTGCCAAATGCACGTTACATTAACGGTGTATTGTCACTGCATGAAAAATTATTTTTTACCACAATATCATCTGCTTTTGTTTAGAAACACAAGAATTGTATCAAAAACTAAACATTATTAGCTATTAATATGAAAACTGTTCGAAAAATGGTTTTAGAAAATAATTTTTGCATATATATTACTAGGATTTTAGACATTTTTGACAATTTAAGTTTCACATGGTAGTGTAGAGACGCAGTTAAGGTGTCGTGGTATGTTTAACAACACTACTGCTACTTGTCTACAAAGTGTGCCAGTGAAAAAATTTTGAAAATCGGTCAATATTTGACGAAGATATGGACAATTACAAAGTGGGACGTTTTTTTGAGACACAGTGTACAGCCATGTAAACTTTCTATGTCAAAAAATGACATCACAATGATTACCGAACTTATTGTATTTCAAATTCAAAATTTCTAAATTGGCAATTCCAAACTAACTGTGGTACCAAAAATAGTAACTGGTTGTTTTTACTAAGGCCTACTCAGTGTGTATTGGATAAAGTTCTGGACAAAGAAATTTTTTACTTCCACTAAAATGTTGTACCTCCCCATAACAAATTTCTGGCTACACCCTTTTTAGAACGATGACTGGTATAACTCGTCAGAAAAAAAGCATTAGTCAGAATGTGGTCCGATTCCATTCTGCCATAGCCAGTGCTGCTCTGTCCAAAGTTTGCCATAGCCAAAGACGCAATTTCTTCCTATTCCTAACCCTGTATCACTAACCATAACCATATCCCTAACACCTAGACTAGTGCTCCTTTGGACTAATAAACTGTCCCCATAAGAATATTTGTGAATCAGGTCAGTTCCTGCTGCAGAAATTTTTTACTTTCCTAAAATGTTGGTACCTCCCCAGAGCAAATTTCTGGCCACTGCGCCCCAGTTAGCACTCATCGTCATCATCACAATATTCATAAAGCAGATCCTTTCCATCAAAGTTGCGGAACTCGCACTGCGACAGTGGACGACGCGGCAGCGTGTTACAGCCGGGCGTCGCTGGTCGACGCCTGCTGAGCTGAGGCGTGCCCGGGGCACTCCGAGTGGGCACGGGATGGCTGGTGGAACGACTGAGACTTGGACAAAATGGGGTGGTCGGGGGGCACTCATGGGTCAAGCGCCACATGAGCTGTTCCCGGTCCATCGACAGTCTCTTCGCCGCCTGAGACTCGTTGTTGTATCGCTGCACCAGATCTCGGTGCTTCTCCGCCAGCAATCTGCAATGCACACCTGCATTATTTTATTAATTACTAATGTGCTAATTAATACAATAAAGTGCTGACGACTGCCTCACTGCAGGATTTTCAGATACAGCATAGTCCATAAAAACAAGACACTGCACAATTGGCGATAACTTTATCAAATGTTAATCTATTTTCACAATATTTGCACCGTTGGAAAAAATAACAAAATTCTAAACAAAACTGGTGTAATATTACCCACCTCACCTTAGCATTGGTCCCACACTACCTTAGAAAAATTAATAAATTGAAGACTAACAATGACAAATAATAAACAATAATAATAAATAATTAAATATGAGAAAAAATGTGTAACAAACTATCAATTAATGCACAACCATAGTAAATAATCCTTCAATTAACATGATTAAATAAATCAATCACTCGACAGCCATGTAGTAAATATAAACTATATGAACTAACCTTTCGCTCTCAGACTTCATGCTGACAAGAGCTTCAGCATTCTCGAGCTTCTGCTGCAGCTTTTCGATGGCTTCTTTTGATGACGAGTTAGCACGTGAAAGTTCTTCCAACTGTCATTCACACAAGTATTGCAGAAGCATCGTACACAAAAACATTCTATCATTCAACGTACACAAAACTACCAACAGTCTGACACTCATCGCACATGCCCGGAGACTACAATGCTATGTTCAATCTACATCTAAATAAAAAAATACAATTAAAATCAATACTACAATGCTGTATCGAATGATAATAAATAACAGGTACAGCAATTATTTAGAGTAAATGTGATAAATAGATCACTATGCAAACAAATTATTACAAAAGCAATCATGTGCACATTACATCACAAAACTAACAACCAAGTGGCTAATTGGTGTAATGGTTAAGTTGGCGGACAATCAGAAGGTACTGAGTTTGATTACCGGGCAAACTGCATTCACCTGCATCGGGTAACACATAACACTCTGTGATCCCATATGGCAAGTGACACTCCAAACTAAAGCTGTCAAATAAACACGTTACCTTAATGCGTTAACGCATTAAAAAATTAATGCACGTTAAAAAAATTAACGCACACGTAAATTTACTTACTTATGTAAAAATGGAGTCCCGGTATTCCATTAAACTGTGCTCATTTAATGACTGAATAATATTCAAGTAATTAAAAATTGTTTTGTTGCCATTCTGTCACTACCGTTTTGCCGTTTTATCACAACAGGCATGACTTCGTGGGCTTCATTCCACTCACCCTTTCAATGTAGTCCACCTGCAATAAACGCAAGATTACATATGCATTATTAACACATTAACGCATATGTTACAGATTAACGCAATGCGTTAATGCATTTAAAAAAAAAATGCTTCAACAGCACTACTCTAAACATTTTAAACCATTTCAAGTCATGCCCGCAAAATCAGTCACCTGTTTCTGAAGTTCAGTATTTGCCTGCTTGAGCTGGGAAATTTCAGCGTTTCGCAGATCGATGACGACCTTATGACTTTCCACATCTCGGGTCAAGGTTTCTACGGTAGCAGACAGCGAGTCAGACGTTGTCTCCCGGTTACCGCAGCCAGCACCAACAAGCGACGTCTGTGAGGCCACTGACATCGTTGCTGGTCGTTCCTTAGCTGGCGCCTCACTTTCGGCTTTTGCTCGTCCGTTTTCCGCCTCCTACATGATTGCATCACATCAAAGCACCAGTTACAGCCCTGTGCCATATTATGACGGCTCCCTCACTCTGAAAAAACCCTCCCCAAAAACCCCTCTCCTGCTCAATACAGGCCAAGCATTTTGAAAAAAAATACCAGAAGCACTTAGACAGAACAAACCCCGGCCAAGCTTGAAAATCACATCAGGGAAATAGCAAAAAAAGCAAAATGCTCTCCCAATCTGGGGGTTGATCAACACCCCATTCATCTCCAGGAAACCCCATAGGCGTTGTAAATTGGCTGCATGATGATATGTGGTTGGGGCGTCCCTCTCATGTCAAGCCTGGTCGTGTGCTGGAAAGTGGAAGACCAGAGGTGATGCTCTGCCATCTCTTTAACGCCATTGCAGTGGGGGGCACGTGGACAAGTCCCAGAGTCCGATGCACTGTAAGTAAGTAAGCTGTCAGCCTACCAGCTACAAATAATGGAAGGTGTGCAGCTGAAAACATTCTCATCGCTTGCTCGCTACACTATAGTTCCTCCATAAGTGTTCTGCAAAGCTTAAAATACACAATATTTATTTTCGACTGCAGCTCTGCTCTAGCCCCTGCTGAGAAGCCTACGACGCAACCCAGACCTCATATCCAACCAGAAAGCTGGATACCCCCTACTCCCTTTTTATTTTACTTAGCAACAGCACTAAAAACAATACTATAGTCACTACCATGGACAATATCAAGTGGTAAGCTGTACTCATTACTCAAAGAACAAAAGTAGAAGTGCAGACTTCTTAAGCTACTCACCAGCAGTGATGCCTTGAATTGTTCATATTCAGCCAGCTCCTCATCATACTTCTGCTCTAGCTCTACACATCAAAGTTCAAATCAGCCAGAAATCACTTTCGTGTTTTCGCTAGACTACTCTGCAGCTCTTACGTTAATGATTTTAGCCTGGAATGGTTTCTCTGTTGGCTGCAAGATTACTCCGCAAAATGGAATCTGATGAAATGCTTTGGATCTGGAGAGGGAGTGTCTAATAAATAACAATCCACTGGATTTCAATGGCAATCCAAACTACGATCATGAACTAGACCAAACTCACAAAAGTTTGTACACCACACTTGACAAAAATCTTCAGAAAAGATTACCAATAGTAAGAGTACATATTTTTGTAAAATATCAACATACATGTGCCAGAAATACTATAAAAAGACTGCAACAAAACTGTGCATTTATCAGCACTGATGAATGAGTCACTGCTCATTCCCCAAAATTTCCCTACAGGGTGGCTTGATGGCTCCGTGGTTAGGGCAATGGATTCACGATTGAAAGATTGCAAGTTCGACTTCTGAGCTGGTAATTTGCTATGTGGGTATGTATTAATATACCGGTACTTCTCACTGATTTAGCACTGACAACTATCGTCGTCAGCACTTTTCTTGCCGTATTTCAAATAAGATAATTGATCAAATCACCTTGTAACTGGCACTTGTGACTTGACTCTAGATGAGCCAGCTGAACCTTCACTTCATCTTCCTTGTCCGCAAGCAACATCCGCTGTGACTGCATCAGCTCATTCAACTAACAAACACGATATTGCACAAATGCATTAAACTTTACAATAAAAAACAAGAAAAGTCCACATTATGCAAAGAAAAACGCGTGACAGTGATGGATGTGCGAAGACCCGGTGCGAACAAAATCTAAGCTCACAACGATGTTTCACTTAAGACTTGACAGCGGATGATGCCTAGTGCCATATCCAGTGCATGAATTCCAATATTGGCTAAAAATCACAAATTTTTCATATCCCTTCTCATTTATTGCCCTCGTTTGGGGTAACCCCTTTCGAATTTATGGAAAAGCTTTACAGTTCCTGAAACTAGAGTCTTCCAGGCAGCCAAAAGTGAAGATTTGGTGATCCTAGCTTGCAACATTTTTGACCGATCCACCAGTGTGACAGACAGACAAACGGACGGACGGACAGACAGAATTGCGATGGCTAAGAGGCGCTACAGCAGTAGCTGCTGTCATGCATAAAAACACTATAACGCTTCTATTATCTTCAAAAAAACAATATTACCCATCACCAGTTCACCACATGACAAAGCATCAACAATTACTTCACAAAATGTTGATGTAATATTCTGCTAACAGTGAACATAATTCAGTCAGTTGCTCCATTCCTCTACAATCAGCTTATAGCTACCGTCGTGAGGACACAGACTCAGTTTGAAAAGCACGCGTCTTATTCGTCTGTAGTACAATTTTCTGGAACCATATTCCCCCTCCACATCAGTAACTATCATTCTGCTTCAGCCTTTTGTAAAACTAAGACTCAACTGTTTTCGCTGCTGTAGACATTCTAATGCACTATTGGTCTCTCTGCTCTAAACAGGGCACTCACTACAGCATTTACAACTATGACTATCATTACAGAAGAAAACAAAAAAACAACGTACAGCACTCTCATGTGAATCTTCTAACAGCTTCTGCTGCTCTTTAGCTAATGGTTCACAACAATGCAGCAATTAGGTATAAAATGACACAAAATGCTACATAAATACTTTTAAAATGTACAGTACACAAAAAAACAAGCTCTGGGACCAGAGCCAATCTGAGATACTAGTTACATGCATGTAATACAGTGATAAACTTGGCTGTCAATTTCCAAGTTAAAGCATCTGTCACTTTTCAGTCAGCAGCAAATTATAGTGACTGATAACAAATGCACATGCGAGTAAACAATTTGATGACATTATGGCTAGAGCTGCAAAAATAAACAAGTAATCAGTAATCATGCAATTAGTTCTTAAAATTTTTCAATGATTAATAAAATTTCTGTTGTTCAATTTTTACCCGCAACAGCATGTAATGCTATAGTGCATCTTAGCTATCGTAGAGGCATCCATCCGTCTGTCCGTCCATCACACCCTTGAGTGCTATCAAAACGATGCAAGCTAGGATCACAAAATCTTCATTGTGGGCTACCCAAGAACTCTAGTTTTAGCGACAAAATTTCGTGCCCCTGGGTGAGGGGGTTCCCCTCAAACAAGGGCGTTATAGAGGGGTACCCCCTAAAAACGTTATTTTGCCACTACTGGCTCCGATAGTGTGAAAACAATTGCAGATAGGTACAGACTTGCTGCAAATCGTATGACTGGTGACAAACTTTTTAGATTTGTCAACATCGATGATCTTGAACCCCGACAAGAAGGATTTTTAGTGAATTTTTCACAACTTCGGCCTGCGACACACGTTTAAAAGTGAACTGCACCAAAATGGCTGGAGATAAACCAAGACAACCTGCATATGAAATTTTCAGCATTAAACACAGATTTTAACAGTCCAAGTTCCGACCCCCCAGGTTCAAGAAGGCCTGTACAGTCGGGCGTCAAAGACGGCTACACCCTAAAAAGTGGTTATTTTACTGCTTTAGTGTGAAAAACAGTTGCAGATGGATGCAGACATAGTGCTTACTGGTGACGAACTTTTTAATGGTGTCAACATCAATGAGCTTGAACTATCAAAATAGAGGGTTTTAATGTTTTTTAGCAATTTTGGGCTAGGGTGCACATTTCATAATTGAATTGGAGATAGACCTGGACAACCTGAAAATAAAAACTGCTAAGGCTGTCGTAAATCTCACAAGCTTTGCTCAAATTACTTGTTAATTAAAGCCACATCTCCAAGAAAGCACTGTAAGACAAACAAACATTTGACAGGGCACATCTTTGATAAGTGTACAGTAATCATTTTCTCTTGAGAACTAAAGGCAACAGAAACCTATTGCTGTCAGGTTAAACAAAACATGCATTTTTCTTGAACACAACCACGTACATTTTAATCAAAATTAATGATTAAATAATTGCTACTTTTTGGAAAGTTATATATATAACTACTAAACCAACTAGATCACCAACACCAAGGTCAACTCAGCCTTCCATCCCTCTGGGGTAGGTAAATTGAGTACCGGCCTGTCTGGCTGGGGTAAAGGTAAGGCATATTTACCTGTGTCAGGTGGCAAGTAACACTGCGTGATCCCATATGGCAGGTGACTCTCTGCAGATCTGAGATAGATTTTCTACGAAAAGCTGTACCATTTTAACAATACGGCCAAGCTAACCTGCTGCCAGCTGTGAAACTATCTCATTGCCATAGTGTGCATGCAGAGACTGGACTTCAAGTTCATGAGATATGTTCAACGCATTGACGGCCAACTCGTGCTCTAACTTCAAGCTCTCAGCTTCACGCACCAACTTGTTTCGCTCCTGTACCAGGTTATCTGACACATGACAGCAAACAACTGTAGAAACATGGAACTCTGACCATCAACATATCAGTGCATACTTGGACAATGATTGGCCTATATGACAACAAATAGCAAATAATTTTTATAAAATTGATTTGTACAAGCAGAATGAATACGGTTCTTCCAAAGCACACATAATTCTATAAGCATACCCTAGTTGTAACAGAAATCAACCAAAGTTAAAACCAGGCAAAGACTAGTATACTACTATAACACAGATAGTACGTTAACCCTTACAGATCTAGAATTGTCTTATATATGCACAATGTCGTTAAATATTTCTCATGCATTAAAAACACAAACTGACCAATATTAGCACGAGATGCATCCAGCTGACTTTTAGTTGAATCCAGTTCACGGACCAAATGACTCACGATGACTGGCCGCCTGGTCTGCATACAACAAGATATACAATAAAGCTTCTGCTACAGCAACAATCAATAAATCACTTTAAAAAGACTCAAAAGTTGAAACGATAACTTAATACGTTACGTAAATTCATCAAAAACAACCTTTAACTGGAAACTTGTTGACGTTTCGGCAAGCGCTGCTACCTTCTTCGGAACAACTGTACGCCAGATGTCGGCGCTGCGGCGAACAGTAAGTAATCACAAAAGTGTGGAAGTTAATAAGACCCCTCATCTCAGCTCATTGACTTGTCTTGTTCTTTTCTGACGTTTATCGCTTCCCTGATCCATATTACTTTCTCTCTCGATCACCTTAGCGCGGTCCCAGTCTATGACGTGATTGAGAGAAATGACATTGTCTGTGTCAAGAAGGCAGCATCGGTTGCCGAAACATCAATAAATTTCCAATTAAAGGTTGATTTTGATGAATTTACATAACTTATTAAACTAATCATCATTAAATAGAGGAACATGAACAACTAGCATTATGAACAAGCTACAACTACAAGCCTACAACACAGAACTGACAACTAGCCAACTTGCAACACAGCAAAATATAAAAAAAATACTCAGTACTAACAGTGTAAACTTTTCTGTTATAGCAGGTTATACTTAAAACTAAAGCTAACATGACATTTAATAATAAATTAATAATGCAAAATTTATGTTGTGCCATGGAGCATACCGATACTAATTAAACCTAACAAGACCAAGCAAACTTTGAGAAAGTTCCATAATGATATTCGACCAAAAATTCGAGAGCCAAAAGTCAGGCAAAACCATGTACAATGGGCGACTTCACTTTTTGACTTAGACTTTCACCCAGCCTTTTTGCTGAGCCAAAGCTAAAGCTAAACGCTAAAGTCTGTACTTAGACCAAAGTTCAACTAAACGATTAAAAATGGCAGAAAACCGGTAAACCTAACAGGAAATGAATCAACCAGTTACGCTTAGACTTGCTTATTTAATTGCGCCGCACATGCAAATGATGCACTTACGTAACGTCTTACATCATTGTATAGCCATTACGGCATTTATTTTTGGTACCAGACTGTTTTAACTATCCGTGTTAGTCGCCATGTTTTCACTCAGCGAAATCACTTCACTTTTTGACTTAAGTAGGTACTTAGACCGAAGTTTAGGCTCAGCAAAAGTCTCAGCAAAAGTCTAAGTCAAAAAGTGAAGTCGCCCAATTTCTTTGGAGGAATGGGACTTCCTCCACCTAAAAGGCATTTCCTAGAATTCATGTTGCATCATCACGGGTGATACAACATGAAGAGACAAAAAAAGAATTACTATGTTTGCACAAGTAACAATTCACGAAGTATGAAATTACATCAACCTAATGTCGACATTTGTCCAACTTGAGAGCATTTATTATGATAGCAGTCATTATTCTGCTCCACTTATTGCAACATATTTCTGCATAGCATTGCTGTCTGTCATCTTTCATTTGTCTGTCTGTCCATAAAATTCATGCCCATTGCTTAAACCATTTGACGGATTTAAATGCCATTTGGCAGATACAAAATGACACCTAGCATTAGAACAGAGTCCCTAACCCACCAATGAAAAGGGACATTTTTAAAATTTTATTCTGGGGGAAAAAACCCCAAAGCCAAAGCACGCATTGCACACTGCTGGCGCCTTGGCAAATGCAACCGAGTGACTTTGGCTTTTGCCAAATTACTTCGGTCCTAGATTATTGTCATTACCTGCTCAGTTAGATGCTTGACAACTACAGTCATTGCCTCAAAGCCCAGAGAGCGCTGACGCAGTGCAGTAGTGGTATCAGCTAGCTGGCTCATCAGTTGCCTCTGAGCAGACTTCACCTGTTTCAATCAATCTTTAATCAATCCAGCTGTACAATACATTAATGCAATGGGATGTGACAAATGCAATGGCACGTGGGCAAAACAGAACAGCCGCTGCACTCTTAAAATTGGCATCAAAAATCCTAACCTACAGATGACAAATCATAAAAAAATTACAGCACAAGTATAGACATACAATAGCTAAATATAAACAAAAAAATCAAAAAATACAAACTGCAGAATGAAATACTTATGAGTTAAACAACAGACATATACTCACTGAAGTCAATGCTAAGAGGGTATTTACAAAGCAATTTTAAAAAAAAACTATAGTCAATTTTAACCCTTACCCTCACTGCAGACACTTAGTTTAAAGCTGGCTAACAGTCAAAATTATCGACATCAACCCAATTATCTTGTTTTTCGACTTAACATGAACAAAGTAACTAAATCTCATAATTCAAAATAGCCGATAGTTTCACGTTTAACTACCATAACCTACACCTTTGAACTTGCAAACTAAACTTTTTAAAAACACTACTACGTGCAAAACACATTTGAAACATGAAATGCAGTACTAATTTCATGAAAGAGCCTAAGGTAATCAAGCTAGCAATGATTAAGTCTGTGAGTGCAACTGAAACTATGTATTACCTGGTCCAGCTCTGTCAAGGTCTGGTCAGTGCAGGCAAAGTTGCTGACCGTATCCGGCTGGAAAGCACTTGGCACTAACAGCTGTCCTGATAATGATGATGATAATGTGTTTGAATTATTTGATTCACCTGGCTTCAGCTCACCATTGTCTACATGAAGCATTACAGTAAAATAATGCAACAGTCACAATAATTGACGGTGGCTTAGTAATGTAACAGTTAAGACATTGGACATCCAATCAAATCGCTATCAAGTGGTTGTACAAGATGGATGACTGCATACGGACAGGCAAACCATCTCGGTATAAAACCAACACCAAGGTCAACTCAGCCTTCCATCCCTCCGAGGTAGGGAAATCGAGTACTGACCTCTCTGGCTGGGGTTAAGATGGGGCATGTTCAAGTGTGTATGGTAGCAGGAAATGCTGTTTAATCCCATATGGCAGATGATGCTCTGTAGTATTGAGATGGGTTTCCTATGAAGAGCTATACCATTTAACCACCATGAACCATAATCACAACAACTGAATTAACAAGCTGGAATGTATCAACTTAAAAATGATACCTAAAAAGACAATCTTTGTCCCAAAAAGCAATACCGACAGAGATTTTGTGAAAATCCACCAATGCATACCATAAATATTATGGAACTTTACAGATACAAACGTACAGAAAGACAGGCGACAAAAAATGGAATTCTTCCAAATATTATTGGCAAAAATATAACAAAAACCGGAGAAATTCGGTAAAATATGGAATAGATGTCCCAAGACCACCCAACTCTTCATCTGTATTTGCCACTTAGCAGCACAAGACTTGATGGTTTAGCTGCAATTTGCAAAATGTATGTTTCATCCCAAAATTTGACCCCAAAATATGTCTTTCTCCTGGAGGTCAAAAACCCCTATCTAACACAAGTGACTTTGGATCCCAAAGGTGTGTACCTACCAAATAGCATCGAAATCCATCGCAGTGCACAAACGTGACAGACGGCAGACAGACAGACAGACAGACAGAACATGCTACAAAAAATGCGTAGAAATAAGCTAAATCACTTGCACGGCAACAGCAATTACACCTAAAAACCGAAGAAGAACATACCAGCAGAGGCTCTGGTTTTAGTTTCCGCTGGTTGGCCTCTAGAGATATTGCTGTCTGACATTGACAGCCCAGATCTCAAGCTGTTACCGAAAGACTTAGCAGTCAACGAATTTCCTGACACCTTCGATTGACTTTCCGGCTTCCTTGGCCCACTCGGAATTCTCAACGTATCCAGTTTAGACGATCCATATGATCCTGAGTCGGAAATGTCCGATTGTCTTTTCTTCATCTTTGCAGATTTAGAAAATGCGACGGTGGCACTTGCTCCAACGTTTTGTTTTGATTTATCATCGTCAACTCTAGGTTCTTCTGTAGTTGGCTGTGTACTTTCTATCACAACAGTCTCATTCAGCACGCTTCTCACTTCTGTAGGTGCAAAACTTCGAACTCTACGCCGCTGACGATGGCCGTGGTCGGACTTCGTTGCGATGATCTCTGCGATGTTCTTTGAAGCAATCTCGACATCGGAAGCTTGAAGCGGCAGCTGCAGTTTCTGCACAAGTTCTTCATCCGACTGACTCTTGCCAAAACCAACATTCCCAGACACCGATCTAATCTGTGAGAAAACGCCACCACCAGCCTTGGTCTGACCATCTGCAATTCTGGCCAGATCTCGTCTCGATGCCGATCCTGTTTTAGCAGGCACCTGAGTGTTAGTTAATGGCAAACTCGGTGACTTCTTCATTCTTCCCGTCATGGCTAACCCAGTCGAATTTGCTCCTTCTGGTAACAACATCGTGTCCCCGTCATAGGTTGAGTTCAATGCTCGGCTGTTGCTTCGGCGCTCTGTTGCTAAACTGACTGGCAATGCCAGTGATGCTTGGGCATCTTTGGTAGCACTGTTGCCTGAAGATGAGTCGGGAAGCTCAGAAACAGCTACTGAATCACAATCATTAGCAGCAGCATCAGCAGCAGTCATCCTGACACAGAAATCACAATGTTGGTAAGGTCAAGTTGTGCTAAGACTTTAGTCCAACACTAAAATCTTCGACCAAAATCCTACATACTTGGCTTAGAAGTTCCAAACTATGGTGTAAGACTTTGGTCTTAGAGAAAAATCTTAGCAAAATTTGACCCCACCCACTTTCTTCATTATACATGCTCCACAGATTGATAATTGAAATTTTAAGAATTTTTACGTCTTCTTTCTTAAAACTTAATTTTTGCTAACTATGAAAATTCTGGCTGCAAAGAATGTGCAAAATATTTCTTAAAATTTACCACTTACCACGAAAGGTCACTTGAGCCGAAATTCAAGGCATAAAGCTGACTGTCTGGCAGTGAACTAGCAGAGACCCGATCATCTGTGCACATGCATGAAACACACCACCAATAAACGATAAACTTTGCATGCACTTCATGAATTTTTGTGACTTTAAGTCAGAAAAAGTTCATTCAATGTCATAATATGCTGCCATCAGTGCGGTTGTCCAGCGTCTCAGCGAGCGTCTGTAAATTGGCAGTAAATTAGACTTAATGTGCCCAGCTCATCGACCCATAAAAGGGTGCCTACATGTTTGACATAACCTCACATGCGACAAAAAAGGCGGGGCTACGTACAGTGCAGCTGTCAATCAACTCGGGTTTGGCAGCGCCATCGCCCGAGATGCTACCGGTAGTGTCTCGTGCAATGGCGCTGCCAAACACGAGTTGGCTGACAGCTGCACTGTACACAGCGTAGCCCCGCCCTGTTTTTGTCGCATGCTAGGTTTTGTCAAACATGTAAGCACCCTCTAAGTAGGCTACCTGCTAGTGTACTATGTAGACCAAGATGCTCTCGGATCAAAGTCAGTCAAGCATGACGAAGAGAAGTCAGTAAACCGCCGATAGCATCAATAACAACGTCCCTACAACCTAATAACCCGATTCAACCTGAGACGAAGACTTAAGGCGTGTAGAAAAAAAAACAGAAATGACATATTTCAGTTAAGTTCTGTCGCTGTACACGCCTTTACGCACAGATCGAGATCTATAGCAGACTGCAGCAGAAGGCAAACTGACGCCACTCTTCACTGCCCGGCCGGCATCGATCGTCTGCTTGCGAGTTATACAACTTTTTAATTGATTTTTTTTGCTTGATTGACTATCGCCGGTTAAAAAATACTATTATTTGCCACACATATTGAGCATTCGTTCGCCCAACGCCCTCAGAAGTCACAAAACACGTTACATGTCCCTCCGTGGGCAAATGAAACACGACGGTAAGCGAAGATGGACGACGACGATCGAGTTGAAGCTGCAGCGACCCAAGCATAGCCACTATCGCCGCAGCGCGGCGCAGAGATCAATTTCTGGCGTTCGATCGCTGCCCGCAGCACGCCTGCGAGGTTGCCAGTCTCCTACCAACCCTCTCACCGCTTGCTGGCTGGCCTTTACAGCGATTATCTAACATGTACGGGAGTGTAGACTATGCAACGAATGCAGAAAACTACTCAACAAACGCAACTGACGCAACAACCTGATCAGGTCACCATCAAATGACTACTACTTGGATGGGTGACTGTTGCTGGACATCTAGGTACATAACCAACACCAAGGTCAACTCAGCCTTCCATCCCTCAGGGGTAGGTAAATTGAGTACAGTACCGGCTTGTCTGGCTGGAGATTAAGGCAAAATGCGTTCACCTGTGAGGCTGTGACGGGTGGCAGCTGCGTGATCCCATATGGCAGATAGTCTGGAAATAAGCCTAACCTTCGGTAGAATTTAGAAAGAAAATTGAAATTCTGACCATCCAAATTGCCTCTCTCAGAAATTTGCAGATGCTTGAAAAAAACTGTGACTTGCTGCCCCACCCCAACCTTTCTAACACACGACGCCTCTAGATGGAACTGGTTGTTTACTATAGGCCACAAAACCGTCACAACAGCGCGTCCTCGCAGAAATCCCCATTTGTCACACTATGATGTTACCTGCAGACCAGAGATCAGCCATGCAGCACCGCCGTGGAAATCTATAGGCGTGCTGGCTGAGCCACACCACACAACGTAAAGCCCAACGGCCAATTCACACCTACGATGTGACGCAACTTAACTCAACTGTCATGACCGTGCGCGACAATGAAATGACGTCATTAGCATTGCGACGCCACGCTGCTGAGGAAGACCACACACGTTATTTGCTAGCGGATGAGTTGAGTTTAGTCGCGTCGGCGTCGTAGGTGTGAATTGGCTATAACTGGCAGCAGACGCAACGCAACTAAAAAAATAGACACCGCTTCTATCCTAGCGTTTTGGCCGTTGCGTCACTTGCGTAGACCCTACATTTCTTTCGTCACCTACGGCAGTTGCGTGGAAAAAGTAGACAAAAGCATTGCATGGTGTAAGTTGCGTTCGATGGAGACTAGGCTTAACTGAGCTGTACGGGCGCCAACAGATTAGTCCATTAATGTCCCATGCTGCAAATACCAAACGCTGTATTCACACGATTTACTGGCAGAGGTAAATTTGCATGAACGTGGAGACTACGCTCAACTGACGCCAGTGACACTACTTCAATGTGAAAATAATAATAATAACAGCAGCAAGGAATGTTTCAAAATATGATGATATTCCAGCCTTTTTTATGTTTCAGCCTGTTGCGCTGGAAAATGTGGGTCCTATCAATGAGTCAGCCATTCGTTTTGTAGAGTGAGCGAGTGAGTAGTTTCTTAACGGCACATCAGCACAAAATAGGCCATTCAGTGCCATACGTGGTTAAAATTAATTAAAAGCATTTAATATATGTATTAAAAGCAAAGCTAAAATACTTGTTAAGATCAAGACTACTAAGCTAATATAAAAACAACATTATATACGATTGTAAAAGTTGATATCTGTAACAAAAATGATAATGTTGTAAGATGCAACATTTTCGAAAACGTCCTTGAGTGTGTCCACTCCAAAATATCTCTGACGTGCTGCACTGTAACGGGTGCAGTCTACCAAAATGTGCTTGACTGTGAGCGGAGAATGGCAAGCTTCACATACCGGTTGACGCTCTCCCTTTAGGAGATAAGAGTTTGTAAGTCTTGTATGACCAATTCGAAGACAGTTGATAAGGACTGAGTTGTAGCGACTCAGTGATGAACTGATATTGCGACCAATGATCAATTGCACACTGTAAAGTTCATTTGATGTACACTGGTTCCACAGTTGTTGCCATTCTTTAACACACAACTGGTTGACACAAGTTAACAAATCGCTCACTGGAAATCTCATGTTGGTGATGGCGATACCCAGTCCTGCCTTAGCAGCGATGTCAGCATCTTCGTTTCCTCGGATACCCATGTGGCTGGGAATCCAGCAAAAAAGTCAAAGATTTACCACTGTTAATTAGTTGGTTTTGTGGAGGATTTGGGCCGCAGAATTTCAGCCATTTCCAGTGAGGCTCGCGAGGACGTATTTTTGTTTCAGCGGCTGTCGGTCCTAATGCAGCGCTTTAATGCCATTCTTGTTCACGACAGTTTTTGTACAAGCAACACATCAGACCTATGGTCATCCCAGTAGTTTTTAATGTTTAGTTTAGTTTTTTAACCCCCGGAATCTTTACTACCGGGCGTACAAAAAAATAATAATAATAGCAATAATAAGGAAAATAATAACTTCTTTATTCAGTAACAGTCAGAGGGTTGGTCTTTCTGCAGCACTTCAGATGCTATTCTTTTGTGTGCTACATGGTTCCTACTACTCTGCAGAATTCATTTGTCCCTAACTTTCCAAAACAAAATGAATCGTTTTCCCTGACTAATTCGTTCACGCAAAATACCGATGTTGGTTTTCAATCGCTTGCAATCACACTAGAAACAAGGGTTGCAGAACAAATTTAAAGGTTGAGTTGCAGTCTGCATACAACAGTTCAAAATTTTTTGCGCATCTTTGTTAACTTATGCACCCTAGTACTTTTACATTCCCTGACTTTCCCTCACCGTAGGAACCATATTAGTTTCACTACAACTTTACAAGCAACTAAACATAAGGCCAATAGAATGCCTAAAATACACTTTAGCTGTAAATACAATCTCAACAAACAAATTTTTAGGCTAAAATTGGATTAGGTTTGGGTCAGTTTTTATCTAATAAAACCCACTGGGTTTTCTGTGTATGAGCCTAATTGTCTCAAGCCTGATAAAGTGTTACACTGTAACCAGTAACAAATGGTTAGGCTCCATAGAATTTTGCCGCCAAAAATTCCAGTTTTTGTTTATCAATAAATGCAAATTTTGTCACAAATTTTGCCACAATTTCTGAATTTTGCCACTTTTTGCCACACAAAAATATGACCTTTTAGCAGTGCATAACTGTAACTGCTGTTAATTTATTTTATGAAGTCTTGCCAAAACTGTTTAGAGGCTTTTGGCTTCCACTTTTCTTTTTTTGTCAAAAAGTGCAAACTTTGTCAATAATTCTGCCACAGATCTCAAATTTTGCTATCCAAAATTGAGTGTTTGTTATGATAAGTGGGCTCTAAAGAATTTTGCCACCAAAAATGCCATTTTTCGTTTGTAAAAAAAGTGAAAATTTAGTAAATTTCGTCAAAAAGCACTATTTTCGTCACAATTCCCACCGCCAGTTTTTGTCATTTCATCAGTTTTTCGTCAAAAATGAAATACTTTGGAGCCTAAAAATGATAAATGCTAGATCTGTACTTACCAGTATGGTTTAGACGGTATGTCTCTTGACCAAACTCTGATGACAGTCTTGTGGTAGTGGATAAATGACGCATCCATGAATGATGACTTGATGCCTGTTCATTCATCGAACTATTATCAAAGCTCGGTAGATCTTGGGTCAAATCTGAGAACGACCAGTTTGTTATAAGATCCGACTGTGAAAGCAAACCTGGAGATGGTAAAATGACCCGAACTCGAGGAGCTGCCAAGCTTATGTCCTCCTGGCAACGTTGTGCTAATGGAAGGCTCTGTCCCAATGGCAGGAGATCGTCAGAGTCCCCAGCCATTACATCCGGCCAGTCCGTCAGAAAGAAGCTCGCAGCATTTTCGTCGTTGTAAACGTCGATGATCGACAACGACGAATCGTCGACCATGAAAACATGGCTTTGCTCATCTGACCTCTGACTCACTACAAATCTGCTGTCACATATGCCCGATTTTTCCTCCATGGCTAACATTGCTCTATGATCCACCGAATCTCTCTGCCTCACATATTCGAAATGAGAAAGATCTGTACTGAAATCCGTCACTGCACAACCTGCTGACACCCTGATAGAGTAAGTCTGGTCAAGAATACAGCCAGTAGCACCTGTGAAAACCTCATCATTGCTACTACCTTCATCTGGAAGCGGCACATCAAGCGACTTGTCGAGAATGTTCGCCTCGGACTTTGGAAAACTCTCACTGGTACATTTTTCGGTAGCTGATTCTCTCGTAGGTCCAGTCTTATACTGGTCAAATTTACGGCCACCTGAACCTGCAGAAACCTCATCATATTTATCATGCTCACTGGCTGACTTGTCAAGAGTGTTGACATCAGAATTTATGGTTTTCATACTGCTCTGACTGGTGCATTTACTGACAAATGGTTCTTCGATCGGTCTGACACTGTTGGTCTGACACAAATGCAGCATCCTGCGAACACCGGTAGAAGCATGTTCAAAACATTTATGTTCCATATTGTTTGGAGATGGTTTCATAGTCGGTTCACCATCAAAGCCATTGCCAGCTGGTGAATTAACTGGTGTCGAAGTAGCATGCTGCATTTTTTCAACATTCCCATCAGCATCCAAATGAAAAGGAGGATGCCCATTCAGCTCAGCACCAGTTACTTCAAAATCGGGAAACCATGCATCTAATCCACACATATCAACCTTTTCTTTTCTCGTGGCACCTTTTTCATCAACAGTAGGTCTGTAATGGCACTCTGCTATACTGTAAGAAGGGCCTGTGTCAGATCCCGATCTGAAAATAACTGGAGACAATGCTTTAGCAGCAGAGTTGTTGTCCAAACAATAAGCTCCATGCCCTGAAATATCTTTGGGTCCATCAAGTTCAAACGTTTCATTACAAATGGGGTTAACATTGCATTTCTTGGCACCAGTCGAATTATCCAAATCGTAAGCAATTGTAAGAGCAGTCTTTGGATCTACCGAGCCAGTTGGCAATGTGTAACTGCTGGGAGAATCTATCGGTGCAGGTTCTACAGTGTAAGTCTCGTCAGGCACGGCATTGCTTGCTGGCATGTTGCAACTGATCTGTTCTTCTCCCAACGTGGGGATAACGGAATCTAGCGAAGACCATCGTGGATCTTCGCTTGTAGATTCTGTCTCATCGTCCTGGGATTCATGCAGTGATGACAGAGTATCAGGATGCTGTCCACTGTCAGCTGACATCATCTGCTAAGTATCGGCCGTAAACTAAATCAAAAACCTTGCAACTTGAACACACAACTGTTCATGACTAAAAGTTCTGCTACGAAACAAAACTTTTCTGCTGTCCAAACAGTTAAGACGCTGTTGCTTTATCTGAAAAACAAAAACAAGCACACCAATTAATCAGATTATTATAAAAGTATACTAATTCCGGTTCCAGCTGGAAAGTCAACTATTCTAAATTAATTCATATTAGAGACAAATTAATTTGACACCAAGGAAGAAATTTTTGAATAATTCACAGGTTGCAATGACTTAAGCTTTGACTGCCACAGGCCCGTAGCAGCATAGCTTGCATTGGCAAGCACTGAAGCACATGCCTATGCTGCTGAAAATAACTACTCTGATACCGTACTTTAACCACTAAACCACTTGCACCAAAATACAAATAAAAATTAAACAAATAATTGTATACGTACAAAAACAAACGACACTAGAATAACTTGACAACGTCGAAGCAATGACCTTCTAACCTAAAAACTTAATATTTTTAGAACGTCATTACGTCGAAGTTTTTAAATGACCCGCAATGGCGAAACTTCCGGTGGGGAAACTGTAACTTTTATATTAGAAATGTTTTCACCTGTGGGCACACATTCACCGAATTCACCGAAGCCACCAGAACTACTGGTGGCCTAAGTAAGCACAGGCAAAAGCCATATAACGCTTACTGTCCTAATAACTAAGATTAGCTGTGTGTTTCCGGTTGCAATTTCCGTTTCAAACAATTTTTAAATTGATTTATTGTATTACTGGTTACGCACGCATCAGACTGTGCATTCCAGTGATCAATTACTCTGTTGCTAAATGCATACTTTCTCAAATCCAATGTACTGCGTTTTTATACAGTTTCTTGGAATGACCTTACATCCCAAGTTCTCCGATAAATTTCTGGTACCAGACACTGATCACCAGAAGCTTATATTTAAGTTTTGCACGTCGGATAAGGCATTAGCGTTATCCGACGCTATAATAGCCATCCCCACGGACAGCTGTTCTCCCAAAATAGAGGTCGCGACCGCCAATGACATAACTGACCATCAAAATCTTACTCAATTTCTGTTTCTGCGTTAACTGGAAAAATCACTCACTCACTGGACCGCTTGACCGGCGACGGGTCGTTGCGCCCTCCAGACTTCACGCTTACCGGCCATATCCCAGGCGGCAGCTGCAGTAAGCCCGACGTCGATCTCCAGCTGGCGGATCCACGTATGTCGAGGACGGCTACGCGGACGCTTCCAGTCCAGCCTGTCGTCAGGTCGGACACCTGTACGGGTGTTGACTGCCAGACGAAGTGCCTCGTGCGCGGGAACAGACTCTTGTAGACGGCGTACATGTCCAACATCGTGATACGTCTGTCGCGTATTCTGCTGCAGATAGGACGCTGTTTGACCTGGTCCATCACCGACGCATTT
>Ga0209367_1000869_pt1 | contig 34196 bp, 27 predicted proteins | sample WorMetLIZISLAND2_FD_187412 | JGI IMG/M metagenome (GOLD analysis project Ga0209367, IMG submission 187412) | Marine gutless worms symbiont microbial communities from Max Planck institute for Marine Microbiology, Germany - Olavius geniculatus... ... | reverse complement strand
TCCCAAGGTAAGACAGTTGCACTAAATAGATGAGGTGGGAAATGAAACCACCATTCGATGACATATAGTCTCATTAATAAGTGTGCCAAAAATTATTATAATCGGACATTCATTGTTCAAGTTATTTGCAAAAAATGTAGTCACATGCTTTTTTTTGAGACACAGTGTAGTTAATCCTGGGATTACTTACTTGGAAAGTGATTGTCAAAATGATATGTTGTGTTTCTTCCCACTGTTTCCGCATACTGCCGATATTTTGACAAATAGCCACCACAATTTTTCTTATATTCTGAACATAGCAGTGACATGGAGAAGTAATAATCACTAACAGTGCGTAGCCGTCACATACCTAAGTCTTATTCACTGTGTGTGCTTTTTACAAAGCTGAAGAATGATAGTAGAAGTGTTACTGTAGAGAGAAGAGCATTGCCTATGGGTGCTTAGTAGAACATGTCTTATCTAAGTGTGCTGTATGTATGTGGTCTGTGTGTATGACAGGGCTGAGAGGCAGATGACAGCATTGAGTGAGGAAGAATTTGACAGCATTCTGCAGCGTAATAAGAGTGTGTCGAGTGGAGCCATTCTAAGAGCCGTCCAGGATGCCAGCGAAGGTTCGCCGGATCTTTTTTCTTTCTAGCGATATAATAGCATAGTGCTTATAGCATGTTCATTATAGCACAGATGTCACCGAGTAGTGAGTTGCATGTTGACACTGCTCCAACATCGAGTTCCTGCCAGAAAATAGTGGATTATCATCTTTTTTACCAGAGTTACTCTGAACATCATTACGTCACACACTGAGTGAAATGCATCTATGAGGTTACAAATACAAGAGCGCAGTTTTTTTGCTGTTTTTGTAAGCATGCAGTTTGGATTCCGCCTAATGTTGACACATTGAACACCTTATTTTGTGTGATGAACTTTGCCCCACTTGTAAAATATCTATGTCCATCTGTATTTAGGCGACTTTCCGGTAGCGATAGAGACACTGGTGACGGCAATTTCGCTGATAAAGCAGAGCAAGATTGCATCAGACGATCGCTGTAAAATCCTGATCAGCTCTCTGCAGGACACACTGCATGGCATCGAGTCCAAGTCATATGGATCAAAGTATCTGATTTGATATTCTCATAGCTTGTTATTACGTTACCTATTCTTAGCTTATGAAGCTGTAGTTGCTGTGACACTTGTCACTGAATTTCTGTGAATCATTTCAGAGCTGAATGCATGAGAATTAGCTTAAATAGTCTTTGTACCATGAGCAGAAAATTGTGCTCTTGGACTCTTTTTAAGTTTTAGAACTGTAAAGTTTGCATGTCTGCTTTGTGGATTTTCTGGTGTTGTGGCATTGTGCAAGCCCATATCTTCTAATGGTATGAAACTGTGTATCAAGAATCTATTAAATCATTTCAGTTTTTTCTTTGACGATGTTCTAGGTCCCAGAAAGAATATCATAGGAATGGGCAGGGCCTACAAGTAAAATCTTGATTGGGTTGGAAAAATCATCATCGTCACTATTGTTGTCATAAAAACAATCTGTACTGTGCCATTTGCAAATAGGACAAGAACAGTACTGCATTGCATGGCCGATAGTTTCAAAAACTACCGATTAAAAAAGTGTGTTTTAGCCTGCAGTTTAAACTGTCTTAAGATCGGTGCAGCTGTGAGCTTGTATAGCCGCAGGGAGTTATATGCTGCCAGTTCAGCATGTGAAGAAGTTTGTTGCCGAACTTCGGAAGTAGCCGTGATGCAGTGTAGTTGGTGCTGTTGACAGATCGAACTGTCTACTGGCCTTGCCATTGTTGTTCAGGCCCATTAAAACGGAGGGGGCGGAAGTCAGTGAAATTTCCCTGCAATCGCAAGACGTTTGAGGGGCCCCGCCATAGCTGAAAAAAAAACATTTTTGCTCTATGTTCAAAACTGATTATTTGAATTAGGCTTACGTCAGTCGTTAATATTCTGTGACAATTTTTTCAACAAAGTTGACTATTCCTTTATCGAATGGATGTATTCAGTATTCTGTTTGAGCTTTACTTTTTCGTAGTTGTGCAACTGTAGTAATTCGCTAAACAGTTTAGGGCAAAGTTAGGCTTGTTTTACATGTTTGGCAACTTTTTCAACGTGGCCACTGTTGGGGTAGCTTTTAAAATGTTTGGCGGACAGCCTCTTCCCCAGACACCGTCCCATTAAAGGTCCCACAAGAGTGGTTTCATGGACCCCACTGTGGTTCTTGACTGGTCTGTTGTTGTTATTTGTCAGAAGTCGCCGCGAGTCATCGGACCGGCGTGATTCATCATCAGACCGCCGCGAGCCGTCGGACCGCCGCGAACGTTCACGCAGCCGGGACCGAGACCGTGACGACCGAGACCGCGACTACGACCGCAGTTCAACAAGCTCAGCTCCCCGTGCATCCAGCAGTCGCCACCGCTCTCGCAGCGATGCCACAGCTGCACCCGCACCTGAACCACTGGCTCCGCGTGAATCACGCTATTACGACACCCTCGGATCATCTGCATCGTCGTCGTTTGACAGACGTCGTACCTCCGACAAGCTGGAGCGTGACCGTGGAGACCGTGTCAGAGATGCTGACAACGATGGTGTGAGAGAGAGGGCCAGAGATCGGGACCGGGATCGTGACCGAGAAAGGGACAGGGATCGTGATCGTGACAGAGATCGTGAGAGAGATCGAGATCGAGAGCGTGGTTCTGATGGCGACTACGTCAGTCGTAGTTCACGCCGCTGATGACAACCCAATCGGCTCAGTGCAAGTCCTACATATGTATGTATGTATGTACGTGTTTATCATCGTCGCCTGTCACTTTTGTCTCGATTCCATGTGTTGTATCGATATTTGTTGAAGCCGAACGTCAACTTGCAGTCTTTACAGTTTCCATTACATCTGACAAAAATCTGATGAAGTGGACCCATATATATGCGAACTATCTTTAGCTATACTGATTTTCTTTATATGTTTTTTGCTTTCTGCATTAGCCGTGAGCTGTTGTATTTGCTGTACCCTATTCATTGGTAGAAAGGGAATTTTGACTTCCTACAACTCCATAAATTTTGACCAATTGTTTCAGAATACCATATTATTTCAATGCAGTTGTATCCATGTGATTAGTTGGAGCAGCTAAGTATAAGTTGTATGATCAGTAGAACTGTACATTGTGCAGTTATGATTGTGACCATTTATTTGTATGTTAGGCTTTAGTCAAGGTTTCTAGTCACAGTTTCTACTGTTATCAAATACCAGTAAGTGTGATCATATACTCATCATGTATGTAGCCAGTCGTAGGTACTAACACATATCATTTGCAATATTTCTATGTTTTATAAGATTTTCGGTGGTGATTGTGGTTTTTACATTTTTCTTAAAATGCCTATTTTTTGCTTTTTCTTGCTGCTCTTTTTTTACAGACCTTGCTGTTTGCAAAAGTAATGCAGTTGTGTTGACCTGACAAAGTTGAACAGGAATGAAAGTAAGCGTCGAAAGTATTGCAGAATAAACTGTGACATTTTTAGTGTTATCCTAATACATGCAAGTTTTCATTTGTTATGTCTGAATGGTTTCGGAAATGATTTCTGTATACTATAGCAGTGATAGTTAACTATTATCGGTAGCACATCTAATCCATTGATGCTTTCATTGTCATATTGGCTAGCGCCTGACTGCCTTTGTATGTGTCTGCTCAGTCATTGAGTAGCTATTCCATATCATGGTCAATGAGTGGGTAAGTAAGTGATCTATGTAGCACATTTACTATAATTGTCTGCAACTAAGAATGAGAAGCAGAAATGTTTGAGAGTCATAAGGATGATATAAATTTACTACTGTTGACGCCATTGTTTGTTGGCTCCTTTAATTTGTGGTGGAAATTTGACTCGACTAAAACGTTGAGTCTTGGCTGTCCAGTGAATAACCACTTAGTTCGATTTGATATTAGCCTGTTAGTCTGTGCCCAATTTTGTCACAGCACTTCATAACGGAACTTTGTTATGAGCGATGTTAATATGACCAGGAACTAGATCAAACAGATTTGTGTTTACTTATAGGGCCCACAGTTTTCCACTGAAAATTTTCCGGAAAAACACCGGAAAATACATGGAAAGTCTGTTTGTTTATCCATCATACCCCTCTGGTACCCTCTGTGTTGCACGGTCGCTGCAGACCCAAACTGCAATGTTTGAGTCTGTTGGCTTTAGGTGTGTGCACCCTAGTGATGATTCGATGTCAGGATTTCAACTTTGACACAATATCGATACGATATTTTGAAAATATCGTGATATCCATATTTTTAAAATGGTAAGTATGTAAATCTTATACAAGCACTAGAACCAAGACGTGAACATTCAGCAAGGCAGTTTGTTTTACATAAATACTAACACGTGTCACTGAACTTAAAAATTAACTATAGACAGTTGTGTCGTTAAATTACGACACTATAGTTAGTTTGTTTTGGTTAGTTTGTTATTTTTTGTCTTATTTATTCTCATTATTTTGGTGATGCAGTAATAAAATTATAAACTTTTAGCGTAGAATATCGGGATATATCAAAAATATCGTGATACATAAAAGATGTCACGATATATTGAAAAATTATGTATTTTTTCCTACGATATGATAGGATATATCGATATCGAAAACGATATATCAGTATTTTTGATATATCGAATCATCACTAGTGCACCCTACTTCCCCCACGGGCAGCATGAGGGAGGGTTGAGTTGCCGGGTAACTCAGTGGACCCACCCATAGGGCTAGTTGCAGAGAATGAAATGGTGTGTTTTGCACTAAGTGGGTGGTCATCTAGCCATTCAGAGATAGCATTGCGGAGATTGTTGACTGTAGATAGAGCTGTTCCCATGTGAGACCATTTATCAGCAGTATGATCATCATTTTGATTGCCAGTTTTTTTGTGACCCTTAAGCACCAGCCTTTTGTGATACCAGACATTTGATGTGCAGACACAGCACCATTTAGTACTAATTATATATGGCATTTGGTGTTGCATTCGGCATAGAATATTAGGCTTGGATTTTGTCGCTGAACTTTTGTTGGTGGACTCGAATAATGTAGCACTGATCAGGTAATCATGTTGATCTTCACACATGCCAGCTAAACTAATTAGTTTTAGCAAGACCATGAACTCGCATTCCACTCTTCTCTGTTCTGTGATTTTGTAAGGGATAATCATTTCTGTTTGTTTTTTGTCGGCATTCTTTTTGGTTTTGATCTTATTGTGAAATATTTCATGTAATTATATATAGCATAACTACCCATGAGTTTCTCAGCATGAGTCTGTACAGACGAGGTTATTTATGTTGAATTTGACATGTATTTTACGCAGTATTAGGCGGCCTTAGAGTAATACCTACCAAGTCTTTCATATTTTTAATTAATTATGCTGTAATATATTTTTATGTTTTTTAATATGATGTGATATCGTGCAGTGTAGATTTTCACTTTTGGCTATTAATATCATATTTAATAATATCCAATAATGAATATGCTGGTACATGTGCTTGTGACATATGTAAGCTTGTGGTAGTTCCTGTCAATGTGCAAAGTGGTTACGGTCTGGCTTAAATCCTAGTGGTAAAGGAGGTTATTTTATATTAGTAACTTGTTCTGCCATATGAGCTTACTTGTTGGAACTTAGGGGGTCTTATGTCTGTATATTTGCTGTGTTATACCTTTCACGTTGTTATTTGGATATCGAGGAGAGCCTGCAGATAGTCCAGCGTAAACCATTTAGTGTTCCTACTTTTCAGGAATGTGGCATAACTTAAGTACCTCCTAGAAAAATGGCTGGTTCAATAATATTGAAAGTTTTTGTAGTAATCTTAGTAGTGCAGTAATTGCAGTAATCTGCTGGCAATGCTGTTTTATGTGGTTAGTAATCGCACACAATTGATGGGTTTTTGACTGAGATCTTAATTTTGTCATTGGCACTTGGTTTGCTTCTTCTGTTAATTAAGTGAAGTTATGTAATTTTCCCTTTGCAGTTTGGAGAGCTGCAGTGAGTCTGCATATTGTGAATTATTCGATGATGTGATGTATCATAATGTAGAGGGTTGTTATGTTTTGTGGAGGATGGATGGTAAGTAACATTATTGGAACTGTCTATATTGTGTATCAAGATTTTAAGCACAAACAAAACATATATGAACAGGTTTTACTAAGTTGATAAGAAGAATGCACAAAAACTACACTGTAAACCAAAACCATCAGGGCCTGATGGTTTTGGTTTACAGTGTAGTTTTTGTGCATTCTTCTTATCACCTGCTTGTTCCACTGTTAATTTGTTTAACTCTTATGTTTTGTATTTTTATATTTCTGTCATTTGCTTTGAGTTTGGTTATCCACAGCAGTTGATTTGTACAGAGAGATTTGTCTATAAACAACCTATTATGTGTCGAGCAGCTTATAAGCTCTACTTTTCATATACTGTTATACACTATGACTTAACACACACTGGCTTAACTAATATTAATGAGCTGCTGCTTTAGCAACACCTTGAACTTGCATTTCACTTCTCTGTGTTCTGTGATTTCATAAGAGATAATCATTTCTGTTTGTAATTTTGCCTGCATTCTTTTTAGTTTTGTTTTTATTGTGAATTTTATTGTTATTTCAACTGACGTATTTTACTTGGCATTAATGCGGCCTTAGGGTTATCTTTACCAAGTCTTTCATATTTTAGTCAGTTATTTTGTAACAAATTTTTGTGTTTTTCTGAGACAATCGATTTAAGTGGTGACTATCCATGATCTCAAGTGTGCATCTGATGTGACCCTGTGTTATATTAAGCTGGATTTAACCAATGAATACCATGCTCAGTACAGTGCTATAATATTTTCAGAGTGTTATACTTGTATTTTTCGAGTTGGTTTGTAGTCAGTATGAAGGTGGCCCTGCATGACTGTTAATTTTGTCGATTTTGGCTGTTGGCTCATATCCCGTCCTCCAATAGAGACCATTATGAGATTGATGACTGTCTGGAGGATAACAGGGAAAATTATTAGAACTGCCATTATGTTAATTATACATGTGCGCATATAATGGAGTTCCAACAATTTTAGGTTTAGCTTGTTTTTTTGTATTTTGTGTTTCTGTAAAGGTTAAACTTACTGTTCCATTCTGCCTGGAAAGGCCATCCCTGAAATGACCTATACTATGTAGGGTGGGACGTTAAACCCTACTCACTCACTCACTCATATCCACCGGATGCACTAATGCATGTATGCTAAAGGGTGTTATTTTTTGATGCAATAGCAGATGCAACTATACCTAGATTTTGCCGTTTGGGCAGTGTTATTTGCACCTCAGTTATTGCAATAGGTTCACATAGTATTGAGGTTATACAAATGAGGTTTTTCAACTGACACATTTTGCATGGCACCAACGTGGCCTTAGAGTAATCCATACCATGTCTTTCATATTTTAGTCATTTATTTTGTAACAAATTTTTACGTTTTTTTTCCGGAGATGATTGATTTAAGCGGTGATTATCCATGATCTGTATTGACTAGTGATGATTTATCGAAAATGTTGATATATCGTATCGTGTCGTCGAAAGAAATATCAAATTTTCGATATATCGCGATATTCAAAAATATTGTTTAAATAGAGCATACTGCCTTGCTCAATGTTCACGTCTTGTTTCTATGCTTGTATAAGATTTACAAACTTATTATTTAAAAATATTGATATTGATATTGTGATATTTTGTAAGATTTTGTATTGATATTGTATCGAAATTCAAATCCTGATACTGAATCATCACTAATATTGAGGTTATACAGTATTCAACAGGCATGTGGTCATCTAAGACTGTCCTTGAATGTCAAGGACAAAAAAAGCATGGCTTTGGTCTTGGTCTTGAAAATTTCTGGCCTTGGCTTTGGCCATGAAGACCATTGGCCTTGGTCTTGAAAATGCTGGCCTTGAACCCATCGCTGGTGTTAACGTCATGAGCAGTGTATATGGCGTGTAATCTTGTTTCTGCAGTCACTATAAGTTTCTGTAGAAAGAAAGATGGTTAATGGTTGATATCTTCCATTTCATATATTGTTCCAGTCAGCTTGTAGTAAAGTACATTCGTGGTTGGTTTCAATGCCAAAGATGTTCGAGTACGAAGCCTTAGTGTAGTGCAGTAGATTTGTGGTTGGTTATTTCTGTTTTTTGACTGGTTTATTAGTATTTATCTTGTCTAATTTTTTGTACTACTGAACTGTTAAGTCTTCCTTATATTCCTGACATACATCCCATTACACAGTGCCCAACAGCCTGTACATAACGCGCTCGTCCTTCACTGCTTAGACTTGGTTAGACAACAACCATGGACTTGGTTGTTGAATGGGAAATAGCATCTAGCTTCTAATAATACTGTCACAGCAGTTACCAGGGAGTATATTAGTTTTGGGTCCTGCGTAACTTGCACTATCTTCAGAAATGAAAATGTGCCGATTAAACAAAAACTGATGTTGTGTGAGTGTTCAGTTAACTGACAGTCAGGTTTCAGTAATTTCATTTTTGCAATTATTTGTAGCTGAATCATTGTCGGCTTTGTGTAGCATGTAGTACCGTTTAATCTTATATTTTTGCTCTATTTTTGTCCCTCTTTTTAGTGATGAGATCACAAAACAATGCGTATTTGTGTATTGTAGGGTTTATTTAGCAATGAATGTTTACTTTTACAGTGGTAACTATTCCGTTTAGGACTTTGCTCTATCAGGGCAAAGACACAGCTCAATGTACAAGAAAACGTTGCAGAAATATTTAATTTTACTTGTGACTGTGGCCTAACATGCAAACTGCGGAAATGCATTACTTAGTCTGTGCAGCTGCAGCAAAATAATAGTATATACGTTTGTTGAGATGACACACTTATGTCATTTAGATGCATTTATACGATTTTTATGCTATTTTGTAGTTTCGTCATTGAATGACTATTGCATTCATATTCCTGTGATAATATTCATGATGCTGTGTTAAGCATTCTGTAGACACTGCCATGTGCTGTCATGACTTTATCATACTTGTCCCATAAAACATACTTTTACATTTCTAAGCATGTGCTAACCAATTTCTGTATGGTAATTACTTCACCACCGCAGGAAGAAAATCTGCATTTAGCAGTAACTAAAATTTATACGAAAGCTTACATTTGTTGCTGCAATAGATTGTTTTTTCTGTTGAACTGTTCAAACCTGACTTGTGCTTGTGATAGAGTAAAACTTTTGACCCAACAGATTTTTCACTGTGGCACATTTGTGTCATGGCAGTGGCACATATTGGCAAGGCCAATCTTAATCAAACTGTCCCAACTGAGCACTGAGCATCAGTCAAACTCCCTTCCCCTCCACTGCCGTTCCCTTACTGTCCCTCTTTTGTCTCCCTTTCCTCTTTTTCTGTCCCTCTTAAAACCAGCTACAGGGCCTGGGGAGTGCTGCAAGCTTTTCCAGAGGGATCCGAGGCATGGCTGCAGTTACATTTTGCTGCACTAGCATGCTCGCATAACTCTATTGCAACATTTCTCCCAGTCCATATGATACACTATATTGCCCATATCATGTTCATTTGTGACCCATACTCATTCACTCGATGTCATTAATGTATGTGTTTGTGCCACAATCTGAACATCAAAGTTGTTCGAATTTGCGAATCACTTTATACAAAATTTTTAGGGTCCCTAATGGCGACCCCTCTACAATTGGTGCCTTGTTCGGCCGAACACCTTGAACATGCCTAAGACTGGCCCTGCTTATTGGTAGCAACAGAGGTGGTTCGGTTTTGTACGGCTGACAGTGTATCTGTGTGTGTTTGGGTGTTGTGTTTGTTTTGACTGTAGGCAGACACTGGCACTGCAGTGCTAGGCCAGCAGAGACGTAAGCCACACGGTGATTGCATCTTATTTACAGACTTTATGCATCACGTGAACTACGCAGACTGCTTGTGTAAATTCCTCGTAGTTAGACGTGTTTCATTTTCATGTTATTGACTGCTTTCTTTTTATCACTCACTGGTCGATGGTTCATAACTCTATAGGTTGAGCCAAAAACTGCTATATGCACAACGATTGTTGTTTATTTTCGCATAATGTCTCTCAGTGTTCACTACTGCAAATATCTGTTCTCTCAACAGTGAACACAGCATGACTAGGATAAAAATTTGTCAAGATTATCCAATACGGAAAATTATAAATTTTTTGTAGCTGCAGTTTTGGTTCAACCTGTAGAATTGTTCTCAAGTATTTTAAAGGTCCATGGCCGGTCAAACTCACTTGTAAAATTTATGTAGACCTCAATTAGACATTTCACCTTGCCTATATAATATGATGATTTAAGCTTTACTAATGTATGAAATTAATGCCTGAATATAACAAAAGATGGTGTTACGTTACGTTATGCTGAAAAATCTGACCTTGGCAAGTGGCCGGAACTGACGTCACCGCGTGTACCCAGTCAGTGTTTACCAATTAATTTTAATATTTTTAATGGCAAAAAATAATGTGTCGCATGACAACTACAGCAGTACATAGGTAGACAATGTGATTTTATAATGCTTATGTTTCTGTGCGTATTTTACGTTGACTACGGGTACACGCGGTGATGTCATCATGCCTGTCAACCTGGCATCTCGTTTTCTGCGTCATTTTCATAGATCGTCGATTTCAAATGTAAGTTTCTTAATGTTGACAAAATGCTGGGTGCCGATATTATTGTCAAAATTCTCAGAAAATTGTGCTCTTTTAGGAAAATGTTAAGTTAATTTTGGTGTCCATAGACCTTTAACTATACTGTTGTGGTTTGTCGGCTGAATTTCAATAGTCTGTAATATTGTCTTACCATTGCAATATTTGAAAAAATATCTATAATTATGTTATTCAAAGCAGTGATAGCTATTTAGCTAAACTGACTGCATAACTATAAGCAAACAGAACCTTTCCATGGTCAGATTTAGTTTGTTGGCTTATTTAGTTATTGGTTATTTGTGATGTCCTGTCTACAGTTTTTGGTTAGTATCACATAGATACTTCACTAATGTAATGTATTTAGTCCACATGCATCCCATGTGGTATGATTTTTGTTGCTAGTGACAAAAACAAAATATTCAGTCGTCCAAAAACTGTAATAACAGACCAGAGATGTATTGACCCAGAGTGGTTGTTAGTTGTATGACTTTGTGAACTTAAGTGGATTACTTACTGGGTACACCAGGCATCTGTAGGTTTCATGTCCAGTGAACTAGTCTGTTGACTGCGCATTTTGACATCTGATAATAACTGTGACTTGTGAGTCAACTGACTTCTTACCAGAGATGTAGTATTACTGCATTTTGTTGTATGCGATGGTGGTGGTAGCATTAATGAAGCTTATGATTCTGTTAATAAGCAGTGTTGCATCTCATTCTGTTCTTACTAGTGTCATATTTAATTGCATCTGAACAGTTTGCCTCTAAATTAATCAACTGATAATTTTGATGATTGTGAAGTTTTAGAGATTAATTTATTTTAAAAATTTTAATTTGTCTCAGACCTTATACAGTGAATTTAACCTTAAGACACCAGTGTGCCAAGGTTGGTATTAATGATAACCAAAGAAATCATTTTTCTGTTACAATGGTAACAAAAAAGCACATGCAGACCACCTGCAAAAATTAAGACTTGTCAACTTGATAATCATACGATTAACACAAATAATCGATGGTTTGATAGCCATAGTAAAATGTGTATAATTTTTCAAAATATGACCTATGTGAGATTCGTCACACTGGTAATGAATTAAATAACTGTATACACCACAGCTGACTTTTACAAAAAGTTGTACAATTTTTGGACGAATGTGTGTATTGTCAGTGCATTATTTCATTCAGCCAATAAAAACAATTGAAAAACCACTGTTTGACCATTACCATCCAGTGATAAAAAGCCCTCATTTGCCCATATGCTGATGAACACAGGCAGTGGCTTCTGTCCGCCAAATCAAAATCAGGCTCAAGTTTCCCCTACTTCCCCTTCCTCCGGATCTTGACAGAGCCTGGTTGCCAAACTGTAGTACATATTGAGCCAAAAACAGCACTTCTGGTAATAGCAATTTTGCACGCACCCTTAACAAAACTTCCCCCACCCCTATTTTTTACTGGGTGCAAGCTGTGCCCACCAGGTATAGGGACAGAAGCCCCTGATCACAGATAATACAGCAACAGTCATTCATTGTAACTGCATTTCACATCAGCTTGCATCTGTCGGTTCAGTTGCGTATGTCTCTTGTCGTGGAAGGTCGACCGTGAATGAGATGATGTCTGGAGATCGTAACACAGCCATCGGCAACACTCCAAGTGGTGACTCTAACTCTCGAACCTTCACAACAAAACGTTCCTGTAATCAGCTTGCTGCCAGAAATTTAAAAATATATTTCTTTTCAGCTTAATTAATAAAAATTAAGAGAAAACTGCAACTACTCGGAACTGAATATGCTTGGTAAGTGGATAAATAAATTTAAATGACTGCTGATATAATGCTTGACACTAGTGAGACTGCACCAAGTGTACCTATTGCCAGCACAGTGGAAACAAAGTGTCGCAACTGAACCGATACGTCTTTAATAGTTATTGAAAACGGAGAGACTGTGTCCCTTGCCTGTGCACTAAGGACGCGATGGCAATGTTGATAGCATACACGCTAGGCGCACGACTGCCGTGTGGCCGTTATTATAGCCCTGCAGCAGCACCTGTGAATGCAGACTATAATGCAAGTGGCCGTTGTCTACTAAAATGCAGCCAGCACGTTTGTCACTTCTGCACTCTTTTTCTGGCATGCCAGTTTTTAGGAGTTATGAACTTATTACTATATGGGGTTATGATATTAAGTTTTACACTACTAACTACAATAATTTGTAGGCCTAAATGTAGAGGCCTAAGTCGACAATTTCGGCCGAATGTTTCAAGTCAAGTGTCTTGGGCACAATGTGTTGTCTGTCTGTCGTCTGTCTATCTGTCATCACCTGTAACACATGTATTGTGGCTAAACTGTACGTCGTATCGGGTCAGCGGGTACTACTGGATAGGACAATAACGAGATACGTCGCGCTGGGTGACTTTGGACTGCTGTCAATAGTAACCATGTTACTATCTGGAGCGGTTTGGTCGCAGTTGCAGTCTCTTCTTTTTCTTCTTTAGAATTGAGTAGGCCTACAACCTTTATGTGCACTGAATTACAGTATCGTATTTTAGCATTGATTGTAGAGTTCGATATAGCACTATCATCTTAGCATATATGGTACTTATTCACTCAGGGAAATCGCTTTCTTTTCAGAAGTCAAACGTTAGCCTTTGGATATAGGCGGTACTGTTGGCCCACCCTATAGCAACAACTGCAGTTCTTGCCTGCTTGTCTTTCATCTCCAAGTCTACCTAGTACCTACACAGCCGCCGTGGCAGTAGCTTCAGACCGCCGTGCACCTAGTTTTAGCAGTGTTTGGCACTAAGTACACGGCCGCCGTGCGCGTAGTCGCAACACGTGACACGGCCGCCGTGCCCCTAGCACTGGCGTATTGAAAGTGTTAGAATTATGATGTTTTGCTGTCGAGGTTCAAGCAACATACTGTTCCACGTCTTGTTTAATGAAAATACGCGCAGGAAAATACAGAGTGACAGTACTGAGAAACGTACCTATAAAGAAAGGTGCGACGAAACACCGCACCGGCCGCACCTTTCGTCACACCGTATAAGGAAAGCTAGAAACGTCCAAGTTACGTTTCACAGTTTCACCACAATAAGTGACAGCTTGAATTGCATTTGCAACAAATTTTTAAAATGACTAAAATTAATCCATAAGACAAAAAGGCTAATCACGAGAGCCTCAAATGATTACCTGAAACTGCAGAATATCGAGATCGGACACACAGAATCGGGCGGAAACGGTGTTGCCATTAACCAACGAGAACTTAGCTCGCTGATCACTTACTGCAGCCAACAGACGCAAGAAACGTTCGCGTAAAAACGTCCGCTGTTCCTGCTGCAAATCAACCGACATCTGCTGCCTATCTGATAGCAATATTCATTCATTTATTTTATATCTACATTCTTGACATTTCACTCTATTTATTTATAATGAAAGTTAGGTTTTCTCAATCATCAATTTCATTTCCGGTTTCAGTCAGAGCACCTGCTTTGTAAGTAAGTAAGAATGAACAAAGTTGACAGTCACTCGTCGATTGTCGTCGTTAGCCGTAGAGGACGATCAATCGACACCCCCTGCAAGTGGAAATGCCTGTTTCATCGTGAAATCTAAAAGTAGATGACAACTGACGACTGTAATTCGTATGTTTACTTTTTAAACAGCGTGTTAGTGAAGTGCGTCAGTCATGGGCTGTTAAATTCTGTCAAAACGACGTAAGCAACGATGCGATAATTATAGTTATTATAGCAGGATCCTCGTATATAATGTCGACGAATGCAGCCTATATGCAAGTTTGAAACAGAAAAGCATTTGCGCCTATGCGTACAATTTAACTGCGTTTTGTAACGACTAAGCTAAGCCTGTAACGCCAAGTGATGGTGAACTCTGTCTATAGGCGATGCTTTTGATGAGATCGAAAGTTCGAAATCGTAGTTGCACTTCTTGAGCTTTAACTAGGCCCAAACTACCAGGCAAAATTTGCGTAAATATTTGCTTAGATATTTTGCTAGTCTTTATTTTAACTATCTTTAAACATAAAATTTCATACTACTCTAGGCCTAGGCCTATACATAACCTGCTAGGCTGCTAAACGGCACAGTTCTAATATTTTCGGCAGCATATCGACACCCGGTAGCGATTGTACATGTAGGTGAAACTCACTCAGCTGGCGCAGTCTGCACCTCTCAGCTGAATTATTTCAATATAGCAAAAATGAAACACACCAGCACATTGTGCCGCGTACAGATGCACGAACAGATATATAGGCCTACCTCGGTTTTCTGTTAAGTTTTGTTGTCAGAAACTTCAACTGCGCTAGCGTACGCAGGTTATGCCAATGCCAAATAGCCTAGGCCTATTCAATAGGCCTCTTGAATAATATTCATTGTGTAAAAGAAACTAAATATCGAAACATCTCGAACACACTGTTACATAGTTTTATATTATACTCAAGTACGTAAGCTATTTTACATATATACATATATAAACGCACAGCTTGAATTTGAACAATGCGCATGCAACGAGTTGGTGGTCATTTGACGACCATGAGTGACACTCGGTTGACAGACAATGCCTACGAGTTTATAAACGTGCGACATCAACAACTACAAACAAATGCCTTGACAGCTTGACAAATGTCATACAAAACAACAGCAACAATAACAAAAATGCTAATTAATTAATTAATTAATATCTTTATCAAATTCAAAAAGCACATTGTTTCGACCACTGGCAGCGTTCGGACTGCAAAAGTCTACTGCGAGATACTACGCCTAGACAAAATTATTGCTATTCTATGGGCCTATCCCATATAGCTTACATGATGCACTGTAGACGCAGGAAACAGCAGAGAGAGACAACGGAAATATATCCTGTGTCTATTCTGGTCATTATCTAAAGAGCGAGTCATGATGAATGACACACCATGCAACTTGTCATGAAATCGGTTTGATTATCTTTTTGGGTTTATTAGAAATGCACATCCAAAACGAAAATTACCTAAACTCTGTGTAAAAACAGTAGGCCTAACGAACTTCAAAACTAACTCTTGGACTTATAGTATAGGTTTATAAGCCTGAATGTAGGTCAGTAGAAAGCCATGTTGTTGTGTTCGATGGTACACTGTCGACAGGAGCGCCTGACAGTCTGCAGTGCAACGGCTCCAACGGCCGGACAGTCCAAGACACACAGCTGACGCAGACGATTACACTGTTTGGCGACGACGCACACCCCCGCGTTTGTCACTCGCGTACATCCTCTCACGCTGAGTCGCCTGAGTCGACCACACCCGCCAGCCAGTGCCCGCAGGGACGCGTCGCCGACCCCCACACACTCGCCGAGGTCACAGAACCTCAAACCGGGGGTTCTCGACGCCAGCGCGGTGACGCCATGGTCGGAGATCTGGACACACGCACGCACGTTGAGGTAGCGCAGACGCGTGCAGTGTCGCGACAGGGCGTACAGCGCCTGGTCGCTGACTGCTGGACAGTGCGCCAGGCTGATGTAGCGTAGACAGCTGGTCCTATAGGCCGCCAGTTCGGAGACGCCGTAGTCGGTGATCAGTTGACAGTCCGACACGCTGATATCTTGGAGTGACGACGAGTAAGCCGCCACGTACTGCAGACCTAACATGACGTATCAGAAACTGCAGTAGCCTATACACCACGCCACTATAGAGCCAATCAATCAATCATTTATCCACTGGCGTCGTGCCCATGGGGACCAAGACCCCCTCCACACACACAATATTTTCAAACACGAAAAAATATTATATACATGTATAAAAACATTTTGCACACGTAACACGTTTTGGAGTAGCGCACTGGAGTATAGTTTATCTATCCCGCAGTGCATGAAAATGTGCAATTTCAACGTTGATTTAGAGATACTAGGGGAGGGGGGTAGGGCGCTCTTACGCAAACACAACCCCCTGCATTAATAAGGCTTACGTCATGATGCAGCGTAGATTACAATAAAACGTAATCACTGTAGGTATACACCGCACTACAAAAATGAATACAACGAAGATAAATAAGTGACTAAGAATTTTTAAAAAGCGCAAGAACCTGTGTGTCCGTGGTTGCATCAACTACAAGAACGGTCAAAACGATGCATGCATAACCCACATTAATTAGTATCGGTTTGATATTTTTAGGAACTGTGTTCCTTTTAGTTACCATGATATTATATTATTATCTGTTTGAGTCAACACCGACTCAGTCTTTTAAAAACGTGAAAGCCAAAATATATATTACAACCATTTAACAATAGAATAAAATAAAGAAATAAAAAAATAAAATATTTACAAATAAAAAGATTTTGCATTCGACAAAATGTAGGCCTAAAGAAGTCGATCCCACAAATAATTAGGCTACACACCTAGGTCGGTGACGAGTGGACAGCGGCGGATGTACAGCTGGACAATCGCCGGACAATACGTGACCACCAGTTGAAGTCCGGCATCGTCCAGTCGACAGCAGTCGGACATGTCGACGTAACGAAGACACAGTTGATGACCGTAGCTGACCGCCGCCATGTTAGCCTCGGGAGTCAGACTGATACATGTCACCTGCGCACAGCCTGAACACACCCATCGCACAATCAATTAGGGATGCGCACAATCGAGACCCTTTGAGCCGAGACCGAGACGAGACATTAGTACGTCTCGAGATCGAGATGTCGAGACCGAAACCACATCCATGCAATTAACCAATCAGTCAATCAATCAATCCACTCTAGCAAAATGAAGCAATCCACAAATTAAAACATGTTTATGAAACGTGATATGACACGAATGAATTAGCAAATTAACAACGACGAATCAGAGCCGTATAAATAGCAACGAACTTTTTTCACGATTTTGATTCCAGCACGGTTACCACGACCAGCATATAGGCTGGTACTAGATTTACGGAAGAATCAGTCAAATAAGCAATGACAACTCGCCACAGTAGTTGTAATGAAGTGAGCGTTGCTTTGTAGGTTTCGCAAGGCAATGTAGCGACACTTTTTATCGCTATTTTATTCTTACTTACGCTTCTTTTAAATTCTTGTTTCGTTTATTTTTGCTTCTGAAAAACGTTAAACGGTCAACGTGACGGTGATCTGAAATATAATACAGATTATCGCCGTTTACCAGTGACGTCAAGATGTGAGAGATTGACACATCTCGAGATTACGTCGAACAGTGCGACGTTGCTGACTCGCTGGCAGTGGGCGATCTCTAGTGTTCTGAGCTCCGTGCAGCGTCGAGCAACGGCCTTGACGCCGCGATCAGTCAGACGCCAACAGCCACTCAGTACGACTCGATCCACGGTCAAACACACCGTCGGCGTGTCGCGGCTCAGAATACGCGTCAGGCACCTGACATACGAACCCTTTTAGCAGAAGCTTAAATGTGTGTAGCCTATATAGCTTTTTACGAAAATCCGTTTCAAAGCTACGAAGTGTCACCTGCCACATAGCATCACACAGTGTTACCTGCCACAGGTGAAAACAAACAACTCCAGCCAGCCAGGCTGATGGAAGGGTGAGTTAACGTGAGTACGGGTAGTTAAGTAGCATATACTGAGATGTTATTATGTCTGTCTGTCTGTCTGTCTGTCTGTCTGTCTACAATATCACACTTGACGAATAATTAACAAACGAATAATTAATTTTGAAGAGATAATGCATGACCTTAAAACAATTAATTATATTTTATTGGTAATCTGAATCACAACACCGCATCGAGGGATTCTGTATTTACTACTGGATTCCTGTAGCCAAAGATGAAACACAGACCTCAGCGCAGTTTTTGTTTAAATCTCCGAGTGCTTGACAAATTTTTCTACCGTTATTTGCTCACTCGACGTCAGAAGGTGATTAATTTATCTCACTCCGTCTTACGGCTATTTGCAGAATGCAGAGTGCGACAGATGGACAGACTACGGTGACATTTGTCGCAATATACTCGTAGGTGAAATCGCTTTCAGACGCATACAGAGCGACGTAACTGAACTGAACTGACATGGCTTAGTTTACGACGAACTGACCAATGGGCAAGCAGTAATGGATTACGCCTACTACATTACTGGTACCGTCTAACGGCGTCGGTGACTGCGTAACTACGCACACGAACGCGACAACCAATGATCAATGGGCTTGCCCTGTTCGCCCATTAAAAACTAAACCATGTCAGTTGAGTTTAGTTACGTCGTTCTGTTCGCGGCTTAACGCGATGCTGCCTAACAAAACAATAAAGCCCAGCTATCGCTAGGGAAGACGCGCTACAGCACATACAGTTCCTATACAGTTCCTGTTGCTGTACTGACCTTCAAGGTCATCAAAGGTCGATGATTTTTATCTCATCTGAAAGAGCGTATGCGATTTCCTATTAGTAATCAATAGCAATCGTAGCCCTATCTCTAACCGTTTAGCCACAATACATCTGTTACAGACGGACAGACGACACACAGACCATCGTGCCGTAGACGCACTATACAGCACAGCACTGCTGTGTCGCGTCAAAAACGTGCAAACGACGGTAACCTGAGTGCAGCATCGGCATCGCAGTCCGGTGCGTGGCTGAGGTCAACGCAGGTCCACAGCAGAGGGTTCCAGACGAGTCTGTTCCATCGTCGACACACAGCGGCACAGCGACACAGATCATCACTTGCCAGTCCGCTGTAGAACACGCGAGTTAGCAGGACGTCTGATAAACCGTCAATATGTCGGCCCCGCACCGCGAGTTCACTGACGCAGCTACTGCTGTCACTGTCGGGGGCAATAGTTGCGTGTTTCTGTTGACGCTTGTTACGACGGCTGTGATCAACATTCTGCTGCTGCTGCTGCTGATGATGATGATGATAATGATGACGTTGATTAGTGACGTCACGGCTGGTAGTCAGCTGCTGTAGGCGATCACGTAGCACGTCATCGTCATCGTCATACGTGACGTCAGCAGGTTGCCTAGCAACTTTCAACAAATCAAGCACCTGAAATCACCGCGTGGAATAGGGCGCGGAGCCACAAAAACCCACGGAAGTAGTCACAAAGCAATTAAGCCTAAGCATTATAAGCAAACCAGTCAGTGAGTGAAACGCAGATTTATATAGCAACGATAATATCCGTTGTTCTGTCTGCTAAGAACGAGAATACAATGTAGATTGCAAAAATATCCAGAAAGTTTCATTTTAATGTAACCGTGATGGCTACAGCATTCAAGAATTCGACATCTGCGACAGTGCCAAATTTTTACAGAATTTCTGCTTCGGGAAAAGATGACAATTGCGAGGTATTTGTCCACTTCAAGCTCTCGCTGGCATTTATCGCACAAACCGCCATATGGACGGCCAGGCTGAGATGATTACAAGTGGAAATAGTCTACTAGCCGCCAGCGTTGAATGAAGAAAATGACCTTTGGCTATTACTCTTTAAATGTTTAATAATGACGGATGGTACCTGAAGTAGTGACGTCGGCTGCGGGCGCATGAAGCGTCACGTGACGAGTGACGTCACGATGCCGTGCCATGTCCGAGTGTCGGTAGCGGTAGCACAGGGGCGTCCCCGCGATGACGTCACGAGGGGATTTCGACGATGCCGTCAGATCGTGGGAATGCTGGCGTGACGGGGAACACGTGGTGGTGGTGTTGCTGGGACTGGTGGGACACGGATCATCGGACGCGATGCCGGAACTGGAGTCCGGAGTACGATCCAACGCTCCACAGCCACCGACGACGCCGCCTGTAGGTATCACCAGACCAGACATAACCATGCACTGAGATGCTGTTGCTGCTGCTGCTGCTGATAATGATGCTGATGAAAAATAGATTATAACAACATTAACAACAATCTAATCAACAGAAGCACAGATAACGCAAAAATTTATTGGACAAAAGTCATACAACTAGCTATACAACAACTTGATAGGCCTACATCAAGATGCTGTCTATCTGTTGTGGGCTTTCGATTTTTTGTGACGCGCTACAGCTACGCGTCTATGGCACGTAGACACGTTGTCGTGTGTTCATCCGTCCGTTCGTTAGTTTGTCCATAACGAATGTATTGTGGCTAAGAAACGATAAAAATAGGGCCAAGGTTACTATTAATCACTAATAAAAAGTCGCATACGCCCCTTCAGATGAAATGAAAATAATCGACTTTGGATGACTGCAACAAGAACTGTAGGCTGTAGCGTGTCTTCTTTTGCGACAGCTGGGCTTTCAAGCGGATGGCTAATAAAACTTTCTGACACGCGTGCGCAGTGACTGCTGTGTGAGACACGTACAATGACGTCGGCGAGCGTGAGAATTCACGATCAAATGCTCGCGTCGCCCTTGTACTGGATTGACAGCGGGCGGAGCAAAGCGCCAAACAAGACGGCACATAAGTACATAAATACATGAGAGTTGAGGGCCTACACAGTGCACAGACTGTAGACTGTATAGTAGAGCGTTACTTAGTCGCGACTGAACGATTGTCAACAGTTACAGTTCACAGACTCAAACTGACCCCACATAGTTTCCTACGTGCAAAAGAACTAAGACTAAAACTAAACCAGTAGTGCTGTAAAAAAATTGACTATTGAGACGACCATGCATAATATTTTTGAAAATCTTTATTTTACCACCGACGGGAGGTACTGTCAGATGCATGTAACAATGATACATAATACAAGATTAAAAAAGAAAAACATATACAGATTTAATCAGCTTTTTCCCTATTTTCCTTTCCTTTCTCTCTCACCTCCTTCTTCTCCCCGCTTTTCCCCTCCTTTTGCTCCTCTTTTTCTTTCTTTCTTTTTCTTTTTCCTCCTTCTCTTCCTCTTTTTTCTTCTTTTTGCTGTTCTCTTCTTCCCTTTAATTCACTTAGAAGTAGGACCCATTAAATCCAGCTAGGGGTCTGGGAGAGTGCTGTGAGCTACCGCCAGCAAGGTCTGCAATCTTAGGAGCGTGAACAGACAGAGAAATGCTAGTGATCTTATAATCTGTCACTTGCCGCATGCTTTCGACGAATTTTCTAGTTCCGATATGCTGGCAACTTTTTGACCTCGGGAGCCAATGCCATTCGCTAAGACCAGTGTTAAACCATTTGATGCTGTTTGGAATGAATGGTTCTGTAAACCTTGCCGCCGGTTCAGATAGACCTACTGTACAACGACAAGTTATTCTTAAGTGATAACATACAATGCGTTTTGAGTGCCAATATAGTAGCTGGTGGTTTGTGCTTGAATAATGGTTCACATGCGTGACACACGCGCACAGACACGGTATACTATCACACAACATTTGTATAGACCTACTGTATGACTGCAGTGAATGGGCTACATACTTGTAGAACTGCTTTGACCCAATCTATTCATTGCTGTATAATACGTACACCTTTACAAACCCGCGGGTTAGATTCGCAGCTATAACAAGACGGCGTACTGGCTCGCAACATAAACCGAATGCGTGTCAGACAATTTCCAACCGCAGAGTCGTCGTGCTAAATCAGCGAAAATCGTTCAACATCTAACGACCGTTCGTTTTATTACAGCCAGTTCTGGCAGCTAGCCACTTCGTAATGTGCCTTAATAAATTTCTCTCTCTCCCTCTCTCGGTGTCTCTCTTTTGTTTTAAGCTAGTATAAAATACCTAGCACGCATAGGCAAAGGCTAACAGCAGCAATAAACATATCGATTTCGGGGATTCAAGGTCATTCAAGGTCATCAATGTTACCATTTCTAAAAAGCTCGTTGCCAGTGTTTGTTATGATAAGCAGCATAATCTGCAACCGTTTTTACGCCATACCAGCAAAATAACGTTTTTAGGCGGGTGTCCCTCTTTCCGCCCTTCATTCGAGGGCACCCACTTACCCAGCGGCACGAAATTTTGTCGCGAAATACTAGACTCTATGGTGTAAACCCGAAGTTCCTATCTCACGTAGGCTCCAATCGGTACCGGGTTGTGACGAACAGACAATCGGGCAGACAGAATTCCCGCAGCTAATACTCGCTATAGCTAGGCTTATGCTAGCTCTCGCGCGTAAAAATACGTTTGCAGCCGCCGCGTCCCGCAGCCAGCGGGGAACTTAGTCTTACAGTGCAGATAGGTTAACATTTTTGATGGTTACCTATTTTTGATGCTTCTTAGCTGAATTTTGGGAAAAAGCAGAAAAAGGCCAGGGATATGAGATAAGAGAAAAGAGGAAAAGAAGGAACGAGGGAGGAAATGGGAGTAGATGGAAAAAATATACGTGAGGTTTGCTAATCGGTCTAGGCCTAACGCAGTTTTCTTATTTTTAATCTCAGCAGGACTGTCGATCACGACTTTCTGGCAGTGCTTGCTGAATCAAACCTGATAGTGACGTCGAGTATCCAACTTTTTTGCGGGCAACAGCATTATGCAATAGCACGCATAGGGGCTATATGCAATCGCAATTCTATCTCTCTGTCCGTCCGTCCGTCCGTCACTCAGGTGGATTAGTCAGAAACGGTACAAGCTGAGTAGAATCACGAAATCTTTACTCAGGCTACTACAACAACTCGAGTTCTTTGTGACAGAATTTCGTGCCGCTGGGTGACGGAATTCCCTTCGAGCGAGGGCATCATAGAGGAGCACCTATACTAAAAGTGTTAATCATAACAAACACTGCTGACGTGCTTTCCGGGGTATCAAAATCAATGATTTTGAACAACCTTGAACCACTAAATAAGAGTTTCAGCGACCTTTTTGCGATTTTCGACTGCGGTGCACATTTCAAGAGTGAACTGCGACGAAATGGCTGCAGATAGATCAAGGCAACCTGCGTATGAAATTATTAAACGTAGATTTCAACAGTTTAAATTTTCACTTAACGACCCCTTTGTACGGGGACGTTAAATTTGGGGATCCGCTTCAAAATATTATTGCACGTTTTACAGTGATCTGCGAGGAGGCAGTGAGGTCACACGCTTCGTCAGCAATTATCCCAAATTACTTGTTTGTCAATATTATGCTTTTGTCAGTGTGGTGCTACTGCGAAACAGATTAATTATTACAACGACAGATTTAGCCCAACACGGGATAGTTCAGATAGGACAAAAAAGGGATGTTAACAAGACCATACAAAGTCACAATGTACAAGGCTAGGGCCACATCACAAGCATGTTCCAAGGCCAGACCCAGATCAAGATGAGGTTTAACATTTCCGTATTCTGGCGATTTCCTCCGTTCGACGAGCGCGGTTCCCTGTCAAAACCTGGACCGACAAAACCGGGAACGTCAAAACCCCACTACACGAACTCTAACCCTAACACTATCCTTATCATTAATCCATAATCTCTAACCCTAACCCCAACCTTACCCTTACCTAACCCTATCTTAATTCCTAACGCTATTCCTATCCTTAACCCCTAATCTCATCCTTATCCTTATTACCTAAACCTAAGCCTATAATTGTTTCTCGATTTTGTCGGTACACCGACGAGCACAAACAGGTGAACACGGCAAACAGATGATCCAGGTGAGTACATCGGTAGCTGTCAGACCTGCGCCGGAATGATCCAACGGCGGCGTCATAGCAGTCCCAGCAGCTGGCCAGTGCTTCAGCATCGCACCATCAGTTGTTGCTGCTGCTGCTGCTGTTGATGATGATGATATCGATACGGTTGCCACGGTAACGGATTCGCTACGTCATCGCACACGTCGCTGTATCTCGTAGTATTCGTTCGGCGACAGGTAGGGTTAAGCTTAGCTCTGTGGCTGCAGCGTGCAGGCAGGCTGGGAAACGAAGCAGGCGACTTGGTTTAGCTGGCGGCTACAGAGGGCCCGGGCTGGACAATGGCGAATGCACGCTGCAGCCAGTGCGAGCGTGCGTAGGCCTAAGGCCTATAGACGTGATTAGGCATGTCCGTTGCAGTGCCACACATGGGCGCCTACAGGCAAGGGCAGCGCCGCAGTCGGTCGAAGCGACCGGAAGTGCGCTGCAAAAATCATTGCCCGGATTAGGGTCGCGGTTATATAAAAATATAACATTTGCGTAATATTTTAATCTTGCAGGTATCCACCGCTTAAACAACGGTGCGAATGGGGCGTGTGTAATCGACGCATCAATTCCCCTATTGTGGGAAAACAGCTGTCCGTAACTAGTTTTAAGTGAAACTGCTGCTTTAACTTAGATTTTTTAAAATTAGTTAAACTAATGGTCTAACCGTTAAAAATGTAGTTGAACTTTTATTTAGTACTTTTTAAAGTTAACTTTTGCCCATTACTGGTCAATAGCAGCCTAACCATGCAGCTAACTGTAGCGGTTTGGTCACAATTTGCAATGCAAGTGTTTGAGGTGCAGTCAGTGCCCCCGTTTAAGGAGAATAGAGGGGAAAATTATGGGGGTCCGACTTAGTAACACAGAAAAGATTTACTTGTTTAGATAGTTTTCCGGTAAAAAATACCGTTTGGCCACACTACATGCGTTACAGACATACGAGTTATACGACAAACAGAAGCCTGTGAAACTAGGCCTATAGCTTGACATTAACCATCGGGCAATAAAATTTAACAAAAATAAAACGAAAACAAAACTAAAGCACAATTGTTTTTTTTCTATTTGCACAATAAGCAAAATCATAAAACTTTCACACAACGGTACGTTGTGTTAGGACCGCCCCTGTTTCTTTCAGTTACGCGCGATATGTGTACGCAATTTGTATACACTATATACAAAGAAACCCAAGTAGACTCACTGGTGTAGCCCGCATCTGGATGTAGGGGGCACTTGAGTGGTAGGGGGTGGGGAGGAAAACCCCTCCCCACTAGGGAAAGAGTCTGGAGAGGGGCTTAGCCCCTCCTCAAATTTTTTTTCGAATTCTTTGGTGCACAAATAAAACGTTTGGGGTGCATTTTTGCACTATGCCTATTTTAAATAACTGATTAAACTTTTAAAGTCAAGGCACGCGCCTCCAGTGCCCCTATGGCTACGCCAGTGGATAGATTGTAAAATCATGTGCTACAAGGTTTATCAAAAATGAGCGGCATCTTGCGAATATGGTGGGCAGTGTCAATCACAGTCTGGGCTCCTCCGTATAGCGAGGTACTACGTGCGACTCTGACGTCGGATGAATGATGAGTTGATTTCATCCAAAGTAGAACAACCTACATCGGCATCAACATTAATAACAACCTTTAAGAGAAAAAAATGCCGGCGCCATGTGCCGCCATAATATGCGGCCGTCCGTCCAAGCGTAGACAGCAAATTCGGTAACCTTATACGAGCCGCTACTATGGGACATATATGTTAGTTTTTGAGGTACCGTTTTGACGTCCGCTAAATTAAACCTTGGACTTTTCGAACCTAAAATGGCACATTGGTTACTTTTTCTGAAAAAAATTCGCACATATTCTGCCTTTTTATGCCATTTTGTTTTCCGAGTTAGGAGCTATAAGCCCGTACAAGACAGAAAAGCAAAAAGATGGACGAACAAAACACGTAAGAGATGGCTTTATATTCAGTCAGGCTATTGAAAGTGTAAGTTCGCTAATAAACATAAAACAAAGCTTCTGTAAACAGTTTAAAGTTTTATTAGCTCACAGATTGCAACAAGTGTTAATAATATAAATGTACGAAACATCGGTTTATACACTTGTTAATGGCAACACTTAAGGACTTGCACATTGAAAACAGCAAAAAATACAAAAGGTGATATTGCCCGCATCACACTGACTCTGTGTCAATGTGATGAATAACGTAATCAACCGTGCCAAATTTTATCTCAATCAGATCAGGAGTTTTGATTCTGTGAGGGGTCGAATTTTTGGCGTTCCCATAAGAAAGAGAAGTCGCCGTTAACACTTGGCTTGAACTACCGTTCAGCCTGTGATTAATATTAAAATGTTACAGACACAGCCAGTGGAAATACAGTTCTGGTCGCGATGTAAAGTATAGCAGTGTAATAGCAATCTACTGCTAAAAATACGGTTCAAATAAAAATAAACAAAAAAAACGTTTAAAATGTTGATTTAAAGACGCTAAATATAGTAACGTGTGTTAAAAAAAACAGCGTGCATTTTTACAGAATATAGCAACTAAGTGAATAATAGTAAATATTGTAACATTGTAAAGATTGCAACGGAGAGCTATAGAAGACTGCAGAAAAGTAAAAACAAATTATCTACTAAAAATTGCATCGCTCGAAAAAAGAATGTATAATTTACCAGCTAATATCATCGTCCTTCGGAATTCATCTCGCAAAATGCTGAGAACTTGTCGCACGCCATCTTCTCCCTGTGTGCACATTACACAACAGAATGGCGCTTGTAAACTTAAAGCGACATAGTAAATGCAATTATTTTGTGTTAACAATGCGCATTATAATTGTCAACGTCGACATAGAGACTAGGCCTATTGCGTACAAAACGATAGCAAATTCTTCATCGATAATTGAACGCAGAGATCACAGTTTTCATGCCAGGTTACTTTTGTCTTAGACCTATCATGGCTTACTTGACATTGAGCATTGTTTGCCAAAAGTTCTGTCTATGACATACATCCATTTCTACTCAAACACGACGATAGTGACAAAAACAGTATACGCAAATGTACGAGACGTTTTCGGATCGTACATAATTTTGCCGATAAACAGCGAACATGGCAAATTTTAAGGTAAAATTCGATTTGTTTGAAATTTTAACATTTGGAAAAAAGCGTCATTTTTCTCAGTGCTCCAGGGCCTCAAAAATCTTAATCCGGCACTGGTCTTAACTACAGAGTTCTTTAAAATGCAAACTGTCAAACTGTGAAATATTTATCTCATCACAAAATATAGCACACACGTGTGTATGTAGGTATTAACAAACTGAGATAAAAAATTGAAAAAAGAATCGTGTAGAAGGTCTTTTTTGATTTTCTCGAAATGCCAGCGACAACAGATGCTTTGCTGTTTTGGCTTCGATACTACGAAGAGCATTTGTCATGCAGTGATTGATACAGTATGATTTAACTACGCTTCTGATTCGATTGTCTGCGACCTAAATTGTTATATTGACTGCTTGATTGACGGACGAAAACGATAATATCGAGTACCTTCACTTTGTGTCTCATTATTACACTTCAACTGAATGTGCTCAATTGTTTATAACTCACAGACCAAAGCCTAGATAATAGCCTACTTCATATTAAGTCCTACATTATAGGCCAGTCCGTAGATATATGGACGTCCGACGAAGACGGCCTTAGCTCCGAGAGCGATGGCTTTGAAAACGTCGGTTCCTGTTCTTATTCCGCCATCCAGGTAGACTTCGCAACGACCGGCGACTGCTGCCACCACTTCCGACAACACGTCCATCTGAAACAAGCCCATCTAGCAACATGTAAATTTGTAAATACTGAATTTCCACAATCTGGCTTGTTGCGTCAAATACAGCCACCTGTGTAAAAATATATTATTTCAAAAAATTCACCACAACCATATGCTAGGCGATTAGGAATGTAATTAACTCGCTGAAGCAAAGTCAAAAAGAAAATTGTTACCAAGTCGATCGATTTTTGTCAGCTGGATATTACGCCAATGACATTTTGTAGAAGGGCACTGAGAAAGAAAGTGGTTAGACTTTTGTGGCAATGCCAACCAACCCCTCCAAAATATTTAACTAAAACTTTTTGAGTTCGGCTACCTGACACAGGCGTACAAAGTACAACCAAAGTAAGTTAGTAAATAAATAAAACATAAATTTATATAGCCCATGGTGTTTAAAAAACATCTGGGCTTAAATTGCTCTTGAGTTAACCTCATTGTCAGAGAAAATAATATTAGCGTACGTTAATGTCCGTGGGTAGAGAAAGAAACCGAGAGAGTCAGTCAGGGAGACAGGGAGACAGACCGGGGCAGGTGCAGTATCGAGCTGTCGACCTCCGTGGTTAGATACAACGACAGCAGACGCTCCACGTGTCACCGCCTCCAACGCGTCTTCAGCTGAACGCATCACACAACGTCCGCAGCCAGCATCAGTGCAAAGAAAATCAACATTTTCGGCCACAGCAGTGCGCATGCTAACAGGCAAATCTCACAAACTGTCTCCAGGGAGTTCTTGCATTGTTTACTGTTTTATGTAGGCCTACCGGTGCATCGAAACCTCTTACAGTTGATGCTGACCTTAGACAGCTGGCCTGGTTGCTTGTAGGATACTTAGCGTCTGTTACTTGCTGAACAGTTTCGCTAGATCGTCCTGTAATTTGTCATAACAGAAAGCCCGCAGACCTAGCGACGCGCTCGATTTGAGCAAAGCTAAGCTTCCTAACTAGCGTTACAAGCATACTGACTGAAGTTACTAAATCAGTTAAATGCGACGCAATTATTGTTGCGAACGTGGCGTTACACTGCTGCAATATAGCAAATAACAGCGGTGTATTGCTATTCGAATTGTTAAAAAGTGGATTAAAATGGAGCAAAATAGCGAAAAACAATCAACATGCATACGACAAATTAGCCTACTGTAGTCCTAATCTTGCGGCTGGACAAAACTACAAGCGTTGCATCCTGTTTCGGACAATCTCGCAATAAAAAGTTAATTTCCAGTCAGCAGTCGATCTTTTTGGCTTGGCCTATAGAGATAGGGCTGCTGGCTATGTGAGACTGGAGACAGACCTGAAAGTATTCCCTTGATAACGACCGGTAGTTTAGTGACGGACTTGAGCCAGGTGACCGTGTCCCAGGTGATGTGCGGGTCTATATACGAGTTGACCAGATTCACCAATGTCTGCTCCTCTGACAGCTTCTCCAAGTTCGGCAACCTTTACTCCACCAAGAACAGTTGCCAAGAGTTACGAATGCTCAGTGGCTCTTATGGACAGTGGTACATGCACCTGCCGCACCACCCATAGGCAGTTGTGCAAAAGGCCGCCCCTTTACCTACCCAAAGGTGTCTATGGCCCCAATAAGGTAATTTCTCCTGTCAGTTTTTAGTTTCTTTTTGCGCGCGACACACTATTAGCTGTCGTAATTCTGTCCGTCTCTCCGTCTGTGTGTCCTGGTGTTTGTCATGTGCCGCTACTGATTCAAGCCCAAATAAGATACAGTCTTGGGTTTTGACCGTAAAATAGCCTCGTGTCTGTAGTTCGTGTGAGCAAATTTTGTTCCTCAAACGGAGTTGTCAAATACGGGTACGGAGAACCTGTACCTCATAAAAGGTCGTTATTTTACCACCATTGAGTCGTTTAGCGTGAGAAAGCAAAATGCGAATTTCCGACAGAATTCCGACATATACAGCTGCAATATTCGACAAAAAACAGGGGTGCTGAAAATTTTAATTTTGCCCCAAAATTTTTTTGTAAAATGTGAATTTTCAGTCTCAAGTTTTGTATTTTGGACGACAGTTTAGGGCCTGCCACGATTCCACTGTCTATAAAACAGCTATGCCTACACTAAGAAGTGCAGCGTGATACTACTGACTGGAGATGCGGAGGCAGAACGGACGGGTTGTAGTACTGAGCGCGTCGTTTACCGAACACCGGGACGTCAACGGTGAGGAATACAGCCGAGTACCCGGCGCGTTCAGCACGTTGTACTAGCCGGCGGGCAGCATCGTTGTCTCGACCCATATACAACTGGAAGAAACGGACCGCCGACCCACACGCTTCTGACACTTCTTCCACGGTAGACGTCGACAACGTGCTGAGCACGAGCGCCGCGTTCAGTGTCGACGCCGCTTTACACATAGCAACCACTGACACATGTATGCAGGCGCTTTAACATCGGCCGAACACAATAAAACACATTTTTGAAAACTTTCAGGCAACAAAGAACTGACAGAGGCTTAATGTGGGCATATCATCTTTTCGCGGAAACCCACACAAGAGCTGCTAGTGAACCTCACCTGACGTCACACACTGCCACCCGACACGCGTGAACCGCGAACGTACTGTGACACAGCCTTAACCCAGACAGATAGACCGGTACTTGATTTATATAAATCTTTATTTGCCAAAATGGCTGTAGCATAGCACAACGCTCAAGACAGACAAGACAAACAGAGAAAACCAACAAAACTACACTGCAAACAACAAGCGCTTTCAGGCAACGAAGAACTTGCAGAGGCCGTTTGCGTATATCTTTACTGAGAAACGAAAGACTTAGGGAATACATTTTATCTTATCTCGGAGAAACGTTTTTACCCCGCTGGGCGCTAGCCCTCCCCCAAGTTCTCCGTATACGTCGCTGTCTATGCAGCAGCAGCAATTCGCGCGAAATTCAATCAGCCAGTGTGGCTTTAAGGCCTTATAGCACGGCTATTTCAAGGCAAATATGCCAATAAAACAAGACATGATCGTATAACTTATAGAAATTTATCAAAATACAACCAGAATTTATTGCTGACGTTATATTTTGCATTGTAGTGTAAGTTGTATTATGATGAGTTATTACTGGTTTAACGTATGAGTTTATTCAAAGACACGATCATCATGCTGTGAATACTCACCTCGAGCGGCAGCCACTTCTCCGTCGGGATGAGCCAGGCGAAGGAATGCAGTCGGAGCGATGCCGATGGGGAACGGTACTCGATGTCCAAGTAGCGACGTCTCCATGTTGCACAGAGGCACGGCTCGTAGAACTCGAGGCACGATCTGATACCTGCAGACCACATAGCGTTTGCAGCCAGCATCAGTGCAAAAAAAATCAAAACTTTGGCTACAGTAGTGCACAGGCTAAGAGGCAGATCTCACAGACTGTCACCAGGAAACTGAGAAAATTCTTTAGCTGTTTATTTTTTTCATATACCGGTAGGCCTACACCAAGGCCGCCTGGACAAGGTACAGTAGATGCAGACCGTATAGTATACTTCATTTATTGTTCTTTACTCCGACTGCCTGCTTCGTATACAGCCTGTTATGCCTGCTCATGTTATCCTTAAGTGTCTGTTGCTTATTGAACAGGTTCGCTAAATCGTTCTTGAATTTGTCATGACCACGTACCAGGAAAGCTTGAAGACAAGATAAGACAGACCACCCTGACTGCAGCAGTCTACGCTACGATACGACGTAATATTACAACACACAGACACATACGAACCATATACACGTGTTATGTAGGCTCAGTGCATAGCTTGAAGTGGAAAAGTGCAAGTACCGCTATGGGAACAGTCGAGGAGTATCTGTTGCAGTTGTGCGTGGGTATTTTAATTTGTAATTCTCTCGAAAAAGAAATGGCGATAATTCGATATGCTTTTTAGGTGGCCAAGAACTGCTGGTTTGCCATACCGGCCCATACCGCAATGCTTAAATTAAGGGGGAACGAAAAAGGAACGTCGTTAATTTCATTTTTTAAAGGGAACGGTGTTTCCACATTTCTGGGAGACCTGGAAAGAGAACCTTGACAGTAACATCTTCTAACACTGTCGTTTGAACCTTTCTGTCACCATTTCTTGCCATCATGTTCATAAGCCAGATTTTATGGCAAAAATACGCCAAATTCAATTTCGCCTGGGACTCCGCTCCAGACCCCGCTGGGGAGCTTGCTTCGCTTCCTGGACCTCCTAATCAGCTAGGAGGGTGACATCTCATTTTAAACCTCTTCCCTTCAACGCCTTCGGCGTCCTGGGTGCCTATGGCGCCTTGCTCGCTTGTTAGAGTTCCCCCCACTTCTTTTTTTCAGAATTTGAGAACTGCCATACCGTCGCAATTCAAACACTAAATATGCCGATGGAGCTTACCGTCGGAATGCGGCGACATTATCTCTGAGCGTTATTTCTTCGTCTGATCCTCCCTGAATGTAGCCGAGCGTTGCACTGTCAAGACATTTCTCGGCATAGCGCTCGAAATCGTCGACGCACACCATCGTCATTTCAGTAATGGTCACCGAATCAACTTCGTTGGTGGCCATTATTTGCTACTACACAGTATGTATACCGGTATGACAAGTCTTTTTATGTAGCTGACCGAATCGCAAGTTGTAGCATAGAGCACGGTGCTGGAATGTGTCAGATATTTAAATCGAAACTCGGTTAAACTTTGAGCTCACACTTTGTCAGAGCGCGTGTTACCTCGCCGACTTAATCATGTTTATTTGACCTTCGATCTTTACCTGATCTTGATCTTCTGTACAACCAGAAGAATGTCTTATATGTAGACCTATCCGTCATTCAATGACATGAATAAAAATATGTTTAACCGCATTGAGACAAATTTAACGATATCTTGCCATTTTCTCTAAAAAATATTTTAGTGGTTTAAGGATCGCACGCACACACTTTAAAAAAGTATTTGTAATTTACTGAAATATCGCGCGTGTTTCCATCTGACTTTTCAAAAAAAATGTCTGCGTAGGTCCTAAAGGTTTTTTAATATTGGGCTTAGCATTATAATGACTATAAAACATAGAGAGAGTATTTAGAATACTAATTATAGATAGTGGCCAAAAGGAAAGAAAAGTAATATGAGTAAAAAAGCTATGGAAAGCTAAAAATGGACAGCACTTGTGCACGCTAAAACTTTCATTATGCCGCCCACGGTGCAATTTCATTATCCGTTCAGAAGAATTTACTGCCATTTTAGACTACTTATTAATTTATTGCCAATTTACTCCCATTTAGATAGGCTTATACTGTTTGGACGCCTAAACAAAACTAGCAATCGCCGAATCAGAAAGTCCACGACTGAGCGAGCCGTTCTCAACTAGAGAATATAATAATAGAACAGCCAGGAATATGCAAGCAGGCAGTCGGGCGTAATGCGTATATAAGCTATACGTCTTGTCTATTTCTGTTCAGTCCAGCCGACTACCATCCGAAGCATAGCTATAGCATACTTTGACACAGACCCACATATAAACTTTGCAAACTCATCACAAAAATGTAAAAAAGCAAAAAAAAAATCGCGATAGAAGCTTTAATTTAGAGTGCAACAAACTGCAACGTAGTTTACACGAATGTAGCTTATTCATATAAAAGCAAAGATAAAACGCATCACTTCTGATTAGTTTTGCTCTGCAAATCACAGAGAAAAGTGCGTTGTCGCATAACGCATTGTTCAGAAGGTTAACTACAAACACCAGTTCCATTTGGCATAAATAGACTTGTTGTCCGTACAAGAAGTTTTTCAACATCTGAACATGTGAAGATATCGATTTTTTTCTGCACTTTTTGTACAACTTGCGGTGGATTTACTGTGTACCGGTAGCTCTCGATAAGTTGGAATCCTTGGAAGCCATGTAGGCCTACCAATTTTCTTGTACTTTATTTTGGGGGGGCACTGTACGCTAAATGCAATCTATTGCTAATTGTATTTGTTTGCTTTCTTCGTGGCTTGGTCTGTGTTTTATCTCATTTTCGTACTGTCTCTTTGTCTGTCTCTGTTTGTCGATGTTTGATTCTATGGTATGGCGGATATCACAATTTGTGGAGTTTTGTGTTTTATCTTTAATAAGTACAGTGTGTTAGCGAAAACACAACTGAAGTCAGTGCTAGTAGGTTCTTATCAAGATGATGAACTTACGGAAGCGAAAGATCTTCTGTTTACGGATGCGTCGAAACTTGCCGTTGATGGCATGCCTCGTAATGTTTCACAAACAAAGACTGATGG
>Ga0209367_1000868_pt1 | contig 34199 bp, 16 predicted proteins | sample WorMetLIZISLAND2_FD_187412 | JGI IMG/M metagenome (GOLD analysis project Ga0209367, IMG submission 187412) | Marine gutless worms symbiont microbial communities from Max Planck institute for Marine Microbiology, Germany - Olavius geniculatus... ... | reverse complement strand
ACATAATAATAATAATAAATAATATAATATTATAAATGATATATATTAAATATTATATAAATAAATACAAATATATAAATTAAATTATACTAAATTATAATACGCAATAACTAACCACAGACAATGAAAATTAAACAAAAAGAGGCCAAGCAAAAGACAGTTGCAAAATATGGCCAACAAAACACAAACAGCTAAAAAATCTCCATCAATAAGTTAGCAATGAGTTAGTGATAATATATGTGAGCCATACCTCAAGAATGGCATGCTTGGCATCGACAAATGGACCAAGCTACAAAATATTGCAATTAATAAAACAAATAAAATAGCACATATGTATATGTATATGTATAGTGACAATATCAAACAGGTTTACATATATGACATGCGTGTTCTGTGAAGCGATTTGTACCAACCTGAATTTATGCACAGATGTTACATTAACAAAATTCTGGCTAAACGCATAATTATTCCAGCAAAAGTAAAACTGTTCATCCGACAAAAGACTGTAGGCATTTAAATGAAGCAATAAAAAAATTTTAAAACGCGGGTTTCACCAGCTTAGTACTTAACACCAAATGACACACTGAAAAGCAGTCATTTCCGACAGTAAAGTGATTAACAAATGCACACATACTAAGCAAAAACTATGCGCACAGTTGCCACAACAGCAGAAGTCTTAACAACTGATAAATACTTAAAATAAGACAGATATTAGCTTTACTGCTTGTTTCCCATAGGTGACTCCTAGTCATACTGCAATGCTGATTCTATTACGACTGCATCTCAAACTTCAGCTTTCGTGCACAGTTCATTTTATCACCATCAAGTTGTCAACAGTTGAATATTAATCAGTCGTGTATATGATAAAGTGTGCTCACTGCTCAACACATACCAAGATGCAGACATCTGGAGGGCAGTCGGTACTGAGGCAGCTGATGAGGTCATTCAGGGGTTCATAGAGTATGTTATCTGACGTGCTGAATGGCCCGGCTGCTATGACAACACTCAGGCCATCTATGCCATCACAAACATGGCAAACAGCGTAAAATGAGAAACAAGTAAAGGTCTGGTACTTGTTATAATGCCCTCACATGGGTCAGGCTCACGACCAGAACCGCTTTCACAATATCAGAAGTGGCAGCTGATTGGCAAGAACTAATGATACTGCAGCGCACTATGTGGCCATTCACTGCCCGCGTGAACGAACAGTTGGACCCGTGGTTTGCAGCTAGCAGACATAACACCGCCCCAATCAGCCACACTAGATTTTCACCCTGTAGCCTGTAAGCTACTACGCATTTCCCATCCCACGGAGAGTAGGAGGCTGAGTTGACCTAAGCACAGAGTAGGTTAGCAACTTGCTCAAGATTGCTTGCCAATGACTCGTGGTGAGAATCAAATCGTAACAGAAAAGATAGTCAAAACCAACCACTGAAAATATGACGCTTACAGAAAAGACCTAAAAGTGACAACAAAAACCCCAACATACACTGTCACTCAGCAAAACTACTTCTCAACACAAACAAAATAAAGCTGTGCAGGGTACAGTATTATGTGACAAACTGTTTTCTCATGACTATGTGATATTGTATCAACTGTATTCTGCCAATACACTGTATCATTTCAATGAAATGCATTTCACTAAATCTTATTCAATCTGATCTTGCAGATAAGTGGGCCACTGTGCAATGTACATTATGAATTATATGACCATTCCATAGGGCAATGAATGCATTCTAGCGTTACAAAAATAAATGTACAAAACATAAGTTTATACACTTGTTAATGGCAAGATTTAAGGACTTGACATCAAAAACAGGTGATATTGCCCGCATCACACTGACTGTGTGTCAATGTGCTGCTGAATAACATCACCTTTTGTAATTTTTGCTGTTTTCGATGTGCAAGTCCTTGAATGTTGCCATTAACAAGTGTATATACTGATGTTCTGTACATTTATATTTGCTGTTTTATTGGTAAAATAACGTTTTCCTACAGTTGATCAGTTACGGAAATATCTGGACTATCTATTTTACAATCACGATCTTGACCATTTGGAGTCACGTGACATTAAAATGGCAACAAGGGTCGGTTGTGGTGGAATTAGATTGGCCTCATTCAATAGCCTGTCCCCCAAACCTCCCATTAGACGCAAAGATCTTGGAGGTATCTTTTACAGAATCCAAATTATAGCCCTTTTGTCTCAAATTTCATTGCCATGGCAACCAGGGAGGGTTGCGGCAAAATTTCGTTGGCAGCATTCAATGGCCCAACCCCGAAAACCCCCCTATAGACACAGAGCTCTCGCATATATCTCTAGCAGAAAACGAGTTATAGCCCATTTTGTCCCAAATTTCGTTGCCATGGCAAGCAGGGAGGGTCCAAGGCAAAATTGAATGACACCATTAGATTGGCCATTCCCAAAAACCATGCCTTAGAACCAAAAATTATGACTCTGTCTTATACACAGCCAAAGTTATGACCGTTTAAAAAATTGTTTAATTTTTCCCATAGGTGCCATTGTAATTTTTGGGAATTTTTTGAATAAATACGTTAAATATTAATTTCAAATTTTTTAGCCCTGAAAAGTTTAAACCTTGCCTGAGGCCGCGTCGTTTGAACCATCGCGCGTAAAAATCCCCTAAGGGGTCTGACCTGTAGGTGCGTTGAGAAAAATATACATATATCTATAAATACAAATTTTTGCGTATATTTCACCCATTTGCGGAGAAGCCCCCCTTGAGCGGATTGGCATATGCATGACGGGTCCCTTTGCCAACATAATCAACCACGCCAAATTTTATGTCAATCGGGTCAGGGGTTTTGATTCTGTGGGGGGTCGAATTTTTGGCTTTCACATAAGAAAGAGAAGTCGCCGTTAACACAAGGCTTGAGCTACCATTCAGCCTGTGATTAAGCGACAACTTAATAACATAAAAAGAAAAAACATTCAACGAACCACTTGTGTGCAGTGCATTTGTTGGTGAAGTAGGCAAAATACCCTGAAAACATAACAGATTAAAGCACAAAAACACAAACAATCTGAGGCACATGACACAAAAAAAACTAATTTTTTTTAAAAACAGGCATACCCGTCGTCAAAAAAACAAAGTAAAGACAGAAGACATCTGGCAAGAAGTAGGATTGGAGATAAAATGGCAAGTAAAACATTTTTGTCATAATTATAGACAAAAATGACATTGTGTTAAAAGTAATATTGATAACTCATTACAAGAATCTACCTCATGCAGCTTGCTAGCGACAAAACGTCGTCCAGAACTGTTCATGCCTTCCATTGCGACAACCTGTTTACAACACAGTTCGGACATCGTGACTGAACGACTCACAAAAACTATGTTTTATACACTGTGTCCGGTAAAAAACGAACCCCCTAGACATCATGCAATAGAAATGTCAAATCTAAACAGATATGAACAACGTTTCGCACACTTAATCCCCAATAAATTCCTGAAGCGACTGCCAAATTTCATTGAGAAATATTATTTGTTACCAAAGTTAGTAATTGTCAAATATCAACAACAAAATAGCTCCGTTACCATACGGTGTTACATAAATAAACTCTTGTGTTCATTTGCGTAACTTTAACAAACAACATCTGATTCTCGCAAAATTTTACATCAAAGATGCATTATCTATTGGCAATCAAAGTGCCAAATGTCAATTAAATCTATTTACGCAAACGATAGTTACAGTGCCTTTTTGTGAGATCACCTCAAAATGTGAAGTGTCCAGTATTAGGCAACTGTTTGTTTAATCCTGACAACGTCCATGACTTGCCAGGAAATTCCGCGACAAACTTTTTAGCACTGTACCCTTTCTTTTGCCTCAAAAGTTTAATTAAAACACAATCATCTGCAAAAACACCATTTTGTTATTGTTTATGTTATTTTGATTGCATCAACATCAACAAACGTCACGTCCACTTGAGCGACTGCAGTATGTAACGCTATATTGGTAACGAAGGTATTTTGTTATCGACAATTTGATAATTTTGGTAAGACATAATATTTCTCAACGAAATTTGGTAGTAGCTGCAGGAATTTATTGGGGATTAAGTGTGTGAAACGTTATTCATATCTGTTTAGATTTGACATCTTTATTGCACGATGTCTAGGAGTGTTTTTCACCGGACACAGTGTATTCACTAAACAAAACAAACGTTGAATAAAAATATCTTTACATGCAGAATAAAAAGGTTACCAAATAAAATGAATGCCAAAAAAACGATCTGAACTGTATCTAAAAAATACAAAGTTTCGACCTGTCTTGAAAAAAACACTCCAGCAAAAAATCGATGAAGAATAAGAATAAAACATAACATTAGCTAATACAGGTTTAACAAGGTAAATGAACTGCAAAATTGAAATGGCAAGTGCGCATGCGAGACATGAAATTCACCACCTATCACTCTGTGAGTTTGCTTTCTGCAAAAATAAGGAAAATCTACATAGGCATAACTTTAAATAACAAAAATTCTGATGGCAACATTGCCAAAGTCTTACATACATTTTTAACGGTTACTTTTGGAGCACCAGATCAGATACCCAAAAATAACAAAAAATTTGAGCTAATTTTCATGAGATGCGCGAAAGCCTATAGCAGTTCCTGTTCGCAAACTGTCAGTCTATCTCGAGCCATTTCGTCGCCGTTCATTCTTGGAGTGTGCGCTGCAGCCGAAGATCGCAAAAATCAATAAAAACCCCTTATTTTGGAAGCTCAGGGTCTTTCAAAGTCATCGATGTTGATACGACTGAAAAGCTCATCACTAGTGCTTGTTGTGATAGGCAGCATGCACATGCTTATCTGCAATCGTTTTCACGAAAGGCTGGCCAACAAAACACGAAAGGCTGGCCAATAACGATAAAAATACCGGCTTCTAAAGGAATATGCTCTTTGATGCCCTCGTTTGCAGGTTTCCTTTAACCTGGAAAATCAAGACTTGGACCATTAAAATCTAAGTTCAATCCTGAAAACTCCACATGCAGCTTCCCCATGTCTATCTCAATTGATTTGGGCGCCATTCGCTCTTGAAATGTGTCTTGCAGCCCGAAATCACCAAAAAATCCACAAAACTTCTATTTTGGCGTTCAAAATCATCCATGGTCATTGAATTCGGTGGCAATCGAGAGTCAGTGTACGACTTCCTATTAGTGATTAATAGTAACCTAGGCCCTATCTCGCACTGTTATTGAGATACAGCGACTCTTTGACTAAAAATCACAAATTTTTCATACCCTCTGCTCATTTAGTGCCTTTGTTCGGGGTGACCTTCTTGGAATTTATGGTAAAGCTTTATGGTTCCTGAACCTAGAATCTTCCAGGCAGGTGACAGTGAAGATTTGGTAATCCTAACTTGCACTGTTTTAGACTGATTCACCCGTGTGATGGACAGATGCAGAGATGAACCGTCTGACAGAATTGCGATGGCTAAGATGCGCTAAAGCAGTAGCTGCTTTCACGTGTATTAACAAGAAAGCCGAGCTAATGAAAAGGGAACTCGCGACAGCAGTGCATATATGAAGGCCCGCTGCCCACTGGGGCGTTCAGGCTAAGTTATTATACAAATACCATAATCTCCATCTGCACTACATAACGAGTTAGTTGCGTGGCGACACCTTGCAAATGCCATAAAGTTGTGTCACAGCCTGAAATTGCCAAAAATTCATAAAAAAACCCTTAATATGGCGTTCAAGGTCATCCAAGGTCACCGCTCTGAGTGGCAATCGAAAGCCTGTGTATGACTTTTTATTAGTGACTAATAGTAACCTAGGCCCTATCTTGCACTGTTTCTGAGGGACTTATTGGCTCAAAATCGCAAAAAAATTCCTACCCCCCTCTCATTTTGCGCCCTTGCTAGGGGTGACCCCTTTCGAATTTATGGAGAAGCTTTACAGTTCCTGAAAGTAGAGTCATCCACGCAGCCGACAGTAAGAATTTGGTAATCCTAGCTTGCATCGTTTTTGACTGATCCACCCGTGTGATGGACGGATGGACGGACGGACTGACAGACAGACAAACGGACAGAATTGCGATGGCTAAGATGCGCTATAGCAGTACCTGCTGTCGTGTGTAAAAATAACTAACACACAAAACCATTGGACATCACAAAACTCAAAAATGCAATAGTCTCTGACTGACAAAAGTACGTAAGCTATCTAAATACAAAAACTGACATGATGGATAAACCTGCAAATAATTATTATGCCAAAAATCACAGAAACAAGTAAAAACAAGACAAAAAATTATCGGAAGAGCCACACAAAGACAACAGCACAACTCACTTGGCCAGGAAAGAGAGAGTACTGAGGCAAATTTGAGACATCAAGTTGAACTTGATGACCGGCGCATGTTTCAATAGAACCTTCGATCAACAATGAGTTTGCGTTGAGTCTCCCGTTGCCATCACAGCAGATACGACCAACGACCGTCACAGGCTCCTGCATATGACACAATACTGGGGACATGTTCCTAGGAAGATCAGACTTCTTCTCTTAAGAAGAATACACAAAAGGACACGCATTCTCGAAACAATGTAGGAAAAATCTCAGAAAATTTTTTTAGAAAGATATTAGGAAAAGATGCACTTTCTCAAAACTTCTCAGAAATTTTTTTTAAAATATTTATTGAGGCCTTGACTTGGAAAAGAAAGCTGCATAATAATAATGGCATTTTCTGAAGAAATCTTAAGTCACCTAGCATAGGAAGATCTCAGGACAGTTTTCAGAATGTGACCCCTGCTTTCTACAAGTAATGTTTCCCAGAAACCAGTAGACCTAAAAGTAATTATGGCTACTCTGGGCACTATAAAACATTCCGAGTGATTGGATGATTGGCGTAAAGTAAACAATACATAAATCTCAGCCTAGACCAAGGCAAAAACCACCGAGCTCAAAAACACAAACTCTAGACCTGATCAAGACCAATATCAACAACTCAAAAATGAAACAACATGCAAGCAGCAGCAATATTTGTTGATAGTTTTAGCAGTTCAGCAGTTCAGCCAGCACGTTCCAAGTAGCATGTGATCACTATATGAATAACCTGCAAATGATTACAGCTGCATACACAGGGCAGCACTATTCACTGATACAAAGACTTGCCAAGCTTCGTGGTCTCCAAGTGCTAATATTTAATTTGTCTAAAAGTACACAGATGAAATAAAAAATGGCACACAGACCTGGGTAGGAAGAGCAACATGAGAGTATTCTGACATTACTCTGACCTCCTTCAACTTCTCTCCCATTTCAAAGATCATCTCATTCGAAACTGCAAGCAGATTACATTTGGCAGACAACAGTCACAGTGATTCTTTGTTCTGACGATAAGATATGGCAGATTACGTACAGCCAAATGACTGAATAGATGCTGCTTCAAATATGTTATCATATGCATTCAGACTCTGATAGAAAGCGAAAACCTTATATGAATAATAACTAATACTACAGGAAACAACAAATTATAACGTTAATTCTTAGCAATAAATAATAACTACACAAAAATGGGCCAATAAAACAAAACTGAAAGCACTAGCTGCAATAGTATTTGGCACTGCTGCTCCAGTAAATGAGCAACACAAAAGTTAAAATATGAATACATGACGAGAGAGACGAAAATGTGAACTTTCTGTTTAAGAATTAGAACATGACTGATACAGACTGCAAAAAATGCTAACCATATGCTTTATCAGCCGTTTTCTGAAACATAAACTTGTACGGGGTAACAAGAGCATCAGCTTGCTCGTACAGCCTCACGGTCAACGGTATCTCCCGTGTTTCACGCCAGTTCTTCTTCAGCAATGAGCCCTCAACATTGCTGGGGAATGAAGAGACGACCTCGCCGGCATTACTGCGACTGGCATATCTCTGAGATGGAGTGGAGCTGTAGCATCAAACATAAAACAATGCTTCGATCTTTAAACTACACGTTGCACAGAAAAGACCAACCAAATGAATCACTTATGACCTACATAATTCTGTCAATGGTTCGATTAAGTGGTTTCAGCCTACATGACAAGAGTCCAAGTTAACAGTGGGATTATCTCAGTATAACCAACCAATGACGCTGAATCATCTTTAGCCTACAGTAGAATGAGTATCAGCTTTCAGGACAAGCAGTAATAACTAATGGCAAATGATGTTCAAATAAATCAACGGCCCAAGTTAACTGGCTTAGTTCGTGGGTTGGCTGCCACTCGGCAGTCAGCATCTACCGAGCTAATCAACCAAACTAGCCATTTGAACACTCACTGTAGCTCCGCCGTGATTAGCTCACCATAAACAATGCGCACTGGGTCTTCTACTACTGCTACGTTTTCATCAGACAGATTAAAGCTAAAACATGGCACTAAGATATCACAATAGTGCAGGCCATAGTCTAGAGAAAATAAAAAGCATACTATCAAGTGACATTAACAAGAACTAGTAACAGCATCATACTATGCTGCTGGTGAGTTCTGGCTGGAAGGTGAGAAGACTGAACCAGGACTACGACCAACTCCACGTTTGTTCACAGCTGACTCTGGCGTGTGCTGGCGCTTCTTCGATGCCACCTACAGCACAATCAGCCACCATGAAAAGTTGTAGCGGACACTCGGCTTTTTGTACTTATTAATGTAACAGACAACCATACCCAGGCACTGCGTAAAATTAATGCACATTTCCCCGACCATTTGCTGAACACATCCCGACACTGTGATTAGCCGCCGCATCATGTATACTAAGAGTATAATAACAAAATTCAATGCTAACAATGAGTCAGTGAGCTAATAATACAGTGCAGTGAGCACCTAAATTATAATTCTACTGCATCATGGTCACCGTAGCTGCCTTGGGCCTTGATCATAGCTGTATTTCATACAGTACAGACATCAGATACACATACAACAAAGAATGGATCTTAGTCACAATAAAATGCTCACAAATACTGAACCCAAAAAATTAACCACATCTAATCCGACACAAAAATATGCAGACTGTAAAACTGACAATTAACAGGGACTAATCACTGATCAATTTGATGCACCACCTGGCAGATCATAAATCGTCATTTATTGCAAGTTGGAAGCAACTGAATGTTTTGGTTGGGGACTCAACCTCCAAATCTCCCTTTCCAAGGTAGACAGGACCCCCACCTGATATTTCATTGGACCCTACAAATGTACCCGCCAAAAGGCATCCAAAAAATTCCAAATCTGCCAAGTAGTTTAAGCTAAAGCAGAAATGTGATAGACAACAGAGATGTGCTATAGAGAAATGTGTCGGAGGAATAGGCAGACTCACATGGCAAGAGTGATACCGCCTAAACAACGGTAATACAACTATAAAGTGTACCTTGCTAGTTGGCGTAGTGTATGCATCAATGACATCATCCTGCTGCTCCATTCTGTAAAACAATGAATGACACATGATACTGCAACAAAAAAACACTAACTGATGACGTCCGGCAGTTTATGCACAAGCACATGACAACCAGTAACAATGACTGCACTGCAGTAATCCTAATCTAAGCAGCAAATATCTATAGTACTATACAGTACCATGAAAGTAATTTTGGGAAATTTTATAAACAAAAAGAAAACCTACAGGCCCTACACAAACAGATCAAAATCAAATAAAGATAGTATCAGGGTGGCCTTTAACCCATAAGAGCTTTGCAACATGACAAGCACAAATGCTGTGCAGTGTGCATCAAAAGAGAAACAAATTTCCGACGCAGATAAACAATCACAGAATGGGAATCAACGACTATCTGGGACAAATATGCTGCAATCAGAGTCTAATGAAGAAAATGATGACCACTAATCCAAATAAATCAGGTAAACTTTCGCAACAGCAGTGCCATGATGACAGCACCATAAGCATTGTCGTTGTTGCTACTAAAGCCTACTATTACAATAACAGATGACGTACCGTGATTCAATACTGTCAGCAGTATATACACGTGTTGACGATTTTGATACGAGCTTGTTGGATGACTTGCTCAAGCGCTGCAGACAAATGCACACATATATCTGCCAAATATCTAAATGATTAGCTGCATATAGAGATAACATATATAAAATAAGGTATTCAGACACCATTCAGAGTTAATTTTTTTTAAAATGCCTATTGCCTAATCAGAAATACAAAAAATCAGAAAAAAATTAACAGGCATATTTCAAAAATTCAACTTAAAGTCTTCACAACTCCAAGCATAAAAATGCGACTATTCAACTTAACTTGATTTAACAATGAAAACTGCTACAGCTCAACTGGATGCTTGTTAATGTACCAAACTAAATAAATCACATATGCTAATGTTACTTCTCGTTCCAGGTGATCCAATGTATCCATTGTCACTCTTTTATTGTCAAACTTCTTAGTACTGCAAAATGCAACCCACTCCTCGACCATGCTCTCACCGCTCAGCCGATACAGGCGACACATCTGTATTACTGCAACAGCAATAACTGTAATTATACAACAAAAGCTCAAGAACAATTGTCAACACTACTGGATAGTACTAAAGCTGACACCAACTAAGAAAGCTGTATGCATGTCAAGAACCATGGATATTGGACACGGGACATTTGGTGGAACACCGTAGCTCACTGTCAAAGACACTTAAAAAATGACATCTAACCCTGACCTCAAACGTCCAATGCCCAATATTCACAGTTTTGATGTTGGGTGACAGATGCCGCAGTTTAGTAAAAGCATGAAAAAATCCACAAACAAAGACTAGCATAAAGCTATCTGTCTAGATTACTACGGCCATGCAGGACTCTGGTAAAAAAACAGATTGAAGGATGTGTGGATCTGCGGATGTTACGTCAGGGTTAGAGATAGGATAGCATACAAGGTAATCCACCAATTATGTTGAAAGAGAGACATAACCCTTCTGTGAAGAGCCAGAGACACATCTCTATTTTAATCAGCACTCAGTTCTGCATAATGTTGTCATGATTATCGCAATCGGCACTGAAACCGTGGCTTTTTTAGCAATATCGATACATCAAAAAGTGCAGTTTTAGGCTCTCTGTTGACGGTTTTGGTTTCTGCGGTTTCGAAACAGTGCAGCTCTAGTGTCCTGACTGTGCTGGTGCTGCGAGTCTTGTTCGCCCACCCACTCCTCTCGTGGTAGGTGTTAACGTGTTATCAGCTGTAAGCAAAGTTCAGATCGCCGGGTGCTGGTGATGCTGCACCACGCATGTGAGGGAGTAAGGGGTAAGGCTTGGGATGTTGCAATGAATACAGAAGATAAGACCATAGGTGAATTGCTAATAATTGCCAGACAGTGAAGCGATGTTTACCACATAGACGATGACACTGAAACCGTGGCTTTTTTAGCAATATCGATACATCAAAAAGTGCAGTTTTAGGCTCTCTATTGACGGTTTTGGTTTTTGCGGTTTCGAAACAGTGCAGCTCTAGTGTCCTGACTGTGCTGGTGCTGCAAGTCTTGTTCGCCCACCCACTCCTCTCGTGGTAGGTGTTAACGTGTTATCAGCTGTAATCAAAGTTCAGATCGCCGGGTGCTGGTGATGCTGCACCACGCATGTGAGGGGGTAAGGGGTAAGGCTTGGGATGTTGCAATGAATACAGAAGATAAGACCATAGGTGAATTGTTAATAATTGCCAGACAGTGAAGCGATGTTTACCACATAGACGATGACACTACAGCGGTTACGCAGTCACTGTGGCACTGTGCTTAACCAAAGTTTGACGTAGTGGTGGTGCGCAGCATGAAGAAAGTTGTTAGCATGCATGTGTTGGGCCTACTTGTTTGTAGGCCGAATCAAAGGTCAACATCGTTCACTGTGATCCACTAACCGACCGACTGCATGCGTGTCTTTCTGCACCTGTTGTTTGATCTATGTCCCCTGTCTCTGTGTCTGTCTGTTTACCTTATTCTGTCTATTCTGCTCACTTGCCCTCCCAGCTGTGTCAATCGCTGACGCTTTCACGGCCGTCCTTAACACACACACATGCCATCCCATCCTGTCAAGTTTTCCAGGGCTTGCATCATTAGTGCGCACTTGAGTCTTGTCTTGTCCGGTCTCTCCCAGCAAAGAGTCGCCCACTCGCCCACCCATGGAGTTTACATGTAGCAGGCATCCGTCTGTAAGCAGCCAAGTACCCAACGTTCCCACTGGTTATGGTGCTGGTCAGAAAACCGAACCGTACAGAACCGAACTGCGTTTTTTCCCCAAAACTGAACCAAAACCGAGCGACCTCGGCAAGTGTGAAACTGTAACAACACTAGTTCTGTACCTGCATTTTTTTGTTTTTCTGCACTCAGCGCTGCCGGCATGTCCACTACCACTAATGGTCTGAAGTCTTCAACTCCAACTTGTTGAAGTTTGACCATACGCCGAAGAAGAAAAAGAGGATTACGGCCAGCGGCAAGGTTAGGAATAGGGTTAGGTAATAAGTTAACTAATAAACTGCAGCTTCATTACAGAGTTACCCGTTGCGATATCCGCAGATTCGCACATTCGCAATCCGCTTTTTACCCGTAACCGATCTCTCATGTTTTCGCGAGACGGTGCATATATAGGAAGTATCTTACGCTTGTCCATGACATCCGATCTCGAGATCGCAATGGAAAACATTTCGAATTCCTCTTTCAATTGATTCTCAAGGCTGTTTATGTCAGTCATGTTTATAAATCACTTGACTGCAGCAAAACAGCTGATTTACATCAAAACACAACAGTTTTTATGTGTTTATTTTCGCGCACTGACAAGTGCAGATGGAACTCAAAAACTACGACTGTTTAACCGAAGATTTAAGTAAGCAAAAAATATCGCCGCTGTCATTTCATGCTTTTATCCACAAAATGTATGATTTTGTGTTTTGGCACGTAAGCAAGTGGACTATACAGCAGGAAGTGTAGAAGTCCTACAATCCCACTCCCAACAGCACAGAACTGTGAATAGGCTACGGTGAAATCAAAACTTCAAAAGTTTTACAACAACAATACCCCACAGCTAAGCCAGTCTTTGGAAGTTATTCGTTCTCTTCAATACAGAGGCCGAGCCAGATAAATGGGGAAGTCATTTAGTGTGTAAAAACACAAAACAGTGGGGTAGCTAAGATTTTTTTGAGAGGAACAAAGGGGTGCAAATCCAGATGGTCTTCGATACCTTCTTTCATCTTTTTCCTTCTTTCCTAATTTTTCGTTTCTTTTTTTCCTCTCCTTCTTTCCCCTTTTCCCTTTCTTTTTTTCTTTCCCCTTTTCCTCTCTTTCCTTTCTAAAAATATAAGACGCCTTAAGTTTTTTTTACCTAAAATGCCTGTGAGCTTCCCCAGCCAAAATCGAATTTAATGCATTATAGCCTTAAAATAAATTATATGAGATCTTTTGGCAACAACTTTAATCAGGTCTACTTTCCTGAGAATCAACTGACCAAATTTAGTGCAGTTTACACAATAAAAGCAAGCAAGGGCGGCGCCAGATTTAAATGTGGAAGTACAAATAATCTGCAAGCAAAGCCAGCAGAAAATTGTTTGTACCCCCACTTTTGTCCAGAGGAAAACTGTCTTACTCTCCTCGTAACTGCAAAAAAATCTAGTGAGATTTGTGCAAATTAGATAAGTGGTCCTTGGCATCGCAGAGAGCAACTGCTCCATTTGCTACATACTACACCACTGAGTAGAAGTATGATATTGATATTAAAAATTATAGCTATTATGATAATCACTATTAAATCACCATATATATACACTGTGAGCCAAAAAAATATGCGACTAAACTCTTGTCAAGAGGCCTACCTTTATCTCGTACAGACCGATTTTTTAAAAAAAGTTTCCACTGATAGACTAGGCAGACAATTTACAAGTATAGGCCTACGGTTAATTATTATTCATTAACTACATTATAAATGGCTAAATATGATACCAGAAGTCAAGTCATTGACTTTCAAGGTTTCATAATGTTTAATACAATAATTAAATACACAGAACTCAAAAAATAGCCTTCACAATATAAACTATATCAGTCAATAACATAAGCTAGAAAACAACGATGCAAAAGACTAGGAAGTGGCCATCTAGTTTAAACAACGCTTGCAGCATTCAGTGCAAACAGCAGTTACCGCAATGAGGTTCGTACACTGCTGCACTGAACACTGGAAAACACCTGATAAGCTGTGTTTTTAAAAAAACTCATGGGCAACAGAACTAATGACAACTGAAAGTTGAAACGCAGAGATTTTTAAAAGCAGTGGCAAAGCCAAAGGGGGTCTAGACTCCCCAATTCATATGCTCTAGTGATTGCAATCCCAGGATTGAATTCTCAATCCCAGCATTCGGGATTGAAAAATTTGTAATCCCGGGATCCCGTTTCGCGATTAGGCTTATAGATTGGTCGTCTTTTTGGTATTCCCAATGGACTCAAATATGCATAGGATTAATATAAGTCCCTATAAAAGGTATAGTGTAGTGAGTGACGACAACTGTCAAACAAATTGCAATGCACAGCAAAGAGTATGACTCTAGCGCAAATCAAATATTTTATTCACCAGATGGCTAAAATTCTTAATTTGTATCATTTAACACGCGAAAAAGTACAACTTTAACTAATTTTTGTAATCCCGAAATCCCGAGATTGGGATGCTGCTAATCCCGGGATTCAGGATTGGTGAAAACGGCCAGACTCCCGGAATTTGCTCCCAATTTAGGTTTCACAGAGTAAGCCAAAAAAGGTCACAATTCAAGTACAGTGAAAGTTCTGCTCTGACAGAATGTCTCAATTTTCACCACCCAGACAGAAACAGATGTCAAAGATACACCGTTTAGCAACAGTACACAACAGACAGTGGACAAGTTGTCACGTAACAATCATGTATCACAAAATTAGAGCTGCAATTGATTTTTAAAAATTTTAATCGGTTAATCTCCAAAAAAATCAAAATTCATCAAAATAATTTTGATTAATTTTTGCAGTCAATCAGAAGACAAAAAACTGCAGAATGCAACTACTGGTTGCTGGTATCTTTCGTAACCGGAAGCAAAACTGACGATAATGATGCACTATGTAGTCCAAACTGACAAAAGGCAGACTGTTGAAGTAACACTATGCAAGTACAAACAAGAAACGGCGCAAACAAGAAATTTGAGCCAATGTTCACAAGATGCGCGTTCGCAAACTGTCAGTCTATTTCCAGCCATTCATCACAGTTCATTCTTGAAGTGTGCGCTGCAGCTGAAGATCGCAGAAACTAATAAAAACCCTTTATTTCAAAAGTTTAAGGTCTTTCAAAGTCATCGATGTTAATACGACTGAAAAGCTCATCACTAGTGCTTGTTGCGATAAACAGCATGCCCATGCCTATTTGCAACCATTTTCACGAAAAACTTGCCAACAACGATAAAATAATGACTTTTACGGGGGTACCGCTCTTTGACACCCTCGTGCGCAGGTTTCCTTGAACCTAGAAAATCGAGACTTGGACCATCAAAATCTACGTTCAATGCTGAAAATTTCATTCGCAGCTTTTCCATGTCTATCTCAATCTGTCTCGGCGCAATTCGCTCTTGAAATGTGTCCCGCAGCCTGAAATTGCCAAAAAATCCATAAAAACCCCCATTTTAGCGTTCAAGGTCAAAATTTGGTAATCGTAGCTTGCACCATTTTTGACTTATCCACCGTGTGACGAACGGACAGACGGACGGACGGACAAAATTGCGATGGCTAAGACGCGCTGAAAGCGGTAGCTGCTTTCACGCGTAAAAATCTGTATGCAGAATAGACCCACATCCAGTTATAAGTTCAGTTCAGATGAGTATTTTTGTTTTTACCACTCTCTTGCAGTGATCCCGGACTGCTATAGCAAGGGACAACCAGAACGAAAGTTTGCAATACGACCAACACCATTACCAATAAGTACTACGACCACCACCACACCACTACTGCTACCACCACCACTAGCACCAAAATGACTTCTAACCCTAACTCTAACCTTTACCTGACGGCAGACCTTCACTACGGCAGCCCTTGCTATAGTGGGCCGTTACCCTTGCAGTGTGGGCAGCTATAAACTTCTACGTCATGTAATATGCTGCAGAGAACGCCACGGTACAGTTTTGATTACACTTCTGAATGGCATAGTGTTAGCGAATGATCTGAAAGTCCAATGTCAAGGAATTCCAAAATTGCTGGTCTAGTTATATGAAAACTGCATAGACCACATCAGCCCATCTTATTGCTGAACTTAAAAAAATACGAAAATTAATGTGGAGGGCATAAAGCAGATGGCAGCAGAAATGGACAAATCACGAGAAGACTAACGTAGAAATTTGTAGACAGTAACGAACAGTGAGAGTTGCATCGGCAATGAGAGGCAACTGCCAACCCCCCCCCTTTAATTTGGGCTGTTGGAAAAAAAGTTAAAAAATTTTCTTGTTGTACAAGACTTTTAATTCAAAAATAGAAAAATGGGGCTAAAATGATCGATTTCTTATTTTGATGAAATTTACTAGAAAAAAAGAAATTTTGAGCACCCGTAATATCTGTCGAACACTTGTAGCTGTCTGTCAGAAAACTGCAACTTTCTGCCAAACCTGCTTTTTAACCCACAATGCCCTAGACAGCAATTTATCATCTAGTCACTGCTTAACTGTTGTATCTTCATTTACCTTCATTAATTCCCAAATAATAGTCTGCCCACACAGCACCACAAGTTAACAGTCACTATGAGGGTCAATATGTTCCAGGACTGTTCTTCTCAGTAAACACACAGTGACAGTTGAAAACCAAAACTATTATGAAGTTGTATGGCCACTACTCTACATCACTTACTGTTGTTTCAATAATGACGTCACGCTGTGACGTCATTATTAAAGATACAAATGGTAGGCGTTGACGTTTGGCATACACAGAGAATAATCATAAACTTTTTTTAGTTGCAGAAAACGTAGAAAGTGCTGAAATTTATTGCAGATTATTTGTAGTGATCAGCAGTGACACTTTATCATGTTTAAAAGTATCTGAATAGTTCGCCCGCTTTTACAATGATCATCAGTCATTTAGTGATGATGTCAGTGTTGGAACACTGCACGTGGCAAAAACGGTTAGCTGCAAACAAGGCTTGGTTTTTTGGTTTTCTTGCAGAGTTGTTCTTGCAGACTTTCTGCTAGAAGGACATATTGTGAATGAAAAATATTACTGTGCATTATTGTCCAACTGATTACGACCAACAATTCACAGCAATTGACCAGGTTTGCTGCAGAAAAATGTCATTCTTTAAAATGACAGTGCCCCACCATGCAATAAGCCCATTAGACAGTTAAGAAAATTGAAGAGATGGGCTGGGAACTGCTACAGCATTTGCCATCTAGCCCAGACTTAGCTCCAAGTAATTTTCACTTGTTTGGACCACCAAGCGAATCATTTGGAGACATTAAGTTCAAGAACGATGAAGGTGTTCTACAGCATGTGTCCGAAAATTTCTACAGGATGCCAACAAAAACTTAATGCTACAGGTTCCAGCCGACTTGCATAAGAATGGAAACACTACAGTGAACTGCAAGGAAAATATATTGAAAAGTAACATAACTGTGAGAAATGTGCGATTTACTGCAGTTGTATTAAGGATGTAATCCTGGAACTTATTGAATGCCCTTCATAATATCATAACAATGCACTTATCGGAAGTCGAACATCAACAAAGCTGTTTAGCTTAATACAACATATGTCAACAAAGAGTTGATCACGACTGGATGAAGCCTGTCCAACAACAGTAAACAAATGCTTTACTATCATTATCAGGCTCCATTCAGCTGCCTAACCACGGTATAAAAATAATATCCATTCCAACATTTGCAACTAGGAAGACTGTACAAATACAGAAATTGAAAAAAAACTGTTTAAAAAACACCAGTCATACACAACTAAAGCTGAACAGAAGAGAAAATCGACGATTGCAGTTACCATTAACAGCTGTTCAGTGCAATGGTGTAAATGTTATTTTTCCGTCTGTAGAGACGTACAGTTATTACTTGCACCATTGGCTATCACCGATCCTTAAGTCAGGTTTAGGATTATGCATGGTGATAAGAACATTATTCATTCCACCCATGCAGACAATAATAGCAAAGTAGCAAAAACAAACTCCCGATCTGTGTATCATATCTTTAAGCATCACAAATTTGCTGCAGCGCAGCATTTGCTTAGACAAACTACAGCAAAATGCAGTACTATCAAATACAGGCCCAAGTCAGCATGTTCTAAATATATACCGGCTACTCGTTCATGCATCTGGAAAAGGATTACACAGTAGGTAACACAAAAAAATAAGAATATGAAAAATGTACTCAAGATGGCCAAAAAATTCATCATACAATAAGTGCTTGTTTGGCGCATCTGTCGATTTTGTACGTGCGCCACTGAACAGCTGTAACGCCAGAATTATGATGTGCCAACATGAATATGATGCAAATATAAAAAACAATCATATATCTACGATGGTGTTCTTCGTCGAAACAGCCCATAGACATCAAACATTGCTCCCAAAGGCCACTGGATTTCAATGTCTTTAATTTTCTTCCGTAACTGCAGCACGATGACAACAGATAAGATAAAGTGACTCAGATGTTCTACAACCATTAGTTTAACATCAACCAGGAAATGAATTTGAGCATCATAGCACAATAAATATATGTGATGTTACATTTATTTGTACATTATGGCATTTATGTGTTTCTCCACGTTAGTCAACTGGCAACATCAAAAATCAGTGATAACTAACCCTGTCCGTTGAAATCAACCAATGCTTATCAAAGGCTTTTATAAGCTGACTGTATCATCAACAAAACTTTTAAAAAATTCTAAGCTCTAACAATAATCACTGGGATCAAAACCAGTCCACTTGAGCCAATGGCAGCTAAAGGTGTTTTTGCTATGCTGAATGCATAGATTATGCTGACTGGATTAAAGGTCCATGGACACCAAAATTAACTTACCATTTTCCCAAAAGAACACAATTTTCTGAGAATTTTGACAGTAATATCGGCACCTGGCGTTTTGTTAACATGGAGAAATTTGCATTTGAAATCGATGATCTGCGAAAATGACGAAAAAAACATGCTGCCATGATGGCCCTCAGTGACATCACTAGCCTAGCCTAAAGACATCATAAATATTAATGGACTAGCCTAAGTTGATGACATCACAGGCTATGCCATTAATATTCATGATGCCCATGAGCTAGGCTGATGACGTCACTGGAAAACTAATAAATTAGAATTTTTCGCATAATGTAACGTAATGCCGCATTTTGTTTGAAATCACACATTAATTTCATATATTTATGAAGCTCAAATCAGCATACTACATATGTGAGTTCAATGTCTAATTTAAATCCACATAAATTGTGCAAGTGAGTTTGACTGTGGCCATGGACCTTTAAGTGCTGCAGAACAGAGTTACAATGGCAGATTACAGGTAACTCAGCAGCATCATCAGTTAAGTAAGTAAGGGAAAAGCAAAAAGTTACAATTTTCCGACAGACATCTGCAAATTTCCCACAGAAGAGATTATAGGTGCTCAAAATTTCAATTCTGCCCCTAAACGTCCCCCCTCAGAATATTGAGTTCTCCAGCCCAAATTTTGCATTTTTCACAAGAAAATTTTCCGACATTATAAAAAAAATTTCTGACAGGCTTAAATTTAGGGTTGCGGCAATTTCCCCTGCCCCCGCGATGATGCCACTGAATTTATCAGATAGACACTAAACAGGATGCTTGTTAAAAACTTGGCAAAATGGTGTCAAAGGGTATAGGAAAGTTCTGTCCAGGCTGAAAAAAAATGTCCACTGTGAAAAGAAATAGATACGAACAACGAACGTTTACCTGGCAAACTGTATATAAACTGGGTATAAGTGGATTAAGGGATTAAGCAGAAATCATCACTTCTCATAATCTGATACTCATTACTAACTCTAGTGTATACCAGCTAATACAGCTCATGATCGACTTACAATGAGATGAGCAGATTTGTCAAAGCCCAGAGCGTCATGCAGCAGGGCTGATATGTAGCACATATCCAGACAGAAGAACGGATTCTCCTTTGAAGGATGCGCACAGACTACATCAAACACAGCTTCACACTAGGCCTTCATCCCATAAACCGTAATCTACACTGTGTTCAAAAAAACACCCACTCACGTTTTCCTTTACGTCTCCATGGAAAATGTTTCAACTGCCATAAAATTTTCAGGGAATGTTTAGGAGTAAACAGGCATGCCACACTTGAAAAGGTTAGATACTCTTTGCCACCAGTGACATCATGCTGACGTCATATTTCCGTGTTTGTAAATTACGGATCTTACCGTTGAAGACAGACATTGGTGGAATGTTAAAACACACCAATTGGTCAGTGTGCTGACTGAACCCAATAATATGCCAATCTTTCACACAATTTTCCGTTGTAAACTGTTTTTTGTGGTTTATCTTCTTGGCTGAGTGCAAAATCCTCAACTTTGCTGATGTTGGCAGGCATACGCACACTGCGTCACTGCATGGATGACCACTTGCCTGCTATCAGTCGAATGGCTTGATACTGCCGGTCATGTCAATTTTTGTATTTAAACATTTTATTCCATCAATATTAAATGTTTGTGTATTGTCCAGATACATCTTACACAAACTTGCTGCTAAATAACCCTTGCTAACATGCAAACATTTCATCAAAGGTTTTTCTTCAACGGTAAAACTCATAGTTTATAAACATGGAAATATGACGTCAGCATGACGTCACTGGTAGCAAAGAATATCTAACCTTTTTACTGGTGGAATACTTGTTTCTTCCTAAACGCACCCTAAAAACTCTACAGAAATATAAACATTTTCCACAGAGATATAAAACAAAACGTGAGTGGGTGTTTTTTTTTACTCATTTCTATCCCACTGAGGATAGGAGGCTGAGTTGACCTGAGCACACACTACGTTAGTAACTTCTCAAAGACGCTTGCAGGTGAGTGCAAGTGAATTAAGGGATTAAGCAGAAATCACCACTTCTGGTGATGAGAATCAAACCGTAACCTGAAAGTTACAAGTCTGATAGTCTAACCACTAAACCAGTTGTACCTACTCAGGCAGGGTCATTACTTGATAGTGGACTGGCTGCAAGTCACAGCTGAAAGTTGAACATGCGACCTTTCAATCACAAATCCTATGCCCTAACCCCTGAGCCACAAAGCCACTAAGCATGTTTTCACTTGACACAAAACAATCAACATCAGCACAGTGACTAATAGTCTAATCCTTAACCCTTTAACTGGTCCTTTTCCACTTAGACGCAGGCTAGGCTAGGTCCCTAAAATATATTTTTTCAACTGTCAACTTCAACGAAGATTATTACAGACAAGCAATAGCATACCTTTCCGTGCAGAATCATAAAAATCTTGCACAGTTACAATGCCACCTTGTTTGAAGTCCTCTACAGCAACACGACAAAAGCAACAAACATAACTACAACCTTTGCACCTAAGCCGACCAGGTAACTAGTTAAGTATCAAAGAGAGAAAATCAAATTAAATTAGACAGACAGAAAATGATGTTTTTTCACACTACTGCTGCTGCTGATAATGCCAAAACAACTTACTAATAAAAATTTTTAAAAAGCAACAACTACTATTATCAATATCTGCATGGTACACTGCAGACCTATGTGGTTTTTGCATGTAACAGCAGGTACTGCTGTAGCGCATCTTAGCCATCGCAATTCTGTCTGCCCATCCATCTGTTTGCCCATCACGCAGGTGGATCAGTCAAAAACGGTGCAAACTATCATCACCAAATCTTCACCGTCGGCTGCCTAAAAGACTTTAGTTTCAGAAATGGTAAAGCTTTTCCATAAATTCGAAAGGGGTCACCCCAAACGAAGGTGCTAAATGAGAGGGGGTAGGGAAAATCTGCAACTTCCTGCTGATACAGCGTTGACAGAGTGAGACAGGTCATGCCCTCTGGTGAGTACAAGTAGAAGACTATAGATAGGGACCAACTTAATTCACGATTTCACGGCCGTGACATTTTCCGTGAAATTGGCCTTCTTCGGTGAAAAACGCCGATTTCCGTGAAATCCGTGATTTTTCGTGAATTTTAGCGCTTTTAGTTTAATTTAGGACAATTCCAGAGTTTTATCAGCAGCTTTTGTACGGATGTTGCTGTTTGCTACATGTCGCACTTCAGCACTAAGTAGTTGACATTGACTGTCTTGAGTCTTGACTTAGTGTAGTAAATATTCGTTGTTCTGAAATTTCTTCGTTTGCAATAGCGCAGCATCTCGAAATAACGTCTGTGGGGCCCGTGAATTTTCCGTGAAATTTGACACATTTTAAAAATTCTGCCGTGAAATCATGCACTTTTTTCCGTGAATTCGGTTGGTCCCTAACTATAGATAATTATCTGCCGGTCGTCTGGCGCCCTCTGGCAAGTCATTTTGTTTTACTGGGCTTTCAAACATGCACCGCTGTTGCCCGTTCCCCTTTGCATTAGCTGGGCCTTTCTTGTATATTATTCAATTTTGCCCAGGCCATTGCTGCAAACAGTTACAATGCAGCCATGTCTCCCCTACCATCAGCTCATCTCATAGTTCCAATCCAGCAGTCACAGATGTCATCGACAAACAGTTCACATTCCGTGTGTCTGTCTGTCTATAAATCACATAATTTCTGATAGCAAAAGGTGCCCCATAAAGTCACACCCACCTAAAATGCCTTCTTTTTAAATGTTTAGGCAGCATCACTGAAAGCAGCAGCAATGCCAGCTATTGGACACATGTTACTGTAATGCTGTCTGTCTGTCTGTACGTCACATTCATGCATCATGCAAGCTGTTTAATGGAATAAGATGCCATTTAAAACGGATGCTCATGTGGCCCTAAGTAACACTCCGGCACTGTCTCCCAAAAGAAGAGGAAGTTTTGGGGGTCAATCCTTGTTTACATTACACTACTATTACCATACTACAAACAGAACACATACCAATAAGCCTGACATCGACAGCGGTATCAACATAGTACGACAGAGCATAGAAACTTGTCCGGGATATCTCAGGTGGGTGATCAAACTGATAACGACGCACGACTTTTTGCACTGCCGAGTAACAACTATCAAACTGTGACGAGGTACCATCCTGGATACCACTGAATCATATCCAACAAATACACAAGGCACATGTCAACACAAAGAATATACATTACACAACGATTGAGTGTCAAGTACTCGGCTCACAGAAGTTTCTGTTTCATCAGCCTATTCTATTTCTGCAGACATGTTTACTGAGTCCAGCTAGGACCCCAAAAGAGAACCGGTTTTTCATGCCCTTTCAGCAGCATTGAATAGGCTAACTATTACTAATTATCAACAGAAAAACCAATGCAACAGTCATATTAATGTTGTTGGGTCAACCTAATAGGTTGCAATATGGGTCTATGACTCTATGACTCTGTCATGTACAGGCTGCTAACTCAAAAAGTGTAAAAATCATAACTGATGCAAACAGGCGCCGATTTTTGGTTGTGCCTTTCTAGTTAGATGACTGCATAACATGTCAACATAGGGTGGACACATTTGTCCAGTTATATTACCATTCAAGTTTCAGCAACAGACAGTGGATTAGAAGAGTAGTCTGAGATTAAAGAGCAGAACTGTACTCACGAAAGCCGATGATTCTTTCCACCATGCTTCCAGTTACCAGTGTAGTCTGGAGGAAGACAATAACTCCAGAATGAACCACTCTCCACTCCTAAACACCCATCCACACTACTTTGAAACACAAAATCTGAGCTAATGCAACAGCTTATAGCAGTTCCTCTTCGCAGATTGTCTTGGTCTATGTCTATCCATTTCATCACAATTCACTTTTTTGCAACCAAAAATCACAAAAAAATCACTAAGAACCCCTATTTTGGGGTTCAAGATCATTCAAGGTCATCGATGTTGACACCACTAAAAAGCATGTCACCAATGCTTGTTATGATAAGCTGCATGTCTGTGCCTATTTGGAAGGGTTTACATGCTAGACAAGCCAATAGCAGTAAAATAACCACTTTCTAGGGAGGGCATCCTACTTTGACACCCGCCTGTGCAAGTGTCATTGAAAGTAGGTGGTCGGGAACTGAACTGCTAAAATCTACATTCAATGCAAAAATTTCATATGCAGGCTGTCTTGGTCTATCTCTAGCTATTTCGGTGCAATTTACTGTGACTAAAACCCCCTATTTTGGGGATCCAAGGTCATTCTAGGTCAACTGATGCTGACATCTTTAAGAAGCTCGTCGCCAGTGCTTGTTATGATAAGCATCATATCTGTGCTTATCTGCATCGATTTTCATGCTAGACAAGCCAATAGTGGTAAAATAACGTCTTTTTGGGGTACCTCTCTTTCTGCCCCTAGTTCTCAAGGAATTCCTTCACTCAGCAGCATGAAATTTTGTCGTGAAATACTAGACACTCCAGGCTATCATACAGTAAAAACTCCAAATCTCTATCTCACCTGGGCTTGGACTGGTACCGGGATGTGACAGACGGACAGACAAACAAATTTCTCATATGCACTATAGCTACCTTTTGCACATAAAAAACATATCATGTTCTAAGACAAATCAATGTTGATTATGCCTATTATTATTATCACTGTTGCCACCGTTATTGTTATTTCAGACCTGCTACTGTCGCTGCTGTTATTACTACTATTGCTACTATAGGGTGGGCTAAAAAAACCTACCACTTTACTTTTGTCCATATCTTCGCCAATTATTGATCAATTTTCAAAATTCATTCACTGGCACACTCTGCAGACAATTCGTGATAATGCAATTATTATTGATACCACCACACTGTAAATGCGTCTCTACACTACCTTGTGAAATATCATAGAAATATGCATACATAAAAAAACATAATGATAATAACAAACAAACATTTTGGTAATATTAAAAAAACACTTCTGACCAAAACTGCAGTGAATGGTCTGTATGACACTAGACTGTGTGGGTATAACACAGTCTAGTGTCATACGAATCATGCATCGCAATGTTGGTCTGAAACGTTTTTTTCATTTACCTAAATTTTTTTGTTATTATCGTTAGTTTTTGCTTACATTTATATTTCACAAGGTACTGTAGAAACAAATTTACAGTGTGGTGGGATATATAATAATCACATTATTGTAAATTGTCTGCAAAGTGTGCCAGTGAAAGAATTTTGAAAATTGGTTAATAATTGGGGAAGATATGGACAAAAGTAAAGTGGCACATTTTTATGGCCCACAGTGTACTATTAGTTATTGCTTGTGTTCCTTTCATGCTGTAGTGCCACTGGCTTGGTGACCAGTGTAGAAACTAGGAAGATACATAAATGTGCTTGTATTTTGTATTGTCAACTAAACCACAGCTAATACTGTGTAACCCAAAATGCAACAAAAACTAATAGTAGTCATACTGCATTTGCAATGACTCAAAATTTGAAAATATTTACTACAGCCACTCTGATACAGTGGTGGCTGAAAACTTTTTTCTGTACTGCATTATGACTAGCTATTAATTATGAAATTGGTGGCCACAGACAGCAGGACAAACACTACAAAACTTGAGTTGTACAAGCCGACATAACATTACAGACCATCAGACGACTGTTCTCCTCCAAGCACCTGGAAGCGCCCAGACATCAGACCAAGTCCCAGATAGCTACACACAGCAATCACGTACAGCATATCCACAGACAGTGTGATAAACAAGACAAGAAATAACAGTTCAGGTAAAAAAAAACAACCATTAACTCAACGTCACTGGTAGTTAGTCAGTGCAACAATATCTTTTGCAAGTATCCGTATTGGCAGTTTGCTTATTTTTCATCTACATCATTTGTTTGTAACATATGCATACACTTAGATCAGGACAAACAGTGAATTATTCCATTAGAGGTACAAGCAGAAGTAGGTTTACCTGCATGAGTAAAGTGCTACCTGTAGGACTATCATCCTAGCTGTACAGGGTGCGGCAAAAAAAGTGGACCCCTAAAGTTTTTCGCTGTTTTCTTAGCAACCGTTTGGAATTTTATTTCGAAATTTTACAGATTTATTTACAAAAACCTTCTACATCCAACTGCCAAGTAAAACGTGATTCTGTTGAAAAAAGACAAAGTTACAGACTTTTTAACATGACTGCCTACCGATTTTTCAGCATTCAAAAATGTTCCAAATACAACTCCAATTTAATAACATCGTTGAAACAACACAGTTAAATAATGATCAGATGCCAGAATTACATTGTCACTGCAAATGTTCGAAGTGTTCACCTCCATCTCCAAGCTACAACACCAGCCTCCAGTCGCCTTATTTGAGAAATATTTTACAATCTTTTATCAAAACGTCATGGTGATGTCATCAGCATTAATGTGTAACCAGTTTTTGAAAACTAAATACAGTAAAACTTCGTTATAACGGACTCAGTTAAAACGTATTGACTTCTACAGTCCTGTCAAGTTCCTATTCTTTAGCATAGGACGTCTGCCAGATATAATGTACTTGGCTATAATGTACCCTCGATTATTACGGACGTCACCTGCGGTCCGCAGGCCAGCAAACGTTCGGCATACAACGGACTGTAGAATGGACCACACGGCTAGCACAGCGCGATCAGACGGCGAGCATGAACACAATCAGAAACACCGAGTCACACGCTCAGACGTCCAGTCTCCCAATGCATTGGCGTTCCAGGGATGCAGTGACTGAGTGAGTGGCCCAGAGGGGGAGAACAATTAAATACCAATAGACATCGGCGTGTATGGCATGTACATGTAATCTGATCCATTGATGAACAGTGAACTGCCTCTTACCAGATTCACTGGCGTGGCCAGATCACTCACACTGTCTTGCATTAGACTGTAGCCATCTGTTTGTGTTACTGCACCTCACATTTGATGAGTACGCCACTGCACCGTCGATGAGAACGTGCAACTGACCAATGTTGACACCGTTGCTGCAGTGATGTCGCCTGCTGAGCCAGACAGCGCTGCACCATCAGATGAGAAAGAAGAGGGAGACTTGACCTTGCTTGACCTCCCAGGTCGTCTACAGGCTATGGAGGCTTTGGACACTTTGCAGTGTTACCTGTTGGGCGTCAGCAACAGCGAGAATGCCTAGATGAACCTAGTAGGCCTAGAGTACAGACTACACTGTATACGAAATGAACACATACGTACGACCTGACTTTTGATAGGTGCATTTGAAATACATGTATTTGGATTGCTAATAAAAGTATGAACTGTGCTATTTTTGGTTACAACGTACCTCGGATATAACGTACTGATTTTTCCGGTCCCTAGAAGTACATTATAATGAAGTTTTACTGTAGCAGTTTTAGCTTGAACATTTTTTAATGCTGAAAAATCTGTAGGCGAGCATGTTGAAAAGTCTATAATTTTGTCGTTTTTCAACACAATAACATTTTACTTCGCAATTAGATGTAGAAGGTTTCATTAAATAAAGCTGTAAAATTTCGTATTAAAAACCCAAACGGTTGCTGAGAAAACAGCGAACAACTTTAAGGGTCCACTTTTTTGCCACACCATGTAGAAAGCATAGATTTAGCTACTCAGGTAGCACTACCTACATCACTAGAAAAACAGTTTTACCTGTACGAGTACAGTGTTTCATCTGCTCCATAGATGCTGACATCAACCGTGCGATCGGTCTGCTTCACTGACTACACAATGTACACATAAGTAGAATAACAAAGGCACATAGTACAAACACACAAGCATCAGTGCTTGTAACACCACAGCATCAATGAAGATTAGAACATGAGAGCCTCGGCAACATTAGCCAAATTACATTGACTACCATATTCTACATAGTCTACTGTACTGTCATATTGCTTTTTGCTTTCACATCATGTGAGTAAGTATCTGATTTGCAACAGTCATGGTAAAACTAGAAGATGCTCTTGAGAATGCAATGTCACAGTAAAGTAATTTAAATGCAGTTTTGTGACTTAGCAGATTAAAATAATTAACTAAACTTCTTTCCTTGATAGCGTACAGCATAGCATTGCTGCTAGTGACGTCATTGACAATACCCAATCTGCTGGTGATGTACTGACATCATTACCATGACATCATGCCACACACAGACAAAATGACAAAATATTTCAACAGACACAAAATGTGACAAACACATTATTTTCTCCATTTGCTATGTTCACTTGGCAGAGATAATAATGATATCGTTTACAATATAAATCAAGCAGCAACACTGCCATCACAGTCACAGTGGCGCCACCTGCTGTTGCAAACCATGTTAGATAAAATGTGCATTCATTTTGTGCTACAGAAGTCTATGACGTCAGCTCCAACAGGTGGACTGAAGCTAGCAATTTGCTCCATGTCATCTGTACGTTCAAACTAATACTAGCAATACACAAGACAATACATTTCACCAAAATAATAAAAAAATTTTAAAATTATTCTATTCAATGGTTCTAGCAGGAAAGAACAGCAGAAGATTCTAGCAGTCTAATGCTTATTTCGTCCATTTCCAAGCAGCCGGCCACAAATAAAATTACACCTCATTCCCCAAGAAAAATCTTTGGGTTCATTTCACTATAGCTTTTCTTTTCATGAGATAAATGTGTCAAAGACTTAAATGTAAAAATAAAATTTAGTTGTCACACAAATCATATGTTAACGTCATTGCATTCCCAGTACAAAGCCATGCTGGCTAGGCCCAGAAGTGAATGTCTAGAAGTCTATGTCTAGCAGTGAAGCAAATAAAATACTAAAAAAAGTAAAAACCAAAAAAAACTTGACAAACATTTATCAACCTTGGAATGAAAAGTGATTTGAACGGATCCACCGCCGAGGTCCAAGACACCCAACATGGCCGACGAGTTCTTCAGCACACCTAACAACATTCGCACGTCACAATTATAACTACACTGATTTTATATTAGTAAATAATAACAATTATAATATTATACAATTATATCATAATTATCATTTATTATGATTAACGCAAATCAGCACTGAGCTGGATATTCTTCTTAAGCACTAACAGGTGACCCAACTACTGAGAACAGTAACAGCAGCGGCATAAGATAATAAAAACCCTGGAAATACCCCGGATAATTCGACCCTCCCCATTCAACTGCTAGGCCCATGCACTCCTAGTGCATTCATCTATCAACCCATTCTGGTCTGTTCACCAAATTCTACTGAAACTGAAGATGAATCATTATTTTTTATATCCAACAGTTCCCGGCTGAACCATCAGCCTTAGTTAGCAATGAATTAGCATCACTTTAAACCTGCCATCTGTTCAAGCTACAATGTTGAACAAATACGAGTATCTGGAAATTCGAAAGTCTAAATGTAGCTTTGGATCAGCCCAACTCATCCAAACGTGTGTGTCGCCTGACTTACATCTGACACCAGTACAAGGTAAAATTTCTCATTGTGCAGATGTGTATTACACAGTACACTACACAATTTGCCACTGGGCAGATGGTTATGCATTAAGTTGTACGGTGATGATTTAATCGTACAGTGATTTACCCATTCCACGCTAACCAGAATTAACATATCTGGAGCAACTGTGTTCAGTGAAATCAACACAGGGCTCAGCATCATGTAAACAGCAGTAGCGCAAATACATCACTGAGACTCAAACATACATAACATACATACATACATACATTTTCTAGCGCGTGTAAAAATTTGGGGGCGCAACACCCCTTAGGGGCCGAAATATAATCTTTTGAAATATTTGACTTAAAATAGGTCAACATGAGCTCTTATAACTTGGTTCGTAGAAGACCGAAGTTTACACAATTTTTTCGTTTAACGCGGAATTAACTGTGTTTGATAGCGCCGTTTACCGCTTGTCGACATCTTTATCTATATTAGAGATATTTGCCGTCAAACTCGAAAGTTGTCGTAAAAAGTACTAAATTTTGGATTTTTTTTGCTTTCAGAATTTTAAGGGGGCAATGCCCCCAAATTTCGTATTTGCTTTAACACCCCAACTTAAAGCCGCGTCAAGTGCCAAAGTTTCGTTAGGCTACACCCCTTAACTCCCAAGTTATAAGAGCTTATTTGCTGCAATTTAAGCCAATTTTTGACCCTTTTTGAAAAGAGTTGTAAAGAAGGTTCCCGTTCCCGGTGGGAAACGCGCTAATAAGACTTGGTTATTCTTTAGCGCGTGTAAAAATTTGGGGGCACAGCACCCCCTAGGGGCCGAAATATGGTCTTCCGAATAATGCGCTTTAAAGAGTACAATTTCACATCTAAATCTCTAAGGTCTCTGGACCAAACTTCGCCGTTTTTGTTTCGCCGAACGCAGGACAAATCGCCATAAACGGAATGACTATCCGATTTTAAACATCTTTATCTCTTTTGGAGATATTCGCCGCCGAACTTTAAAGTTGTTCGAAATTGGGCAAATTTTGCATGTTTTTTGCCCCTGAAATTTTTTTGGGGTGTGCCCAAAAAATTTTAAACAAGCATTATAAAACTGGGCTCGATACTAACCATCGTACAAAATTTCACGCCGGTCGGCCCACGCATCTCGTAGATCTCGCCAGTGAAAAAAACATCATGCGTAAAACATAAATCTTTCCGAAAACTATGGTTTTCGGGCGGACTAACTAGAAATTTGGCGCAAAGCCCAACGTAAGTCCGCCCGGCGCTTTAAGTCCGATTGAGGGAAATTAAAAAAGGATAAAAAGGGGGGAGAATTTCCCCGGCATCAAAGTCACGTGGCCCGAACTCAAATGCATTGGTATACGCCGAACGCGCTTTGTCGACTTAGGATAGGTCAACATTAGCGCTTATAACTTTGTTCGCGTTAAACGAAATTTTACAAAAATTTTTATGTTAATGCTCAAAGAATCCTTCTCGTCAACGCCGTTTAAATTTTGTCGCTATCTTCATCGCTTTTAAAAATATTCGCGGTCAAACTCAAAAGTTGTCGTAAAACGTATTAAATTTTGGACGTTTTTTGCCCTACGAAATTTTAAGGGGAGCGGTGCCCTTAAAAGTTGTACTTGCGTTAACACCCCCACATAAAAGCACGTCAAGTGCCAAAGTTTTGTCGGGCTACACTTCTAACACCGAAGTTATAGTGGCTTATTTATTCCATTTTAAGCCAATTTTTGACAACCCTTTGAAAAAAGTTGTAAGAAGGGCCGCCGTCCCCGGTGGAATGTACGTTAGTAAGACTTGGTCATTTTCTAGCGCCTGTAAAAATTTGGAGGCGCAGCACCGCCTAGAAGCCAAAATATTTTTTTCCAAAAAATGCGTTTTAGGTAGGTACGATTTTACATCTAAATCTCCAAGGTCACTGGACCGAAATTTACCGGACTTGTTTTGCCTAACGCAGGAGGAATCGCGGTAGACGGAATGACTATCCGATTTCGAATATTTTCATTCATTTTGAAAATATTCGTTGCCAAACTTCAAAGTCGTTCGAAATCGGGCTAAATTTTGCATGTTTTAGTTCCTGAATTTTTTTTGGGGTGTGTTCACCCAAAATTTTACATTGGCATTATAAAATTCGGCCCAAAGTTGACCACTGTGCAAAATTTCATGCCGGTCGGCACACGCATCGCGGAGATCTCGCGTTGAAAAATGCTGTTTATGTTTTTTTGTGGCAAAACATAAACAATACTAGAAATTTGGGGCTAAGCCCAACGTCAGTCCGCCCGGCGACATAAGTCCGACTGGGGAAAATTGGAGGGGTAAAATTTCCCCAACATCAAAGTCACGTGGCCCGAACTCAAATGCATTGGTATACGCCGAACTCGCATTGTCGACTTAGGGTAGGTTAACATGTGCGTTTAGAACATTGTTCATAGTAGACCGAACTTCACAGAATTTTTTGTGTTCAACGCACAAAAGATAGTGCTCGTCAAAAAATGCGTTTTAGGTGGGTACCAATTGCGCGTCAAGTGCCAAAGTTTTGTCAGACTACACTTTTTAACTTTAAAGTTATAAGCGCTTCATTCTTTAGCGCGTGTAAAAATTTGGAAGCGCAGCACCCCCTAAGGGCTGAAATATGGTCTTCCAAAAAATGCGATTTAGGGTAAATCAAAATGAGCGCTTATAACTTTGTTCGTGATGGATGGAATTTCCCAATTTTTTTGTTTAACGCCCAAAGGATCCTACTCGTCAACGTTGTTTAGATTCTGTCGCTATCTTCATCGGTTTTAGAGAAATTCGCGGTCAAACTCGAAAAATGTCGTAAAACGTACTAAATTTTGAACGTTTTTTGTTCTCCAAAATTTTAACGGGGGCGGTGCCTCCAAATTTCGTACTTGCGTTAACACCCCAATTCAGAGCCGCGTCAAGTGCCAAAGTTTTCTTGGGCTACAGCCCTAACTCCAAAGTTATAAGCGCTTCTTTATTGCATTTTAAACCAATTTTTGACCCCCTTTAAAAAGTTGTAAGAAGAGCCCCCGTTCCCGTTGGGGGTGCACTACTAACAATTAAACATTTTTAGCGCGTGTAAAAATTTGGGGGCACAGCACCTCTTAGGGGCCGAAATATGTTTTTTTCCGAAAAATGCGCTTTCGGTGGGTACAAACTCACATCTAGATCTCCAAGTTTACTAAACCGATTTTTACCGGTTTTTTTTCTTCTAACGCGGAAGAAATCGCTGTCGAAAAAGCAAGTCACCGATTTTGAATATCTTTATCCGTTTAGGAGATATTCGCCGCCAAACTTCGAAGTTGACCGAAATCGGGCCAAATTTTGCATGTTTTTAACCTTTAAAATTTTTTTGGAAAAACTAACTTAAAAATTTATACGGGAATAATAAAATTAAACATACTTAAAAGCATCGTGCGAAATTTCGCGGCGATCGGCCCACGGAGGTCGGAGATTACGCAAGAGGAAAAAAACCACAGCAAAACAGAAGTCCTTCCGAAAACTATCGTTTTTGGGCGGACTAACTAGAAATTTGGGGCAAAGCCCAACGTGAGTCTGCCTGGCGCCCTAAGTCCGATTGGGGAAAATTAGAGAAGGATAAGTAAAGAGGGGTGGAAAAATTTCCCAGGCATCAAAGTCACGTGGCCCGAACTCAAATGCATTGGCATACGCCAAACGCGTTTCGTCGATTTAAAGTTGGTCAATATTAGCGCTTATAACTTAGTTCGTAGTGGACGGAATTTCACAAATTTTTTTTTCTTCAATGCAGAAAGGATTGGTCTCGTCAACGCCGTTTAGACTATGTCGTTCCAGAAATATTTGTGCTCCAACTCAAAAGTTGTCGTAAATCGCACCGATTTTTAAACGTTTTTTGCCCTCCCAAATTTCAAGGGGGGCGGTGCCCTTTTAAATTTGTGTTTGCGTTAACACCCCAATATAGAGACACGTCAAGTCCCAAAGTTTCGTCGGGCTGAACTTCCTAACTCCGAAGTTATAAGCGCTCCTTTATTGCATTTTAAGCCAATTTTTGACCACCCTTTGAAAAAAGTTGTAAAGAGGGCTTCCGTCTTCGGTAGAGGCTGCGTTAGTAAGACTTGGTAATTCTCTAGCGCGTGTAAAAATTTGGGGGCGCAGCACTCCCTAAGGGCCAAAATATGGTCTTCCGAAAAATGCGACTTAGAGTAGGTCAAAATAAGCGCCTATAACTTTGTTTGTAGTAGACAGAATTTTACAATTTTTTTTTATTCAACGAACTAAGGATTTTTCTCGTCAACGCCATTTAGATTTTGTCGCTATCTTTATCGGTTTCAAAGATATTTCCGCTAAAATTTAAAAGTTGTCGTAATTTTAAACGTTTTTTGCTATATCAAATTTTAAGGGGGGCGTTGCCTCTACAAGTTGTACGTGCGTTATTACTCCGACCTAAAGCCGCGTCAAGTGCCAAAGTGTCGTCGGGCTACACCCCCTAACTTCGAAGTTATAAGCGCTTTTTTCTTGCATTTTAAGCCAATTTTTAACCCTCCTTTAAAAAGTTTTAAGAAAGGCCCCCGTCCCCGGTAAAGGGTGCGCTAGTAAGACTTGGTAATTTTCTAATGCTTGTAAAAATTTAAGGGCGCAGCACCCTTTAGGAACCAAAATATGTTTTTCCGAAAAATGCGCTTTAGGGGGGTACGCTTTCACATTTAAATCTTTAAGGTCACTGGACCAAACTTCGCCGTACTTGTTTCGCCTAACGCAGAACAAATCGCCATAGACGGAGTGACTATTTGAT
>Ga0209367_1000867_pt1 | contig 34232 bp, 19 predicted proteins | sample WorMetLIZISLAND2_FD_187412 | JGI IMG/M metagenome (GOLD analysis project Ga0209367, IMG submission 187412) | Marine gutless worms symbiont microbial communities from Max Planck institute for Marine Microbiology, Germany - Olavius geniculatus... ... | reverse complement strand
TTTAAAATTTTTATAAAAAAATAATTGATTTTTATGCCAACAATCTTTGAAGTTTTTTTTACTGCAATTTTCTTTCATCAGTTCTCCTGTTTTCATATTGCAAAGGCTCATTTGGACGTTATCTGTTTGCAAAAATGGCATTTTTCGATGAGGTCACCATTAAATTAACAATACTTAGTGAAAAATAAATTTTGAAAATTAATTTTAGATGCTTTTAGTAAAGCGTATCATTGTGATAATGTGTGCCAAAAATTAAACAAATAAGTTTCAATTTGTTGAAGCTAATCAGGAAAAGTGTAGGCGCTTTTTCCGGACACGGTGTATATCTTGCCTAAATATGAGGTATCAAATTAAACAAAATAACATTTTATTATTTGGGATCAAGTTGTTTGCGGAATTAACTGAGAGCTTTATGACCGACGCGCCGTTTGATGCAGAAATCGTCGTCGTGTTTTCGCCTGTGCGTTGCTCACAACTCAATTAGGCTTAACAGTGCACGTCATCTCGCAAGGCCGCTTAGTCTTCCCGTCGTTACGTTTATAAGCCGAGAAGCCTCGGCAGATGAAACGCGCTATTATGAAGTCCGTACGTCTGTGATTTGTCATTATGGAAAGACGTGATAACATTAGGCTACCAAATAATCCTATGATCCAAGGACATTTAACGAAATTGCTGACGCACTAATGCACATTAGTCTTGCACAAAGCGTCTGACACTGATTTGATTCGATAAGTCGCCAGTAGGCTAAAGTAGCGAGCGCTGAAAAACTCGTCAGATTAAAAGATGTTCATATATAAACATAGTCTGCGTGCAAAACAGCGGACTTTTTAACCCGCTTAAGTAGACGTGTAGCAACTATCAACCTAAGCCTACATCTTTCGTAGTGTAGCCTAGCCTACGTTTTAACGATTTACAATTAGGCTTCTACAGTAGCCTATTTGCTAACGCCTGTTACGTTGCAACATTGCGTTAGCAACTGATAAAGTCAGCCACGGATCAGGTAATTTGAATATTATCACAAAAATGGTATTTTTTGAAACGTTAGGCATAAAAACGTCGATACTTACTGCAAGCATTGGGAGAGTTTGTTTCACTCATCCTTTTTTCTTTTCCTCTCCTCTCGAGCAAGACGGGGCTGTTCATTTAGGTTGTTATACAAAACACAAGTAGCAACATCATTATTATATCATGCAAAAGATACCGGTATGCATAAAAGCTGATTTTATGAATTTTTTAAGAAAACAGATCATCGGCTTAGTGTCAGCCGTGTCTTTGTTGATATTTTGTTAAAATACGTAATATGTGTCTTTAAAAGAAATGCTACTAATTACAATATTATGTCGCAACATCTTTTTTCTAGGCGACTATAACTTCAACACATTTCCCGGGATTCTTAATAGGCTTACACCAGTCGCCAAATTTCACTATCACATTGCGCGCCGTATAGCGTTTACACGATCCAGCAAACGTCCAGCATTAGCACGTGTATTTTGAATACATTTGCTGGAAGTTTGCTGGACGTTTGCTGGATCGTGTGAACACCCCATAACCGCATGGTCTGGATCTACGCGAGGACAACATCATCTGGTTAACAGTTGATCGCGCAAATGGCCACTACCGCGCTTTAGTTAATGGTGCATACAACATGCGCCGGCGTCGAGGCTACGATTTAATCCTGCTGATTAGAGGCTCATATCATTATGCACTCTGCAAGGCGACGGGTTAGCGTTAAGCTAATCGGCGGAGATCGGTGAGGAATAATTGCCGGTGACGTCGGTTGGACGTGTCACTGACGAGTGAGGGTAAATGCTGCCTGACCGACGGTTGCCCGGCTATCTCTGTCGTTAACTGCTCTAGCTCTCGATCCAGTCACTTACAAATGAGATAAATAAATTAGATTGTGCTCGTCCGTTCGTTATCACCGGATGCGCGAAACCACGAACAGACTGACCACGTCCACATTTATGCAGCCGTAGCCTATATTTTTGCTGTGAGTCTAAGTGGTCAAAAGGTTTTTTATCGCTACTTAACCAGTTCCGAAACTTTACTTTTAATGGTGACTTTCGTCGTGATGCTGACACCGGTAACGTTAACTGTGGGTCTTGAAACTTCGAGATGGATTTTGATTTGATCGGTAAACATCATTCAACGCTTGTTGATGTCTATTCACTTCAAAATAACCAAAAGAACCATACGATAACGTGGAGGATTATCGGTTTATCATTTTCAGCCGCCTTTTGCAAAAGGATAACAGCATAAATCACTGGATGCGTTTATCTAATAGCTTGTTAGGAGATTAATAATTACAGCAGGCGCTGTGAAGCGGTTGGTTTGCGCGAGCGTACGATTAAGATTAGGCTTTTATGCTCAAGTTCCATGTGTCACAGTCATTAACTAAGTAGGTTACCACTTTCATCATGTCGAGTTGCACTAAATTAAGCAGCTTCGACTACGAACGGTTAAGAAGAGTGCTTCTCGTTTGAAGTGCAGTGGGGATTACATTGTAGGCTTATATTCTCACCATTTTTGATAGAGAACGATAAAGTTTCGTGGATGTTTTACTAACATGTATCTCCATAAGTGGTAAAATGTAATGGGCCTCACACTAAATGGGCTTTAAATCTTTTTGGAAAAAAATGAAGCGCAAGAAACAAGTTACTGTCTTCCGCACATTTATGCCACAAAACGGATAATGTGAACATAATGACAGAATCATGATTGTGATATAGCTTCTAGCAGGCACTTCTGATAGGTGTATCAAAGTAGCAATGTATCAGTCACCACATTTTTGAAAACATTTATGAGTGTACTTTGCATATTTTAAGCTAAGCGGTAGGCCTAATACGAAATGGGAAAAAAAGCAGATTGAATATGCGGCGCAGACAGTCGACAATAATTAGCGCCAGCATCCCTAAAATTAAAATATTGACGATAACGAAGAAGTCAGTCTAGATTTTAAGTCCAGATATAGTTAGTCATCGACTCTGTCATCAAATTCGTTAACGTCAAACGAAATGGACTGTCATAAGTGATGCATAATTTTGGATCTTTCACAGGCATTGAACAAGCTGATCATTCTGTTATCAGTTTTTACGCGCGGCAGCAGAATGTTTTGCGCGTCTTAGCGATGGCCTGGGCGTCTGTCCGTCTGTCTGTCACTCTGTCTGTCCGTCTGTCACAACCTTGAGCCCTATAAAAACGGTGCAATCTTTACTGTGAATTGCGCCAAGGACTCTAGTTTTTCGTAAAGAAAACTCGTGCCCCTGGGTAAAAGGGTTCCCTCAAACGATGGCACCAAATAGGGGTACCTTTTCAAAGTTATTTTGCCGCTATTGGCTCTTATAGTGTGAAAACGGTTGCAGATAGATACAGACTTTCTGCATATCATAACAAGCACTGGTGACGGGCTTTTTACATTTGTCAACATCGATGACCTTGAACGACCCTGAACCCCCCAAAAAGGGGTTTTGGTGAATTTTTCGCAATGTTTGAACTGCAGCGCACATTTCAACAGTGAATTGCGACGAAATGGCTGGAGATAGACCAAGACAACCTGCATACAAAATTTTCAGCATTAAACGCAGATTTTAGCAGTTTAAGTCATGACTCTCCCAAGTTCAAGTAGGCTACCTTCCTTAAAAGTGGTTATTTTACCGCTATTGGCTCGTGTAGCGTAAAAAGGTTGCAGATAGGCAAAGAGATGCTGCTTATCATAACAAAATATAGTGACAAACATTTTAGCGGTGTTAACATCGATGACCTTGAATGACCTTGAACCCCAAAATAGGGATTTTGTGTTTTTTTGCAATTTGTGGCTGCGGTGCATATTTCAAGAGTAAATTGCGACGAAATGGATGGAGATAGACCAAGACAACCTGAAAACAAGAACTGCTAGGCTGTCGCGCGTCTCATGAGCTTTGCTCAAATTACTTGTTTTTACAGTTGGTCCGCAAATCGCCTACAGGTCGTGGTAGCCTACTGATAATAAAGAATGCGCTAATGAAGACTACTGATCAAACTGATCAGTGATCAAAATGTCAATGTGATCGCAAATTGCAATGTGACCTACACATAAAATACTGAAAATTGACTCATACTTTTCTTTCTCTCACACACACAGACCCCCTCGCACTTTTCTGCTAGTCATCGGTCAGCCTAACGAGATTCCGTGCAGCAGACGAAACTCGTCACTCAGCAGCATAGTTTCGGCTGCAGCAGCTGCAAGCGATACAATGACGTACACAGCACGTCGACTCTCGACTGTCAGCGCATTGATGCTCAGTCTGCGCATGACGTATTTATGCCTGGGTGCCGCACGTGCGTTGTAAATTAAAAGCGGTGACGCCGATCAGAAAGTGTCGTAAGTCGCGCCGTAAAATTGCAGTCTATTTAGCGCCACGCTCCGCGCGGTTCTGCAGTTCCCAGCGACGGATTGACCGAACGACTGATCGACTGATGGCAGTGGCTTATTTAGGGGGCGATGGGTTTTGCGCTTTGCTTTACGGCCCTTTTAAAGTAGAAAGATTTTTAACGTAAAGAGAAAACATTAGTCATAGGAGGACGTGAGAAGACTAAGACTAACGTACAAATATTTTTGCCACTGGAGTTTAGCCAAGGGTTTAGGCGATTCAATGAACGGGGACGGCCCCCGATCTCCTGAAGTTCCCGAGCGGAACAAAACGAAGAGTAATAAGTGAATTGGTGCACTTGCACACTACACGCAAGATTTTTCATAGCACAAGAAGTCACCTGAGAGTACAAAAAGCATCAGAACTCTTGGTTTACATCCCTTCTCAGGCTCCTAGCTGGTGAGAAAAGGGCACACTGCCCCCTTCCCAATCTTCTGTTTTCTCCATTCGGAGATCGCAAATGAGGGCCCGCACAGCAAAGCCGTGCTATACGCCACTGATTTCTGCTATTATGCGTGGCTTTTGTTCGCACTTCTAACTGCGCCACTGGACGCATTGCCGGACGGACGCAGCGCTGACCTACAGCTGACCCCAGTCACAACGCGCAGAGTATAATAATTTCAACTGCATGCGAGCTGATCTGGTGATCTCTTACGGCGAGCGACAAGTGAATTATTCAATTGACTGTTGACTGGCAAGTTGAAGCCGGTCGGTCGGCGGTCGTACCTTCTTACCCGCTCGATATTTTATACGAGTCCAGCAAGGGCGCAGCGTGACTGTAGATGGTCGCAGACTGAATTATATCAGCCGCTGGCAAGGCGAGGCAAGTGATATATCGGCTGGAAAATCAAGGAAATTCGCAATTGCACGAAACCTCTCTATCGAATTATCGGTACATTATTATTACGGAAATGGTGATTTATACCACTTGAGTCGAAAAAATAGCTGGCTAACTGCTTGCGCCTGGCTGTGAAAAAATCGTGCAGAAATACGCAAAAGAAAGACTGTACAAGTAGGCCTATCGTACCATTCTCAGAGGCGCCTGTTACGAATAGGGGGGATCAAAGAGTCCCGTCTTAAGGCCTAATTAAAGCACTGTCTACTGATGTCACAAGCGTTCGTTTATGTGTGGGGTGTTCCATGAGCAAGTTGCCTGGAGACGGCGTGAGTGGCTGCAGCAGCAGCAGTTAGTTACGGATGACGGGATGAGAGGCGGCAGCTAGCACAGCGTCGCTGTTGGCAACGCATGCACCAACTGGCGGTGTCCTATCAGAGGGCACGGCGAGACAACGACCGGGCATAAAAGTCTGCGATTGCTGCCCGCTGCACACCACAATAGTCTCGCTGCACTGGCGGCTGCACGGACGGAAAAGTTGACTCACTGACTCAACAGGTGCTTCGCGTGGTTTCTGCGACTACTACGACAAGTCAGTCAGCGTCTTAAATCATTTTCTGTAGTTTTTTTATATCCCACGCAATTACGTAAATATTTATAGGCCTATGACATTTTGTGAATAATAAAAATAGTTTCGCTAACGATGCATTTTGCAAAAAAAGCTTTGGCTTACTTAATGCAATTACTTAATATGACATTTTGTGTGTTATGATTTTGGTATTAGAACTGGACAAGGATGCAGTTTTTAATGAATTTGTCACTTAAGTGAGCATCCGCTTAGAAAAAAACATGCCACCACAACACATGACATCTTGCATAGTCTACATATGATATTACAAGAATTATATTTTAAAATGTAAATGTTGCTCACGAGTTCAACGAGATGAAGCAAAATTCGAGAAATCCAAGAGTTGTTTGCGTTTCAGCCAGTTGGTTAAGCAAACCAGTTGGTTGACATTGTCAGCCGACAGCGAAACACGCTTCTCGTTTGCAATATTTCTTACTTGCAATTAACTTTTTAATCGCGATCAATTTTCTTAATCGCGATCAAGGTATTGATCGTTAATCGCAGCGTTAACTGCGATTAATGTGCAGCCGACCCTGACTATGATGATGATGTAGTTGACTAGTGTTTGGCAGGTTGGTCCCTGAGAGTGGCTGCGTTGTTCTGGCGTGCAGTCTCAACAACATTGGTTGTCGTTCTAAATGTATTTCTCGCAAAACCGATTATCTGTGGCGGGCGATCCGGCAGCTGCTGCTATGCCGCTACTGCAACTGACGTCACCAATGATGACGCACACCTGCTGCGGTGCGCTGCACACTAATAACCGTCCGATCGTTGCTAAATAAAGAAGCTTATAATAGAATTATTACTAATTAACGTTGTCACTGTAATTATTCAGATATAGAAATAGTATTGCAGTCTACACTACTTGGCGATAGTTTTCTTACCGCATTGCTAAGATGTTCACTTTATTACGCCTGTTCTGACTTTTATTTTATTTAAGTTTCATTTCGTTGTCGTGCGATTGTTCACCAGTTATCTGATATATATCTGACATCGGATTATAATGCCTGATGGTTGTTACTGGTGGCGATGGCGACAGCAGCTGGTCTGCCGCTGGATGATGGTAGCTCGTCGTACACAATGTCAGCTGGCGGGCTGTGGAGTCTGCAGACCGGTGGTGCAAGTGATGCGTGCTCGACAGCATCATCACTCGCAGTCGACTGTCAGCAGCAGCAGCAGCCGCAGTTGTACGTCTCACGTAAACAGCGCCGCAACAGAACCACATTCACTATCGCACAGGTAAAAAATGTTAAAGGTGGTGATAGCTCTCTTAACAGGAAACCCCTCACAGAGCTACGGAGCGTCACTTGTCATATGGGATCACACAGTGTTACCTGCCACCCGACAGAGGTGAACGCGCCCCGCCTTAACCCCAGCCAGACAGGCCGGTACTCGTTTTACCTACCCCGGAGAGATGGAAGGCTAAGTTGACCTTGATGTTGGTTATATATCAAGATGGTTTACTTGTCTGCAAACAGTCACCCATCTAAGTAGTATATAACCACTTGATAGTGTCTCGACCGGGTTCGTTTATCCGTCCGTCTCTCAGTGATGTTGATGTACACTGATCATATAAGTTGAGCTTTCCGTGTAGTGTCCAAAGCAGCAGAGTGTCACTGCGCGGCCATTGTACTACATACTATGAGTAAAACAAGAGATGGAGAAAAGTTCATCGACAATGAAAAAAATGTCTCTATCTGTTTACTTCCTGCCTACATACAACCCATAAATTCATTCATTCCAGTACTTTGTTTGTTTGAGTTGACATGAACTATAATCACTATAATTATTTTCCCGTCTTTTGCTTAGTTTAAGATGCGTATAATCGGTCACCAAATTAGCAAGTAAAACTTTGCCTCGCTCAACACTAAATACTGCCTGCGGGTATCACAAATGCCCAAAAAACCATGTTACCTTGACCTTTGACTTATAATTTTGATATTTAATGGGCTTTTTAAGGTTTCAGCGGTACATGTTTCTGCAAAATTTTATTAAGCTAGATGCAGCGGTTCACATGAGTTATTGTGTTGACACCGAAAATCGGCGACGATGGCGAAAACAATACTGCCGTCGCTTCCGCGGGCAGTAAAGATGATTGATAGATCGTGACTCGCGGGGGCTTTACGACCATGTTGTCAGTCTTTCAGCTGATGGGTTTTTGCACCAGTGATTTGCAGAAAAGTTTTACTTAGCCTACGTGTAGGCCTACGGTATTTTCAACATTGAGTTATTTAGTTAAGTCCGACGGCAGTTAATTGATGCAATGATCATGATGATGCATGTCATTCTACTAATTATTGTTAGCTGGAAGAGCTGGAGAGCGCGTTCTCACAGACTCGGTATCCGGACGTGTTTACACGCGAGGAGATCGCGATGAAAATCAACCTCACAGAGGCTCGAGTGCAGGTCAGTCGACTGTCTGCTGTGTATTTCTGGTTCCTCTCGATGTCTTATCGCTAAAAACTACTAATAGTTAGTTATCGTGGTGGCACGGTGCTGCATATGAGTACATATAGCAAAAAACTGTGACTATTAATAAAATGTAACAGCAACGACAGAGAAAAAAGAGATGGTACCGAGTACTCAGTACAGTACTAAGTGGATTCTACCCCTACACCTAATAAGCGCAGCTGCGCCCAGTGAAAAGTAAGGAAAAGGAAAGTTTTGTTAAGGGTGTAAATCAAAACTTTTTTCCATGAAAAATTTACATTTTTAACAAAACTTTTCCCCTATTTTTACTAGGCAGTCAACACCTTTATCCAAATTTCTGTCTTAATTTTTATTTTCCGCCTATTTTTTGTACTCACACATTAACAAAATTTTTCTATAAATAGGAAAATGAACCGAAAATGGGAAGGGGTAATTGAGTCCGAAAGTGGGGGAGTTGCGCCCGATTTCAATTCCAGATTTGGGAAGTTGGAAGCCACTTGCAGCAGGTATATACAATCACCCAGCTCGCAGAGGATGCGAATTTGTTTTTAATTAAATTACTTGCAAGTTTTGTTTATTTTAGTGCATTTAGCTACAGATTTTCTAGCCACGTAAAAAATTCGTTACGTGTTGTGTATGAAAATGGTATATTCAGACCTGTAAAAAGTGTCGGAACCAACATGACAGCAACAACCACTAGTTTAACCTACGCGTGTAGGCCTATACTTTCAGTGCCTAGATCTTTTACCAAAGTTGAACTTTGAATGACTGCATATACGAGCGCGGCGCCGTGAGCGACATTTTCGACGCTGATGAAATGAGGAATGGCGGACTCAGGTTTGGTTCCAGAATCGACGAGCACGTTGGCGCAAGTCTGAGCGCGCCAGACTCGAGACTGAGAACCAAGATGGCGGCGCCCACCATCAACACAACGACGACGACGTTGATGACGTCAGTAGACCGCAGTCGACGGCGGCAGCGAAAGTGGAGGCATTGGACATGGACGGAGATGTGCGGACGCCGACTAGTGATGACGGCAGATGCGCGCGGCTGATCGCTGAGCACCAGAACGACAACTCGGTAAATACAGCAGTGTAGGAGTATAGCTGTCAGTACGGCCTAAGTAATTACACTGATAACATTGAACGGTCTTAACAGAAGTTGTTATACATTTATATTTCAACATGTTTAATTAAATATTGAAACTCTGACAGTCAGATATTGTTTTTTTTCATATTCTGTTGCTAGCATTGCTGAGATATTGTCCTCCGTTCTTCTAAACCTTATTTTATCCAAGTTTATTTCGTTGTCGTGCGATTTGTCAGGTGTTGTGCCTACCTCATATAGTAATAGTATTAGTAAATATGGTAGTGTAGTAGTAGGCAGATTTCTGTGGAAGCGTTAAGTAGTGAATAAACAAATAAGACGAATAAATAGTAAGACGAATAAACTGTATGAGTATGTTGTTTACCAACACGCTGCAGCAGGCTGCTCAGATGACGTCACACACAGCGCCGAGTTCGATGTCGTCCGCCGCTGATGTCAGCTCTGACCAACTCCATGACAACTGCCAGAATCTCGGTTGCCATGGCAACGTAAGACGCTGGCCGCCAAGCGTCACGCCCCTGGACCTGTCCGTGACGTCACGTCATAATGTCATGGCTCCCCCGCGTGATGACGTCACGGCCAGCTACAACCGCTTGTACGAGTACAAACATGCTGCCGTGCATGCTCGGTAGGTCGTCGATGGCCATATCCGTTTGTATATAGTTAGCTTAGTAAGGAAACCTTAGTTGCGCAAATTTAACAATCGATCGCAACACCGGAATGATAATGTCTTTAGCAAGTTAGCAACCGCTTAAACTGTCTCAAGTTAACACTCGTTTGTCTTAGTTTTGGGCTTGCAACCGCAAAACGCCTGTCTCCGAAGTTGCAGTAGGTCTGTCTGACGACACACAGGTTATTCTCAAGTTGGTGTTGTGTGTATATGTACATTTGTTGTATTGGCATAAGCCAACTACCCGAGTCAAGTATTATAAGCGGATGCGCAAACGGTCACTGAGATCAAACAACAAAAATGTTTATTGTTTAATTGTATGAGAGCAGTGAAGAACTACACATACAGGCCCAAGTTAGTATGTTTCGAACTCTAACGATGCAATATTTAAACTCCGTCAAGTAGCCTTTAACCACAGTACTATAATGGGCATCAAAGGCACTTATTGTTGTACTGTGCTGTAATGCTTTGTTGCCGGTGATTGCATTGGTTTGTACTGCAGTGATAGGAACAGAATGATGTTTGCATTTGTACAGCGACGATGCATTTGATGTGACTTCACCGTCACATCATGCTCAACTCAGCCGTCTCCTGTCACGCAGCCCTCTCTACCTCAGCTTTTATGGTTCTCTGCTTTTTTTGCATTATTTCTATTATTTTGTATTAAAATAGTCTGCTAATATGATATGTTACTGTACGAATATATCATTTGCAACGTGGAATAGCCAGCTTTGCATAGATCTTATCAGAAAACTAATCAAAAACTCAGAAAAACAGCTGATAGAGTACACAACAGAGTAACCGATGAAGGCAGCCCTGAATTTAAATATAACTGGCAAATGATAATAATAGGTTAATAATAGCTGTTACTGCATTAATTTAGTGCTATGATCGAGTAACAAGCAAAGCAGTTTATATCGCGGCATGTTCCCACCTCGCTTGGCGATGGCATACTTTTATTGGAAACGCTGAAACGTCGAGTAATTAAAACGTCCGGTAATGGAATCCTTGAGTAAAAATGCAAGTAATGCCTGTCATTGAATATGTCGAGTACAGGAAATGTTGTGTAAAAGGCAATAACGGGAGATGTCGAGTAAGGGAAACTGCGAGTAACAGCCAAGGACTGGATACGCCGAGTAATAGAAACGTTGAGTAAAATTCACGACGAGCCGGTATAGGCTTGTACAGCGTATCGGTGAAAGCGTTGTTGGGCTAACCCAAGAGCTAAGATTGTGTTTGTTCTGTGTAGTCATGCACGTTTGCGTTTACATGTACTACGATTTTTATCATGTGCCACGCAAACATTCACTATTTCGTTTTTTCGATGTGCAGAAACGTTTTTATTGCAACTTTCGGTAGCAATGATTTCTGTAGAATTTGCTGTTTTGAGACGTGTATAGAGCAAGCGAAATGAAGTTAACTGGCTTTGTGCGATGAAATAAACTGAACTGCCTGTAACAGTTGTTCTTGCACCGGTGATCTGCAGAAAAGTTTTACTTAGCCTACCTGTATTTCAGACAAGGAGTGCTTTAGTAGACAACGACGGACGTAAAGTTTTGTTAGCGCACTTTTCTGACGCAACTGAACTGAACCGTGATTTCAATTCAGTTAGGTTCATTTCAGTTCTATCGCTCTGTACACGCCTTGCACGTATCTGTGTTGTCAGACGTGGCGCTGTTGTCGAGTATTGCTGCGCTGTCGTCGCTGACGTCGTCCGCTGGTTCCGCGCATCATCAGAACGCCTCCTCGTTGTTGACTCCATTCCACCCAATGTCACTGTTCCACGCAGGCACAGCAGCTGCCGCAGAGTCTAGTCAATGGTGGAGACTAGGCGGCGTTGATCTGTCGTCAATCTCGGCAGCGTCCAGCGCCGCTCATCGGCGATCTTAAACACCAAACTCCATTCACTTCGACCGGTCGCTGGCCAGCTTTGCGTACAACCTGTCCGTAAACTGACTGCAGTTCAAGAAGTTAGAAAGACAGCTGATAGAGTACACTGTACAGTCACTGGTAAAGTCAGCTTTGTCTCGGTTCAGTCAAAGTAATAACTTCTTATGTTATCTGTGCGGTCTTGCTGCATTTTGAGTACTGATGGATATTATATTACATCTTTAAGTCTTAGTTAAGTTTTAGTTAAGTTTTATTATTTCTTTGCTGTTCATTTCTTGTCTACCGTATTAAGGTGAATAAAGATGTGTGTGTATTTGTTTCAAAGAGTTATGCCAATTTTAAAAACGCTACAGTTTTGAATCTTAGTTTTTGTTGATGCATTTTGTGTTACAAGTTCGAATTTAAAAAACCGCAAAGCAGAACGTGAAGTCTTGTCCGAGCCACAAGGCCTGCCCATAGGGCGGCGCTGATCTCCTAGCCCTTAAGCCAGACACCAACTTGCAGTTACATCGCGCGGTGTGTCTGTTTACGCCGCAGCTTTTTCTGGTATTTATTGCGTTTACCCACGGAGGGGTGGCCAGGCTGAGCCTTCTTTGGGTGCTTACTTGGTTATATACCAAGAAGTTTTTTGCCCGTCTGTAGGTACGAGTACTTATCGGACCTAACGAATCGTAACTTTGTTGACCGCAACCACTACACCACACCGCCACACACTGTAATTTATGTTGCTGCACGACAAGTCGACAACAAGTCGAAGAAATGGAGTTTACGCATTAGCATTCGTTTCAAACATTGGCAGAGCAGGCGTGCCGCATTTTTAAAAATAATAGTTGTATTTCTGTATTTTACTAACAAATATATTGTCTGTATGTGCTTGTTTGTGTTTGTTGCTGTATGTGTTTGTGCAGTTTGAATAAATATACTAGGCCTGATCGGTACACTGTGCTTGACAATAGATTTGTAAGCTTTCTACAGCGAGAAGGTAAACTAACTGGAGCCAGGACGGAAACAAAGTTGACTTGGTGACTAAGAGTTAGCCAAGAAAGTTTAAGCATTTCAATTCTAAATATAAAACTACAATTTACGTGCAAGTCAATGTCAATATATACGAAGCACGAAAAATCGTGTTAGTAAACGCGTTATGGACGTATGTATGTGTGATGTTTATCTTATAACATAACTTTTCATGACATTTACGAATGAGGTGACGTAAAGAAAATATCTTCAGGGAGACGCTGTAAACGCGGGACTGGAAAACAGAGGACCAAATCGCAAGGGTGGAAAACGCAGGAATGGAAAACACGGGAACGGTCTGCGTATGGATAGCGAAACATAACGGAATCGAGTTCACGGATGGCCGACGGATAGCACTAATGCTGAAAGAAATGTGCTATAGTTTCATACAGTCATGTGAGCACAGATTAGTCTGCCTATAGCAGTCTTAGGCCTACACAGGTCGTAGAATGCATTTCATCTTAGCTTAAGCAGCACGATCCAACGCCGCCAATCGCATTGTTAGTAATAATTGCTGCTGAGATCAGGAATGACCTACTGCTTGATGTAATTTGATCTTAGTAACTTAAAACATGCATGCCTCATTTAATACGTGCTTGAAACTTGAAAGTTTTGATAGTTAAAGTTAGTTTTCAAATATCCCAACATTCTCACAAATGTATTTTTAAAAAATAAATATTTGCCACCCATAAGTAAATTTCTATGAGTAGGCCTATTTCAGAAGTGTTAGTTTTAGGTTAAGCCTAGTCTATGCAATAAAATACTAACTATATTAAAAGTGCTATACGTGATAAAATGTTACGCGTTTGTCATTTTTCTACTTTTTGCTGAAAAAACTGTAAACAATTTCTGGAAAATTAATTTACATTAACCTATAACAAAAGTGAATTAAATGATATGAACAAAAACATGTACTTCGCATGCATTAATTGTATTTCGCAGTCGCGCATGCACGATGTTCTTCTACATTTAAAGTTCCATAGACGATGCTCCTGCGTTTTCCACCCCTGCTATCTGGTTCCGCGTTTTCCAATCCTGTATTTTTTTATTTTTGCGATTTGGTTTCTCGTTTTTCAGTCCTGCGTTTTCCGTTCCCGCGTTTTCAGTCGCCCCATCTTCGGATCACTATTATCGCTGAAACTAGTTAATGACGACTTTTCGAACCTGTACAAAATTAACTTAGTTGAGAACGTTTGTCAATGCGAAGATATGGCCTACGTCCATCACTGACTTAGACTAGGCCTAAGTCTTATCCAGAGCAACTCGTTTGACATTTTGTATGTGACATATGACATAAAAATATCTCAGTAATTAAGACTGCTTTTAATTGCTTTTTTGTGATTAGAGAACAAGGAACAATTACGAGCTCTTTCAGTAATCTTATTTCCGAAGAATGTGTTATATTTGTCACTAATAAGCTGTAGGTTTTAGTGTAAAAAATATACTTTTGTAAATTAATTAACAGCTCGTTTGCACGTCGACATTTATTTAATCGTTTGCACAGGGGGTCAAAAATGATCCATACTGTACTTAATCACTATTTTCTCGTACATTGTTGACGGCATCGTCACGGCGATGTGTGTAACGTGATTGCTTATGTCTGAGCGACATCGTAACAGCAACATGTGACATCCTTAAAAGAAATAGCAAAAGCCTAGCGCTATATGTAGCACAATCTGTAGTTATTCGCCATGTGCAATTAAAACTAAAAAATATGTCGACACATTGCCGACGTATCGTGCCGCCGTCTTTCTGATTTTTGACTTTTTGATCTGAACATCGGCACACTGTTATTCTTGATATATGGAGTTGTTTACGCCGATCTTGGTTTTCCTGTGCCTTTTCGTTTCTGACCCGCGGACAGACGGACAGATGCTGGTCCTTGTGTGTAGATTCTTGACGCCGCCTGCGCTGATTAGTAACAAGATTGAATCAAATCTGTTAAGGTGCGTACAAGAGAGACAGAAAAAAATAAAACAACATGAACTAAACTAAAACGAAATAGAACAAAGGCCGGAGCGCGCGGCAACATTTACTTTCATTTAAGTTTATTTCATTTCATTCTCTGTCCAATGCAATGCATAGCATTAGACAGAGTACCGGGGTATAAAATTACCTGAGCGTCCGTCCATGCGTCCGTCCGTCCAATTTCTGAGACGCCATATCTCCATAACGGTGCAAGATAGGCGCATGGTTACAGTGGGCTATTTATAGTAAAGCGCTGGTGACGAATCGAATAGTCACGTGACTGACAACGTTAATTGTTTAGTTATAATAATAGCGAAGGATGACAATAACATTGTTGTTGTACAACTTAAAATTAAACATTTTGATTTTTTACTAGTTTAAACAGCTCACTGATTACATTTATTCGGACATATGCCGTAAACTATCGAAATGCATTGGACAGATTCCGTGTTCGTATGAACATTATCTTGTTTCATTTTATTTCTGTCGCTCTGTACGCTCCTTTAAAAACTGCAGTATACAGCAGAAAAAGTATTTTACAAACGGATGCTTTATGACGAAGTAGTTAGCTGTCACTACAATCGATCGTGTTCTGTGAATGGCGTGTGCGAATCGTGTGTTCAATAAAAAGAAACAAAAGAAACAGGACTAAAGCATAAGACCTCTCTTTGTTAACGTACTAATCAGATAGCACAAATTCTAAATTGAAGCACTGCAATAATCATCTTAACTAAAATAAAAAAAATATGTGACAAGCAAAGCACAGTATTACGATAGAAGCTAAAGCAAATTTGCCGACGATTAGTTGCTATTTGTACTACATTGTACCGGTTATGAATGGCATGTTACTTATTGAGCCACACGAAGCAGGCACCAACTTGTGGACTCATGCCATATCTATTTCACAGACAGCACAGCAGTCTATGGCATTATTGCATCCAGCATCATACCAACTGCCAGTTGCACTTGACAGTATCATGCACGCTTCATTTCCGCCGTGATTGTTGGGTTCGTTTGGACCCCAGTTGGTGTATCTTATGATGGACATCTTGTCGTTGCACGCGTTCGTCGACGTCGTGCGCCAGACGAACGTGGACTCAGTGGTAGGGTCGACGCGTTGTCCAGCCGTCCAGAAGAACATACCGTAATTACTGTTGAAGAAGCACGCACTCTGCGTTTCCTCTGAAATTATGAATAAACAGATGAATTAATTTATTAATTCATTAACAAAACAGGTCGGCAACGGCCCGACCTCCATAGCAAGTGCCGCCATAGCAAACTGATAAAGATACTGTATTCAAGTCATTAAATCTGCTTCCAGAAAATTAATTAATTCACATGGTTGTGATTAGGGTTGGGGTCAATCTTGCGACCCCGAATAGAAAATGCAATGTCATGTTGACAAACTCTGAAAAAAAAATAACAGTCAGTAGCAGATGCCCAATTAAGAAGAAATAATATAGGTAATGTTTTTGTGCTTTTAATGTCGTGTTTTTTGTTCTTGTTAAAACATAAACGTACAAAATTACAAATATGCTTTATTTCTCATGGGCAAATTGCGTTCAGCTGTTTTTGATCGGTACATTCAGTACATTCCGGTTTTTAATCTTTACAAATGGTAGGTTTTTGTTTTTAATTATCTGAGTTAGATAGTCTTTGCGTGTATAATGGCGAAAAACGTAGCTATTGGAAACATCTGCAATTTAATGTTTTTATGCATGTTTTTATAATATTTTACTTTATATAAAAGTGAAAAAACATGTTTTATGTTTTTTATTTGCAAATCAATGTTTTTAACATCTATGATTTACCGTTAAATTAGGCGTCGCAGCCTAAAAACGCCAAAAAACACCAAACCCGCTTTTCAGATTGCATGTTTGTTCAAGGTCGTCGACGTTGGTACCTTTAAAAGCCTGTCAGTCGTGCTTGTTACAATAAACAACAATTCTGTGTCCATCTGCGACCGTTTTCACGCTAAATTAGTTGATAGACCTAGTAGCCAAAATCGTGCATTTTGAACGAGCATCCATACCTGACGTCCCCGTACAAAGAACTGGTTAAACCTAAAAGTCGAAACTAAAACTACTAAAATCTATGTTTTATGCTAAAAATTTTATACGTAGGTTTTCTTACACTATTTCCAGCTATTTGAACGCAATTCAGTCTTAAAATATGCATCAAAGCATAATTTTGCGAAAAATTGACAAAAAAACCTACTTTGGGGGTTTAATGTCGTTCAAAGTCATCGACGTTACTACGTCGAGAAAGCTTGTCTGAGTGCTTGTTGTGTGCAGCAAGTCTGTGTCTATTTGTAACTGTTTTCACGGCAAAGGAGTCAATAGCGGTGAAATAACGACTTGCAGAGGGTACCCTTCTTTGACGCTTTCGTTTTCGAGAGGAACCCCCTGACCCCAGTGGCACGAAATTTTGTCACAAGAAAATTTGTGACAGCCCATGTAGTAAAAATTTCGTGATTCTTGGTTGCGTCGTTGCAGTGTGTCGGACAAACGGACAAACAGACAATTATGAGACAGACGTCTAGGCTATAGCTAAGACGTGCGAAGCGTTTTACTATCGCGCGTAAAAAACGACATAAAAGCTAAACTGACGGTTAGCGGAAGACAAAAAGCTGGCAACTTCCGACTGTTCCTGTGCATCGTTGATGACCAGTAGATGTGCAGCTGGGTGCAGTTCTCGGCACTCGAGTGCAGCGATTGGCCATTCGACTTTACTGCTCATCAGTTTGTAGCAGCCATTCACCGGCTCAATGTACGTGAAGCCTTCCGGACACTCTATACACGGAACGCATTTGCTTGTCTCTCGTACACCGTGTCTAAGAAACTAAGAAAAATTGTTTTTGTCAGTAATTCGTCAAGTTTCCTGCAATTTTGGTTTCTTTTTGGCACAAAGACAACCATAATACAATACAAATGTGTGAAATGCACTCATTTTCCACTTCATTCAATTTGTGTAGCTGATGCTGATGAACTCAAAACACGTCTGTCGTCTAATTGATGAGTGGGCTCAGTTTGACCAGTTGATCGTTGACGCCGCTATCAGCAAGTGGCGTCGTCGTTGATAAGCGCTTGTGTTCGTGTATGCTGAGTACACTAAGCATAAATTCGGATATTTTTAAAACGAACTATTACGCAAACTTATAATTTTGCTAACTGCACTACATTGTTGTGTACTGTGTGCTAATTAAATCGCTAAAACGTTTAGGCCTAATTCTAATCAACTTCAGTTTAGCGTGTAACAATTTGGAACACCTGCGTTCAACACCATGGGATTGGGCACAAATTAGATGAGGTAAAAAAATACGCGGTGACTATTTGACCGGCAGCTGGTCAAATAGCCTACAGGTTATCTGACCGGTCAAAACGAAAAAAAATTGCAGTTGCCCCTTAGGATTGGGGTTAGGGTTAGGGTTAATGTTAGAGTTAAGGTTCGCGTTATGGTTAGGGTTAGAGTTAGAATTTGGGTTTGGGTTAAGATTAGCGTTTTTAAAAAATTTATGTGACAATAATGAACACCAAAAATTAGCGTACAATATTGGTGGTAAATTCGAGATTCATACAGTCAAGCAAAAAACTTGCCGACTGCACCGTGATAGCCAGGCTGCTTGCTAGGTTTGACGTGCTAGTTGGCTGACTGGCGGATCCGTGATAGCGTACTTGCTACGGTTGTGGTCGTCAGTTGCTTGACTGCCGCCGTTCCTGCGGCGGTACAACGAGTCGCTCGAGGGACACGGTCTTAGCCGATACCTATGAGTGAGTGAGTAGGGTTTAACTTCCCGCCCGACACAGTATAGGCCTATAGGTCATTTCGCGACGAAGGTACCTATGAGCATCACTGCTTGTACGTACTGGCTAAGACTGTTGGAAGAGGTGACCGGTCAAATATCCGGCCCTCATAGGGCCGGATATTAGACCGGCCATGACCAGTCAACCGGTCATAACTGGACGCCTTTGACCAGTGACAAAATATGACCGGTCATATGGCCTATAGAATATTTGACCGGCTGCCGATCAATTATCGTGTGCTAAAAAATTATTATACCCCACATAATAATATCGTGTTAATTATTTTTATACCATAAATTTAGGCCTACTAAACTGGTAAACATTTGACGAACAATGTGGAGGATTTAATCATATCGACTCCGCTTGTCGTGTTTTCGGCCGATCTTTATGTATATGGATCGGCGATGTCGACTCATAGGGGCCCATGCAAAATCGAAAAAAAGTTGTAGGGGACGACCATGTCTAAAAACGCTGAAGATAGAATTTTGATATCGCTTCCCTAGCCAATTTTTTTGGCCATTTTCCCACAAATTTGCATTACGGGTAGTGGCTAACGTTTTTATTCCATGTTTGATTTTTCTGAAATCTGCACACATTGTGGGCAGCAACAATGCAAGTATACTAGTACATTCAAATAAAATCTCTTTTTTTTGGCCTGAGAAAAAAGCTGAACCCTTTTTTGCCCATAAGCGGCCATGCAAAAAAATTCAAAACTTCATAACTTTTTTCCTTAAATTTAATTTTTCTTAAAATCGCACAAGTTGTAAGCAGCAACAATACAAGTATGCTGGCACATTCAAATTAAACCCGTGAGTTTTTCTGGACTTAAAATAAGCTTAACCCTTTTTCGCCATAGGCCGTAATGCAAAATTGGCGTTACTTAGCGGCCGCATTTATAAAGTTTTCTAGGTCAAACTAAACGCGATGTTAGATTGGACGGCTGTGAACATTCCTGCCAAATTTCAGCTTTCTAGCTTTTACCTGTCGTTTTTAGCGTAAGTTTCAAAATCGCAAAAACTGTAGCCTACTGCAGCCGCAGAGCTCGCTCCGTCTCCGCGCATAGTCTGTATCAATTAGCTTCACGCCGCCTACCGAAGAATTGCAGCTATATTAATAGTTGGGACGGCAAAACCAGCCCTCGACAACGTCCAGTGAAATAAGAAGCCAAGCTGTCGCTAGGATAGCCGACCGGACTGGTTGTCAGTGAACTTGACGGCGTGATCCAAAATCTGATCTGAAAGGGCGTATGCTATATGCTGATGACACTCAGCTCTTTATTGCGTCAAATCCACCCGATCCATCATCTGATATTGCTAACCTCACTACCTGTCTGCACGCATTACAGTCATGGTTTTGCTTCAACGGAATGGCACTAAATCCTGATAAGTCAGATGCGATACTACTTAGTACTCGTCAGCGTTCCAGAACCTTCGCTTCTGTCTGTTCTGTTGATGTTGCTGGCTGCTCAGTTTCATTGCCTGACAACATAAAGATTATCGGTGTCACTTTGGACTGTCACCTTTCTTTGGATAAACACATCAGCTCCATCTGCAAATCTGCTTATTATCACATCCGGTCACTCCGCCATATTCGTTCGGCCATCACTGATGATATGGCCATATCAGTCGATCGCTTCTTTTCTGGTCTGCTCTCGCTTAGACTACGCTAATTCTCTTTTTTTGGCCCAATATCGAACACCGTTTATGAGAAACAGCGACTTATTGAATTGCTTATGCTTGTTATCTCGTTTGACCCCCATGTCTGGGAAAGAGGTAATTTACAAAAAAAGTTTTTAGATCGTTCCTAGGCCAAACTTTAACAAAAAGTTTGACCTAGAAATAACCAAACACGCGCTTTAGAAAAATAGCCTATGTCAGAAAAACACAGCAATAACCTACGCAACAAACTTAGGGCAGCTCCTGAGACCAGGCCACGTAGGAAAAGCTATAGGAACGACCTAGAAAGAACTTACAGAGACGTTATGAAAATTCATAACAAGCTAAAAAGTTCTGTGAATTATTTAGGCCTCTGGTTTCCAAACTTACGGGCACTATAGAAGCATCGGTACCTTCATTTTGCTGCTGTAACACAGCCGTCTCTATGCGACTGAGAGCTGCGCCTTGGTCCGTCAACGCTGCGCAAACGTCACACGCTGGTTCCTGTGATGACGCCAGTTGGATCACATTCACAGCTACGACAATGCTCAGCTGCACGAACCACCACGCTGCCATGTTGATCCCTTCCTGCAACATGTTATAACCGCAGTGACTTGTTAGCAGTTTGATGCCCGTTATTGTTGCCAATATTGTCGTCCAATTTTTCGTTGTTTATCGAAGAAGCACAGCTTTAAAGAACAGAAGACGATTTTTTCAAGGCACAAGATATTTATCCGGCAGGCGTATTAATAACCTAGCGGCTATTTATACGGCGATCGGATAAACTACCAGTCCTACCCGAGCCGGCTATTTATCCGGCCGCCGTCTTGGACGGTCTTAGCCGGTACGTACGAGCATCTACGGCCTAAAATTATGTTTTAGCCCAAGATAATGTACAGCTGGTAAATACAATATCGGCAGCTGTCGTCGATTCGAGGTGCGATTACCTGTCGTCGACGTCGTCTTCATCATCATCAGAAGCAACAGCAGCAGCTCGCGGTAACAAGATCAGTCAGATTCAGTCTGCATAGCTGCTATCGACTACGATCGTGTTTGCTGTACGTAGCGACGCGACCATTAAGACTAGTAGGCCTATCATCTTGGCTGTGTTCTCGCTGCTACTATGCTGCCGCCACTCACGTGACGTCACATACAGAGACTAACAGCGATGGCAGGTGAGAGACGCAGCTCGTGTTAAACATTCGTTATGTGGGATACACTGTCAGTGCTGGTTATACAGATTTATGCGCCGCTCATTCGTTCACAACATAATTATAACGCTGTGTAACTTTGTTTTGACTGATCGATCGATCAGTTGATAGATAAAAGAAAAGCCAGTATAGAATTACGAGGCGTACGGTGGATAAAAACGGTTTCCGTTCGTCGTGTAAACAAAAACAATTAATCACTGTATCAGTCGCAAACGAGTTGCATTACTGTGGCTTTTAAAATGCGAATGCGCGATATAATCCTTAGTCCGGCCGGAAACAATACCGCAGATGTTCTTTTCGCCACGGTGTCTCCGTAATCCGTCTGCCGAGCGCCGTGAAATTTTGCACGATGATCGCTGAGTTTTAAAAATTAGGTCCAAAATTATCGGAAAGCTAAAACATTTACTTTTAGCTAAAAAGGTTTAAAATTTCAAAAAACTATTTAAAATGCCTCCAAAAAAATTTAGGGGCAAAAACATGCAAAATTTGGCGCCATTTCGGCCGACTTCAAAGTTTGACGGCCAATGTCTCAGGAATGGATGAAGATATTCAAAATCGGATAAGTACATGATCGAAAGCAATTCCTTTCGCGTTATATTAAAAATGTCCGGTGAACTTTGGCCCAGAAACTTTGGAAAACTAAAGGTCAAATCATACTCACCCAGATCGACTTTGTCGGAAGACTATATTTCGGCCCCTGAAAGGTTCTGCGCTCCCAAATTTTTACACGCTCTAGAGAATGACCAAATTTTGCTAGCACGTATTTCGTCCGAACCGAAATCCCCAAACAGTTTTTACGCGCGAAAACAGCTACTGCTTTCAGCGCGTCTTAGCCATCGCAATTCTGTCCGTCTGTCTGTCTGTCCGTCACACGGGTGGATCAGTCAAAAACGGTGCAAACTAGGATCACCAAATCTTCATCGTAGCTGCCTAAAAGACTCTAGTTTCAGAAACCGCAAAGCTTTTCCATAAATTCGAAGGGGGTCACCCCAAACAAGGGCGCTAAATGAGAGAGGGTGGGCAAAATTTGCGATTTTTGGCCAATAAGTCGCTGTATTTCAGTAACGGTGCGATCGAGATAGGGCATAGGTTACTATTAATCACTAATAGGAAGTTGTACACTGGCTCTCGATTGGCGCCGAATTCAATGACCTTGAATGATCTTGAACGCCAAAATAGGGGGTTTATGGATTTTTTTGGCGATTTTTGGCTGCGACACAAGTCTATATCATTCACAAAGTGGCGCCACCTAGGAACTATAGTCATGCGATCCAGATAAAGAATTTGGTACTTGTATATTAACTCAGCGTAAACACCCCCAATTTTTAGCTAAACTACTGAACCGGAACTGCTATAGGCTTTCGCGCGTCTCGTGAGCATTAGCTCGGATTTTTTGTTTCTATAATAAGGGTCAAAAATTGACTTAAAATTCAGTGTATTAACCGTAAGTACGTTGGAGCCAAGGAAAGTAACTTCATAAAACTTGTTCACCTGATGTTCTGCTAAGTAGGGATAATAACGCAAGTACAATTTTTTTAGGGGGGAGCACCGCCGCTTTAAAATTTGACTTAAAATTTAGCGTATTAGCCGTAAGAACGTCGGAGCTAAGGAAAGTAATTTCATAAAACTTTTTCACCTGACGTCCTGCTAAGTAGGGGTAATAACGATAGTACATTTTTTTTGGAGGGGGGAGCACCGCCGCCTTAAAATTTGGTAAAGCAAAGAATGTCCAAAATTTGGTGCAATTTACGACAGTTTTTGACTTAAAGCGCGAATATCTCTAAAAGTTATGGTTATAGACAAGCGGCAAACGGCATTATTAACTACAGTCTCTCTCGCGTCGAAGAAAAAAATGGTGAACTTTGGTCCACTAACACTAGAGATTATGCGGCTAATGTTTACCCATTCTAAGTCGCCACTGCGCGTTCTGCGTATGCTAATTAATGCATTTCAGTTCGGGCCACGTGATTTTGCTACCGGGGGGAATTTCAACCCTTCCTTCTCAAATTTTCCCCACAATCGGACTTACGGTATCGGGCGGTCTTACGCTAGGCTTTGCGCCAAATTTCTGGTAACATAATATTTTTACTCCTCGCGCCCTACGTTCCTAACGTAGCGAAGAGGAGTATATAAGATCAGTGTAATATTGAGAACCGACCGACCGTCCGACGACTGACCAACGACCGACCTCTGTTCCTGGAAGAGCCTTCCTAGAAGAACTTCAAACGGCCATATCTCCATAACGGTAATAGATAGACGCAAAGTCACTATGCACCACCGATAGGAAGTCGACTTCCAGGAGTCACGTCATTTGCGGTGTGAAAAGAAAAGAACTAAAAATCAGTTAAAAGAATACAAAAGAAAATAATGCGCGCGAGGAGTACATTAGATTGGTCACAATCTAAAATATTTTTTTATGTTTTTAACATAAGACATGTTTGTGATTTTCATGTATAGCTGCAACCTATGTTTTAGTCGATTTGTTTACTTTACTGAGTAAAGCTAAAAATGTTGTTTAAAAATAAATGTGTGAAGACTATTGCTTTCTGGTACTATACAGTACACTGTTGTGTGTAATTGCGGGGACGCTGAAATCGCGAGACCTGACATGTAGTTTAAGCACTAGATCAAACAGCGGTGGAACAGAGGGACTGAATAGTCCTTGACGGATTATTACTGCTGAGTAGAAATCAGAAAACTGTCCGTTGACAACTAAAATGACCGGCTGAGTAGGAATGCGAAAATGTTGGCTGTTGACAATTATCTTATTATTTGTATTACATTATTGTGACATTGAAGTGTATCTCATGCTTTATTTTCTGTTGCTTTATAAACTTTGTCGTTTTAGACGTACTGCATTATCTAGACATTAAATTGTATTTGACGCGTTATTTACTGTTTCGTTAAACATGCTTCGTTAAACATAACGCGCTTGGACGGTATACAGTAATACACAGATGACTAAGATAATTAAGACAAACTGATACCTACAGTTCGTATAACACTCATAGTAACAAAAAACTTATTAGTAAGCAGATACTAGAACATTGAAACAAGTCTCGCGATGTCCACCCTTGCTACATGGTCTCACGTTGTCTAGTCTCGCGATGTCAGGTCTCGCGTTTTCAGTCGCCCCGTAATTGTGTGTAATTTATACTGTCCGCGAAAAAAACGGCATTATTGTTTTTAGCATCGTCGCTAAGTTTCGTCTCTGTTTACACGTTCATGAACCGCTGCACTTAAATAATTGATAAAATTTTGCATTAATGCATCTCAATAGCCGTTAGAAATTTACTGAATATCATGGTAACATGGTTTTTTCGTCTTTTTGTGTATGTGTACATGTTATTGCGACTACACGCGAGCAGTAGGTTTACTTAGCATTGAGCAAGACTTGACAGTCGTGTTATCTTTGCATTACGTATTCTGTAGGCCCTACCTGAGTAAAGTTGCAATCTAACACAAGCAATGAGAAAATTTACCGTAAGTGAAGCAGCGAATTGCGAAGAAACTTAGGAGAAATGTTAGGAAATGTCCGCAAAATCTGCTGATGTGTTTTGTTGTTAAGGTCAGACTGCTCCGGCATTGACCACGTCAGCAACACTCAGTTGTCTGCAGTGAAGTGACGTTAAGCGCTCTAGCGTTTCTGAACTTATGTGCTGCGGAGAACGCTGCTGCACGGACTAATGCTGCGCAGATACGGAATTTTTAAAATTCCGATACGATAACGATGGCCGATGTTGACCAGATATCGCGATATCAATATGATACCCGTATGTGGATGACTTAGAGCAACCGCAAAGCCTGGCTGTGAGGCTGCCTTGGGAGGATAGAACTTGAACTTACCACTAAACCTACTGTGAATTTAGTAGAAACTTACCGCTCAAACAAATTGACACAGTTTTATAATAAAAGTGATAATACGATTTATTAATAGCAAATAAACATTTTAGTCGAAAATGGGCCTACAATTTGCGGTTTTGGGGAGATTAAAAGCGAAAAATATGAAAGATAAATGTTGAGACCCCCTAGGAAATCAATCCTCATTGAAACACGTCATCCAGTGTAAAAAAAATGCGGCGATACTCCCAAAAATGTGTTCTCCAGAGCTTGCCAAGAAAAGTAAAAAAATAACCCAATTGAACATTATATTTTACCCCTTTGCCCCGCCGACCCTGCTGGGCCGATTTGTACTATTTTGGGCATGTAGGATTAGACCGCCGACATAATCATCCAAGTCAAATATTAAGTCGATTGATTCAGCGGTTTGGGGCTACGGGTGCCCAAAATCTGGGGTTTCTCATTGACTTTGATAGTCGCCCTTACAACAGTGTTACGCACTACGTGCTACACTGTGATTAGAAATAGATAGTTACAATGGTTCTGCTCAGAACGCAGAGGCCGAATTGATCGCACTTCTTGCTCCTCACGACTGAAACAATTGCAAAGTGTCTTACATAAGTCACTGTTTTGCCCGCACTATGTACTTGCATAGGCGAGTATTGCCAAAAATGGTGTCTGTCTGTCTGACCGTTCGTCCGGTGTGACGTTGATGCATAGTGGTTACAGCTCTTTACACGCCTAACTTCAGCAAAAAGAACACTTAAAATTTCAGATCAAGCCAGTGTTTGAATTGTGAAAAATTAGCTGGGGGTTGAACTTTTCGACCGTCGGAGACCGACCAAAATTATGATGTAAATCGTATGTATACAGTATATAGCTGACCCCCAGTACATAATTTGACAGTGTGTTAGGGGGTTGAGAAAACAGTTGGGGGTTCAACCCCCCAACCCCTTCGGCGATTCAAACACTGAGTCAAGCAGAAGTCAAATAGGTCAATAAGTCGTCGTATCGAAGAAACGTCGAGAGCACTAGTAGGAAGTGGCATGAGGTCTTTCAAATTGACACAAAAATCATCGACCTCGAATAACCTTGAAAAGTATACGCGCTTTGCCATGAAAAACACTCGTTTTTGGAGCTGACCATAAAGATTTGAAAACAAAAAAAACCCATTTTCGCAGCAGCAAAAATGTGGCCCAGGGATTCTCTCGGGTGGTACAAAATTCGTGCGAATATTTGCGGAGTTTTTGTGATGACGGGTTTTTAAACGACAGTTCTTAGTAACGAGCGTTTGTATGGTTAATTATTTTTTAATCAGACATAGAGGTTTCATACACACAGAAATTATGAAAACGGTTAATTTTTCGTTGCTGCAGTAAAGTAATGAGCATCACTGAAGGGTAATAAAAGTTGATCGATATCCGACCTGTTACGGGTGCATATGAACGGACTTAATCGTTAAGCGGTAAACTTGCTTGGCAGTGACTCACCGCAAACCAATAAGTTAAATGACTAATACAAACATATACACAGGATACGCCAAAAACATGCACAATCGCTTTAAAAACTCCAATAGTCATAAAAGTTTGGGCATTATCCAACTTTAACTCCAACTGGGGCTGGACTTTTTGGGGTCATTTATTACAGGTAGGGCCTATAATAATTATGTTCATAGCTGAATAAGCGGCAACATGGACTATCCGGCTTATTCAGTTATGACAGTTTACTACATTTCTACTACGCAATACAGTAATCTTGTGGTTTCTATAGTTGAACACGTCTATAGAATGATAGACTTGCTCTTATATATAACCTCCAGGAATAGCCCCAGATGGGCACAGGCATGCTGCTTATCATAGCAAGCAATAGTGACAAGCTTTTTATTGGTGTTAACGTCGATGACCTTGAACCGTTAAAATAAAGGTTTTTAGTGAATTTTTGGCGATTTCCGGCTGCGTCAGACATTTTAAGAGTGAATTGCACTGAAATGGTTGGAGATGGACCTGGACAACCTGCGTATGACATTTTTAGCACAGAACATACATTTTTAAGAATCTAAGCTTCGATATCTTATATTCAGGCAGTCTTCCATACGGAGACCTCAAATTTAAGTACTTTTTCAAGACGCATAAATATCTTATTGCTGCACACTGATTGCCGAGGTGGCAAGGCCGCTGCTATCGCGCGTCACGTGAGCTTTTCTCAAATTACTTGTTATGTTTCGATAAATGTGCAACACCATTCTGTGTAAAGCAAAATATCGAAGGGTGACTGCCGGACGACGATGAGCTGTTCTCGTCAATAGAAACCCTCGTCTGTAGCAGGTGCTTTGAGCGTTATGATTTAAGACCGACGCCGATCGTGTGCGCCGGGTGCCGTCGATAGGTGAAATCCGCTGCCGCTGATACATCAGCCTGAGGTCTAAACCGACGCGTTCAATCTATCGATGTCTCGGACGTCTTCGCACATCGATGACCTGTCGCACTAAGCTGTACCGACGCACTGTTTATAAATTTATTTATGTAAAAAAAATCAGTTCAGTTTATATACAGTGTAAGGGTGACATCGTGGTTGTAGATATAAAACAGCACAAATCACAATCTAATAATTCAAACTTTACCATTACACAGTCAGCAAAGTTCTTCTGACATTGTGTAATGGTGATGTTTGAATTTTTAAATAGTGCTGTTTTATATCTACAACCACGATGTCACCTATACACTGTATATAAACTGAACAGCTTTTTAAGGAAAATATTTGCAGTTTTATTGCCGTTGGAAGTAATCTGGAGGTGAATAAAATCTAGCAGTAGAATAACCACAACGAGAATTCTTGCTGTGGCGTGCATGTACAGCGATTAAGTCTGCTTGTCGAAAACATTTCCAGAGATCTCGTTGTTAGGTTTACATGCTAGTGCGTTTTCATCCGTCTTAAAAACAAAAACTGCAAGACAGTGAGTGTGAGACTGTAGTATAAGCTCATTAATAATTCACCAAACACCTATAATAGTATTTGAAATACGAAATGACAGTAGATTATTTGGCACAGCAGCTGATTTAAATACTATTTAAATACCACTCATTTAATTTCCAACTTGTATAAAAGTAGTAACCGACTGACACTACACGCAACGTGACGCAAATAAGGCCTATGAGGGTCGTTCCATAAATAAGTTACAAAACAGCGTCATTCCGCTAGTTTTCCAAATACCAAAAAATCCAAAATATACGTTTTTAGGGAATTTAACCCTGGTTACCACTTAAGTTTTATTACAATGACGTCGCTGTGACGTTATTTATAGACATTAAATTTGGTGACGTTGCCGTGACATTCGCCCGTAAGGAACACCATGTTATCATCATCATCATCTTTATCTGAAATCAGACCACAAGGGTCCATTAAACAATACACAGTAAACATAAAAACAGACACAGAATGAAAAGAAAACACAGTGCTTACTTATGGAACAACACTTGTATAATACTAATGTAACTCCTGCAGCAGAATTTAATTTGTCGTTTCTTGTGTCTGCACCAGTAATAGCTACACATTTTTGCCTTTCCTCTAATTAAACCGCTACTAATGCATTGTATTGTCTAAATGTTATTTAACCATCAAAAAGCAGAACCTATTCAATAATATACAACACTGCATGTGGCAAACATGGACTCTTTTTCTACTGTAAGAAAATCAGCTAACAAAACATCACGTGTTCTTGCTGCTACATATACACACTACTGATGACTCAATATCAAAATTTTATTTTTAAATACGATATCAATATGACATTTGAAAAATATCATATCGATATTTTTTTAAAAATAATAAGTACGTAAACCTTATACAAAAACAGGAACAAGATGCGAACATTAGACAAGGCAGTATGCTTTACATAGGTACTAAAAATATGTCAGTGAACTTAATTAGTGTCATACATTGTTTTTGTCAGAACTGAAAGTTTTTGAAAATGTGGTAACTAAAAACAAACGACACCAGACGTAAACAGTAACAATTACATCATGGAACTGGACTCGTAATGCTGTTCTGTAACTTCTGTCAACACTTAATCATTCAATGTTTAGCAATTGACTGTAAAAAATTACTGACATTACGAATACTGAAAACATATAAATGTTTGGCTTGAAATATATCGCAATATATCGAAAAAGCTGATATTTTTTTCGATGATATAACCCAATACGCTGATATCGAGTCAACACTAATACACACAGCACACACACTGCATTGGATGGTTGCATTGGTGGCATGTACAAAGCAAAGCACAGAATTGTAAATTATACAAAGAATTACACTAAACAACATCTTCAAACAATACATCACCACAAATGGAAAAGGCTAACTAGAAATGAACAAAATAAAAATTTTGAATAACAACTTTTACATTACATCATCCATGTGAAATCTCTACATCTTAAGTATGTTAAGTTGTATAATGGTGCACATGCAACAACATAACAAACTAGAAAGCAGTCAGAGCCCGCACACCTCCGCCAAGGCCATGTTGTTCGCTAGGTGGCAGCACCATCTTTGGTTTGTCAGCGGTTTCCCTTATGCCCCATTGAAACGAAACGAAAATTTCAAAGTGGTCCAGAATCCAGGATTCCTTCCGGATTACCCCCAAAATTGAATCACTTTTAGTTTTTGCCATTCCCGACATTCCCAGAAAATTTCAGAAAGATCCGTCCATAACTTTTTGAGTTATCTTGCTAACACACAGACAGACAGACAGACAAAGTCTGGCAAAAACATAACCTCCTTGGTGGAGGTAAATATTGCTAGAACAGTGACAGAAAACCAAATGCATCACGAACATCAGTAAAACTGGCAAATAAACATGACTTTGCCTGTGAGCTGAAACAACTCTACTGATCACACTGGCTAATGCTGACTGTCTGTAGTGAAAGCACTCTCTATTTTCAGAGAACCCAGATCACCTACAACACAAAGTGGCCATGCCAAAAGCAAATCTCAGCTACATTTGTCCTTCCTGTATGGATCACAATGGACCTTGAAGCTATTGTAAGTACTTTCACTTACAGCGTTCGAATGCAGAATGCTCAGAAAATGGGCTCGGCATAACAATTAAGAATTCGAATATTAACAAAATAAACCTATCATTTGTTTGCAAAATAGGTGATACTGTTTTGATTGACTGATCAAGGAAACAAGACATTCAGCTACGAGAGTGACATTCTGACAAACCGGTGTCAATAAGTACTGCCGGAAATGTAAGCTACTCAACAGTTTCAAAACTTAATTCAAATAAAATACCAAATAAAAAAAGCATCAAATATTATTCATTTTCATGCTCAACATGTTCAGTTTTTTTCTGAGCACAGTTGCCAATAGTAGTGTTTGCAGATAACCAATTTCATCCACTGGCTGATTTCCTAGATCAACACTATTTATCTCAGCTACACATTACCTTTAACATGCCACAACATATAAGACTGCTAAATCTTTATGAGTTCACTATACAAAACAGTGAAACAATCGGCATCTTTCGAGTTGATGTGTTTTGAACTCAACATAAGAGACTCGTTCTGCTTCACCGTCATCTGCCAATGATCAAATCCTTTGCGGTGATCACAACTTGTCAATATCCTGATGCTGATTTAGCATCAACTCTGCATCATGGGCCTCTGTAATTTAACACAAATAGCACAAAGTACTTATATCGCAGATTTAAAGAATACAATAAACAAAAACTGGTTATAAGAAAACAATCAATCAAACATCAACGTCACATAACTGTCTATTAACGATATTAATAACAATTTCTAAGGCTGTAACCGATCACTAACTTCTGAATCCGACAAGTTTACCACCATAGAATAGAAATATGACGTTCAGTTTAGTAAGCACATTTATAAAGTGCACAATGTTAGTGAGAAACTCAAATTACCTGCACATTTCTGTCACAACCAGACCTAAGGTTAGAAATTATTTACTATAATGACATTTGCAGACATCACACACAAATTATGAACGAAGTTTTCAATTTCTTTGAGGTAAACTCACTATTCAACTGTTGTGCTCAAAGTGCATGTAACCCATCAAAGTCACTTTACAAGACTTAAACATCAGATGCAACAAAATATATACCATAGCTGCAAACTAGCCTCACAGCAATAAGACACACTGGACCAATTTTTTTCATAAATCTGACGCAAATCTAAAAATAATACAAAAAATAATCTGAGCTGTATTTTGGGCAAACTTGCAAAAATAGCTACATTTCAGCTAAAGCTGGAACCAAATTCTGGTATAGGCACAGCAATTATATCTTCAGTCAGCAAATCACAACTGAGAGCAAAAAAGAAACATGGTTGCTCAGGAGTATCTATGCCATTTGGTCAACTAATTCAAAACTATACTATGCAATCCAACTTTTGTCAAGTTGCCATGTTTTCAGCCATCAGTGAACATAACGGACATAAGGAGAGGCAAAACAACTGTCAAATTATATCAATAATCATGAAAACACAAAATACTGTGGCGTACTATACAACTCACTAGACTGGGTGTCCCGTATTGATAACAGCGATCTTTGCTGGTCAATAACATCATGAAGTTGAGCAACTAACGGTTCTGTTTCGGCAAGCTCTTGACGAAAAGATTCTTTGACTTGCTCCAACTGTCACATTCACACATCCATGTATCAACATACAAACTAGAAAAATTTGACAATACTCTGGCAACATATTACGTCTGATTATGCACTCGCCATTTAGCTATTATTAATTTCAACTAAAAGTCGACTTTTACACTGCCACCACACAAACCATGCTTCTGCTAAATATTCGGTATTTTCACAAGGTTTCTGATATCCAGTTAGCTTGCATCTTTCTTTAAGCTGAAAATTGGCATTAATCGCCTGAGGAACGTTCAAACTAATTTTGGGTTTTTCTACACCTTTTCTTTTTTGAGTTAAACGCCCATATAAGAAAAACAGATGGAGTGGCAAGACCTGTAGGGCAGCCTATTTAGATGACCGCATAAATATCTACATTCCATAGGCTAGGGTCTACTACAAAGAAAGAGCCTTGATAGTAATTTTTTAAAATTCAAGAATACCATATGACCACAGCAACAACTGGAGCACCACTATGCTCGTGAGGCTGAAAACTCTCCAAAACAAAACACAAGACTGAATGTAACAAATCAAAACATCTTGCAATTGTTAGGAATGCCCTTTTTCCTTCAGTTATGTGCACGTGCTTGCATCTTTTGTAAACTGTGACTAGTCGACGGCGGTGTCTGATCTATACGACGGTCCGCTTTTCACACCTGCAGTGTCCGACAGTCGTGCCAGTCGTCTGTCTGTCGGCCCTGCAAATGTGACCTGAACAGTAGACACTCGTGCTGATTGATGCTACTGTGCATGTGCAGGAACTCTTCTTGGCAAAGAGGCGACAACTGAACGTCATCACCTGCTGAGCCCTCGAACTGTCAACACGTGCTCTTTAAGTTAGCGGGTAGTCAACGTTTGATACAAGACGTACGTACTATGTTGTACATTGTACGAACAAAGCTACAGTTACAAATGACTTCCGAATGAATGCTTTTCCATACAACTATGACTACACGACACAACGTCTGCAAGTCAGTTGGCGTGTGTGACCCTCTCGATGCAGCATGTGGCAGGCGGTCGGTTCCTCGCCAGCCATCCAACTATCGTCAACTGCCACCCGACTTCCGTCTTCCAGCACGTGGTAAGCGGGTTCAGTGGCAGCCACCCGACTATCGCCTTCCATCGTCCGTCGTCATCTTCCGTCCGCCATCCTGCAGCTTCCACCTCGCATCACTGACCAGCTACAGGACAGTCGCACGTTACTTTTTGTTTGCTGCTGCGCTTTCACGTTTTAGTTCAATTCCCTAGACAATAGCCATTTACTGCATATCGTTGTTCGTCTTGTTTTAATATAAATTTTATCAAACTACATGCGTCATTGTGCAAGTGCAACATAAGCCACACAAGCAAAAACTTAACATAATGAATAACAATAATATGCCTTAAATCTACAAGTTAGGTGAAACAAATACCTCAGAAATTTTCTCAGTGAGTTCATGAATTTCATCTTCACACTGCTTCAGGGAAGCAGCACGTGCTGCTGGATGTTCCTTCCGTGAAGCATCTTCATCAAGAATTATATGCGGAGGTACGTTAAAAATATTCTGGCTCAAATAAATCTAGCAAATTCACAGAACACAACTACACAACTACACAGGCACAGTTAGCAGCAAATGTGCCACAGCGCCAAATCTGCTCAAAACTATACAGAGTGATTTATTTACATGACATCAGACCGAATTAGTGAAACTTAATGTAAATCCGCCAGTAACAACATTAAAATGCATGCAAATTGCTGTAGAAAGTCCACAGAGCATTGCCAGTCAACAATTCCCCTCAGAGAACTCATAAACTTACGACAAAGCCAAAAATAAGAGGCTAACTGTCCAAAAGTAGACAATTTTTAAAGATTGTGTAATGTGTATTTTTTAACCATCAGAACAAAAAACAATGAAGATTATTTATAGCAGAATCAGAATGCTAAAATAAACGTATCCATCCATCCAATGTGCAAAACAATGAAATGATGTGGTAATGCCTTCAGTGCTGCTGCTGTTGACTATGCATCTGGGGCGGTATGCATAACAACGTTGTAGCTTAGTTTGGACGTAAGGCCTACGTCGCGACTAACTACTTCCAAACTAGAAAGTTACGTTTGACGGCATGCAAAACGCTGT
>Ga0209367_1000866_pt1 | contig 34232 bp, 17 predicted proteins | sample WorMetLIZISLAND2_FD_187412 | JGI IMG/M metagenome (GOLD analysis project Ga0209367, IMG submission 187412) | Marine gutless worms symbiont microbial communities from Max Planck institute for Marine Microbiology, Germany - Olavius geniculatus... ... | reverse complement strand
AATTTTTTAACCCCCAAAAGGCACATCCTTGCGCGAGACCGCGTCGTTTGAGCCATTGCACGCAAAAATCCGCCGAAGGGTCTGACCTGTAGGTGAGTTTCTGAAAAAAAGGTATATAGCTACAAAAATTTTTGCGTATATTTCATCCATTTGCCGGGAAGCCTCCCTTGGAGGGATTTACATGAAATTTTGCGTGAGGGGTCACCTCGCCGACGTAATCAACGGTGCCAAATTTTATTTCAATCAGATCAGGGGTTTTGATTCTGCGGGGGGTCGAATTTTTGGCTTTCCCATAAGAAAGAGAAGTCGCCGTTAACACTACCGTTCAGCCTGTGATGGCGAAGTTAGGGATTTTTTAACATGACTACCGATTTTTCAGCATTAAAAATGTTAAAGTTACAACACCAATTTGATAACATCGTTGAAACAACACATTTAACTAATGATTAGATGCCAAAATTTCATTGTCACTGTGAATGTTTTAAAGTGTCCACCGCCAGCTCCAAGCTCCAACACAAGCCTTCAGTCGTTTAATTTGAGAAGTCTTTCACAGCCTTGTCAATCGGTCCTTTGGCAGGTTGCCCAGATAACCTGAAGCTCTTTATTGAGTTCGGCGATTATTTTGGGCTTTGTTTTTAGTTTGCGGTAAGCCTTCAACATTGCATCCCACATGTAATAGTCCACTCGGTTTATATTCGGCGAATTTGGAGGCTATTAGTCCTTTGTGATAAAATCTGGACAGTTGGCTCCAGCCAGTTCTGTGCGTTGCGCGCTGTATGTGCTAGAAGATGAATCCGGTGGGCAGCCGGCGATTGTTTAGAAAAACGATAATTTAATGATAATTTATAAAAAAAATAAATTACTGTTTATCAAAACGTCATTGTGACGTTATCAGCAGTACCGTGTTAGCAGGTTTTAAACAATTAAATAGCACTTTTAGATTGAACATCTTAATGCTAAAAAATCGGTAATCAGTCATGTTAAAAAGTCTATAACTTCGTCGTTTTTTAACAAAATCACATTTCACTTGGCGGTTAAATGTAGAACGTTTCAATCAACAAATCTGTAAAATTTCAAATTAAAATTCCAAATGGTTGCTGAGAAAACGGCGAAAAAATTTAGGGGGCTACTTTTTTGCCGCACCTTGTGGTTGCAAACATCGTCTTTGCTAAGCTACGATAAGAACTTGTTGACAACTTGCTGTGGATTTTGATTTATTATGCATTCTTCGCGTACAGCTTGATATACGACTTGTTCTGCGAAAATGCACGACAAATAGAAGTAAATGGAGTTCAGAATGAAACGTGATGAGGTAAAATGTGGACGGATTTACTATGAGGACTGTTGAATGTGATGACAGCTGAGCGAGTCGACGGCGAGTAGCAGATCTGTTCAATCGTCTCGCCGCCTGAGCGTCGCTCGTTCTCAAAATAGCACTCAAGGAAGTCCTGCGACAGGTGGGCTGGTATGTCGCTCACCCGCACCGAGCATTCCTGATCTGTGAGGTCGGGCGTTAGACGCTCGAGGACGCGGACTGTCAGCTGTCGGTCATTGAATGCGTGTACTCTCTGCCGCACTCGTTTCGACACTGACAGTACAGTCATGCACACACACGCACATTAAATTGACTGCATTTCGTTTGTAAATAAAATGGTATGTCTGTCTTTGTTTCTTTGCTACGCAGCAAGTCTAGCTACAATGATTACACTGAACGTTACGAGTAGACTTACCTGTGTGACTGATAAAAGTGATAGCAGCCGTTCCTTGAGTCTGACTGTAGTCAAGATGCCGCACTTCTCCTCCGCCGGATCTCTTCTCGCTCTCGAAGTACATTCTCAGGTAATCCTCCGACACATCCGCCGGAATTCCGCTCACTTCCACTGTACTGGACAGCATGCTGTCGTCATCGTCGCTTGTCCTTGAAGTGCCCTTGGCATCGTGGGATCGGCGGCGTGGCCGAGTGCTGCTGATACTCAGGCGTTTCTGGTTCACGTCGACGAAACCTTTCTCCGTGAAGTGCTGCGCCACTGTAATGCAACCAACACAGCTTTCTTTTAGTCTTGACGGCAGACGAATTTTCTTAAACTGCCCTATTTCACTGTTATTTTATCTATTCAATTTTTGTTATATTTACAAAATAATTGCCTACTGTGTCATGTCTGGTGTGGCTAACGAAAGTAATTTAATCCTAAATTAGACTTTGTCAAAAATTAACATTTTTGACAACTTTGATAACATCACAGTTACGTCAGCAATAGTCAGTGTACAGTAACATAGGCCTACGCTTTAGTGAAATGCTAGAACGATTGTGCCAAAACGTACGAACATAAGTTTGTCAGCTACGTACATGTTCAAAACTGTGATGACTTTCGTAATATGGTGAATTATAATGCAATGACGAGCCGTTTGCCTTGACTCGCCTCGAGATCGGTAATGGTTTTCAGACAGAAAGACCGATTTTAGTCTGTGTGGTGTTTTATCGGTAAAATAATGTTTTGCACGGTCGACCTTTAACATCAGTGAACTTTGCCATAAGTGTTCCATCGTCCATCAACAGCGATTCCTCGGTCTGTCCGCCTTCAGTGCGCCTATTCTCCAGGTGAAGTAGAACGTTGTCGGACAGTTCTGGCGAGACATCGGACACTTAGATGACTCGCTCGTCGGTGTGCTGTTTGGTGTCGTCGTCGTTACTAACTGACGGGCCGCCGGACAGGTGCGCTGCTGTAGGCCAGCTCAGGGCAAAGCTGATACCGGCGCCGAACTTCAGCTGTCCCGCGTCGACCCACCGCTCCGCCGCTGATTATGGCACACATCACAAATCAACCGTCAGTCGTAACCGTGACATTCTTTTCAGTTTCTACACACGCCTTGGTAGACGTTGTCTGGAATGTTTAGTAACGCGCTGAGTGGCCAACTGCGTCAAACTCAAAAGTTTTTGCTGAAGTCACAGGAAAAGACATTGACAGTACTTTACCAAAACGTCATGTACCAACACACGCGTGCGTACGTAAGACTGGTATTTTTGTTTACAGCAGTAAATACAACGTGACCTCGTGACGTAAGTTACCAGACTGTTCGACGAACGTGACGAGGACCGTATCATCGGCGAGTCTCTCTGCCTTCTCAACCGCTCCCCCGCCCTTCCTTTTGTTCTCCAGCAGCGGAACGATTTCCTCATCGACGTCGACGTCTCGCGTGATTCCGGACACGAGAACGCACCGGCCTCGAACGACTAAGTCGCTGTCGGAGGACTGAGAGCACGACTGCAGCGACAGAGTAAAGCCGAGGAGCCGCAGCGGTTTTGTTGTGAGTGACTTGGACAACAATCTTTCAGCCACTGACACACAACACTCGCATCACTCACAGCAACAGCATCAGTCAAGATCAATCAATCAACCAATCAATGCAGAATTTAAAAAGCGGTCTAAGTAATGCAAAATACCTCTAAGATCACTGAAGAAAGGCTAGATAGAGTCCAGTCTAGGAAATAGTTAAAAGAAAGGATTTCGTGAACAGAATATGATGAGTTGTTGACAAAAGCTGGACTCGGCAGATGTCACGTTGTCCGGCAGGTCGTTCCACGTCCGAGGGCCGACAACCGGCAAGCCCGGTTGGCGACGGCTGTCAACCTGACCGGAGGCACTGCCAGACGGATGGCGCCAGCAGAACGACGAGGTCGGCGGCCAGGAAAGTCGGCGATATAGTTGAATGGATCAACGTATTGCGGCGCGAATTGAATTAAACTTGCATTAAGCGCATGTTGTGACTACGGATCTACGAGTAATTCGTGCGTAAATGTTTTTACACTTTCAGTAACTAGTAAAATGCCGCAACCACGCCGTCCTAAAATGCCCAGTGCCGACATATTCTGCGACCGTCTGCCTAAAGATGCGCAAACTTTGGCGTTTTGAACTGAAAATTTGCACAGAAATGCACACCAGTTATCCTACTTGTCACGGGCGGGGTACGTTTACGCCATTTGTTTTGTTTTGTGCGCTTAATAACAGAATATTTATCAGTATCTACGCTGCTCACTAATGCGTACCAGCGCGGTCGTGAAATATGACGAGTGCGGAAGAAGCGTCTAAACGATAAATCTGTTCGACCGGTCCGCCACCAATCCTCTCACTCTCAAACACAGCGTAAATGTCATCGTCGTCTGCTTCTTCTGGTAAACCACTCACACGAAGCGTCCTTTCACACTCTTCTGCATCAGCCACACAGCGCCCAGCAGTAAGGCTAGTTGTAGCACTGTAGTAGCAGTAGTAGTAGTATAGGGCCTGGTAGTGGTAATAGGGGAGAAAAGGGGGGAATAATACAAGTAAAGTCGTAGACATGCATATGACGCTGGAAAACGCATCAACGCGTATCACGAACACGCTATGAATCTACTTGCACTGCATTCAGTTTGGTAGAACATTGAACGGTTTAAATTTATCTAAAAGAAAAAAAATGTCGACAAAAGCTAGAAAACATGATCACAGGCGGAGGCGTACAGTACGAAACTGCGAAAGAAAGTCAGTGAGGTAAATGGTCGGCATTACGGTCCGTGCAGAAATAAGGAGCTGGTGAAACCAATCCACAGCTGGAAAACCTAGGTTCGGGGAACTGTTTTCACGTTTTAGGTTTCAAAAAGTTTTTTTTAAGGTTTTAAGGTTTTTGGACTTTAGTATACGAAGAATACCAGACACAAAATTAAAACCCAGAAAGAACGTGCCGTACACTATTTTACTGTTATATCATTTTTATGAGTGTACGACGTGACGTCAAAACTAAAAATTGTGATTAAAATATGATAATAATATATGATTTGTAGTGTAAAATGCACAGCAAATAAAAAACCTTAAACACGAAAAAATTAAATTTATGAAGGTAAATTTAAGTTTTTAAAACCAATTTTCTAGTATGAACCAATGACAGGTTTAGACTGTCTGGAAACTAAAAGACCAAAAACACAAGAAAATACGACAACTGAAATTAAACTGAACTGAAATCACAGTTCAGTTAATTAGTACACGTGTAAGCAGTGTACTAAGCGACGGAACTAAACCGAACCAAACTGTAATTTTGTTAGCGCAATTTAGTTAATCATTTCAGTTAATTTTTGTAGCTTTGTACACGTCTTAAGGCACACAGGCATGCACAATGTTACGCAAAAAACAGACAGACAAACAGAAAAAGAAAAGACGAGTGACGATGACATATTATATAGGCCCTAATACCGTGACAAAGTTGAGGAGGAGACGCTGTAGACATCGATAAGTCATCCATGAATGACGTCAGGCGCGCTCAATGAGGCGTCATTGTATGCTCATACACGTTGTACTGCTTCTGTACTACAGTACTGGTACATACGACGTAGTAGCCTACACACATGCACCCGTGTCGACTTGATGGCTATCACGATAATCAGTCAATCGATCTCCAGTAACACCAACGCATATCGGCAATATGAATAATAATCTCTAATTCACCGATGAAGGTAAAAACACTGAGAATAACACAATAACAACAGAGAAAAAAGGAAAAAAATACATATACACCGTGTACGGAAAAATAATCTACGGTATTTTTGACATACTTTTGACTTAAACCTATTTTCATAATTTTGGTATGAGTCGTCCAGAATATTCACTTGATTAAACTGTCGAGATATTTTCTCTTTATATTGCCATGTCACTACGTAGAACTGAAGTAATTATGACGTCATCGAAAATGCCATTTTTATTGTAACTGATGTGAAAAATGCTAAAAGTTTTTCGGTTCATAGCTTTAACATACTTGAACGTATGTTTATAATTTTTGGTAGCCAACATTTAAAAAGTAACGCACAACGACGTTCCCGTTGTGCACGTGACGGCCACACTTAACATGGCAAAAATCAAGATTAAATTAATCGAATCATCACTAATAGGAAACAAGCGTTTTGGTAGACGAAAAAGACACGACCAACGTAAAGATGAATGGTCCGTACGACGCTACTGGCTCACGACGCTGCAAGCAATAAGCCATCCTTATTGTCAGACAGAGTGTCTGTCCGCAGGACAGCTGTCGCTAGCAGTCGCGAGCCACGGCGCCTTGTCTCTCTAGGTATCTCTAGGTATCTCTTTAGGTGTTTTGGCTGGTGTTCCTGGCAATTAGTAGACATTAACACTTCATCCGCCACAACGGTCAACCGTTGGTCACGTTTTCTTCAGTAGCTTACGCGCCAGCTTCAGTTTGTCGCTCTCTTACACGACTTTGGTCGGCGCTTCTTATTTCCGAATCTTTATCTCCGCCAAGTGAACGTAGTGAACATTGGAGGAGATTAAGAGATTGGGCGTTCTGTCCGTCTTTGTGTGTGTCTGTGTATGTGTGTCTGTGCACACGATGACTAATAATAGCAATGACGTCACTGCACAAACAGCGCAAGCATCAACGCCGGCTATTACATTTCTTTTCCTCCCCTGCAGCGAAGCGGCTCTTCCTTATCCCTGCCCTTTCCTTGTGTTTAAATCACTTCACTTGGCGGAGATATGCACTCTCACGCCCTCTAATTTTAGTAAAATGTTCAGCCTTTTTTCAAATCACTTCTTCAACAAGCTCTATCTGCTTCAATCTGTGGTGGATCTGTCGTACAACATTCTATATACAACAAGCTGTACATCAATAGAAACCCCACAGAAAAACTGCAACAAGAAAGTGCATAAAAATCGAAGGCCTGCAACAAAAGACTGGTGTTTCTGGCGTGTCATATAACGTTTACAACTGGTTGTACTACTTGTCGTCCAACAAATCCACGACAATTCGAGATATTGCACTTTGAGTCACATACAGCGCAGTGTTAGGCACACACAGACACACACAGCCTATACTCGACGATCCCTTGCAAACCGTTGCAAAGCGTTTTGTTTTCTGTCACACCGAGTAGCAGATTAATAACGGTTTTAGTAGTAGGCTAAGCGAAACACAATACAACATGCAGTTAAAATTTTACCTGTAGTTAGAATTCGTTATTTCAGAAGATTGACCAACAACAGTCAATTAAGCGTTCTCTTCTCAAAATATGAAAGTGAAAGCAATCTGGGCCTATGAAATTTTCCGGTTAACAAAATTTGGCGGTGTGTGCCAGAGATCAGCTCCAGTCTGTTGACTAGTGCTATCACTGTAGGCCTATATTACATTAGGCCTATAATGTTGTTGACCTCAAATAACTGCAGGTGTCACGTAGGCCTATGCCAGGATGTTATCTGTGATGAACTCGTTATGATCAGGAAATCAAAAGTAAATGTTTTAGGCCCGTAGCTATAGGTGGGATTCGAAATATTTAAAATTCTGCTACTAGCAACGACAAGCGGCCATCAAACACGGTAACATAATTAGCTCACGCTGCACGTCCGATGCATGACAGAGCTCGAAGTTTAGATATCGCCTTTAAAACAGCAGCAGTAAATCAATGCCGTGACCATGGAGTTATCGCTTTCCGGGGAGCCTATGTTTAGACCTCTGAATTATGAGCAATTATAAAATTGCTGAAAACTACTTAAATATAGCAATTAACAAAAATACAAAACCAAATTACAGTGGAATAAAATAGGCCTACACAGTAGATTACACAATGCGTCGTATAAAACTGAAAATACAGAATCGCCGATCGACTGCAGATAGGCCTAATCAAACACGGAAATAAAGCCATCAATTATCAGCCAAAGATTCGTCGTCGTTGTGCTACGCAATATTAATAGTCGAATTGTGTGTGAGGTTGTCTTGGTGGGTTTGATCTTAGGCCTACCGCTAAACTTAATTTAGAGTTAACCCAGGCCTAATGCTAAAGTAACTGAACACAAAATCGATAATGTGATTTAACAAGCAGACTTTTTACAGCGTGCGAATTATCATGTAAGTGCAATGCCAATAAACGAAACTAGAACAGAATTACAAATAGACAGTCAAACAATCAAGCAATCGCAGCTGCTAATAAAAATATCTCAATCAAATCATCAGACTGTTCAGTTTTACCGTTTAAACAGAAATATCACATCGACCTATCTAAGGTCAGATATAAACTGACGAATAGTTCAATAGAACGGATATTACATGACAAACAACCACAAGCAATATATACATAACTCAGCCACATATAAAGGGCTTAATAATTTTTATCATGATCTGTGCAGAGTTTAGGAGCTCGCACAGACGGAGTTGTTATAAACAACGACAGGCGAAATAAGTCGACAAATAATTGCCACCACACTCGAACAAACAGCGAAAAAGCTCGCTATCTGAAGCGAAAATAAATCGTCAACCTGTTCTCACACAAGCGACATACACACCCCGGCCGACGAGCTGACTAAAAACCAACACGGCTCGACATTGTGTTTAGCTGCTGCCGATCAAAAACACCGATGTTGTTAGACACAAATTAAGTCGTTGTCCAGCTTGTGGTAAAAATTAGGAATTCGGGACCGAGCCTTGTGAAACAAAGAAAAAACACATCAGTCGTAAAAAAATAAAAGCCGTCCTGGTGGAGTTATTGCTCAGACACTTAAAAACGCTAACTGGCAACGGCGAGACTACAAGACAAAATGTATTTAGCTCACCTGCACGCTGTTGCCAAGTTGTTATTTTCTGTTCGACGTCGTCGGAATGACTGTGCGCTGACGGTTGAAGATATTGGTAAAAACATTTATTTAATCCACGGATGAAAATGTAGTACAATATAGTGACACACTGGCAGAGCAGTACAAATTACAAACACTGGTATTTTTATTTAACTGGTGTTTTTTTATTTATGACTAGAATCGCGATTAAAGTACTACAAGTTAGCAGTGACACCCGAAACCTGTTAGGTGAGTGAGTTAGATAGCCTATTTAGTGTTTTTTTCAAGTTATCTGTAATAATAGACTGTGATTGTGAATTTGTAACAATTATGAAAATTGGTTGACGTAAAGACGTAAAGTTATGCGTTATAACTTTTTTGAGACACCGTACATGTAATTTAGTTTTTACGCGCGATAGCAGAATGCATCGCGCGTCTTGGCTATCGTCTAGGCGTCCGTCCGTCCGTTTGTCCCTCCGTCACACCCTGGCACTGTATCAAAACGGCACAAGCTAAAGTTACAAAGTCTTAACCATTAACTGCCTCAAGGTCTCTTTTTTCGTGATAAAATTTCGTCCCCCTGAGTTTGGGGATTCCCCTCGAACGAAGGCGTTAAAGAGAGGTACCCCCTCTAAAATACGCTATTTTGACCCTATAGGTTCTTCTAGTGTGAAGACAATTGCAGATAGGTACACACATGTTGCTTATCATAACAAGCACTGGTGACGGGCGTTTTAGATTTATAACATCGATGACCTTGAACGATCTTGAACCTCCCCCAAAAATGGGGTTTTAGTTAATTTTTTTGCGATTTTTGGCTGCGACACACATTTTAAAAGTGAATTGCGGCGAAATGGTTAGAAATAAACCTGGACAACCTGCGTATGACATTTTTAGCATAGAACGTACTTTTTTAAGAATCTAAGTTTCGATCTTTTAAATTCAAAGTTCGGAGGCCTCAATTCGTACGGAGGCCTCAAATTTAAGTACTCTTTCAAGATGCATTAATATCTTATTGCTGTAGGCTTACACTGATTGTCAAAGTGGCAGGACCGCTGCTATCGCGCGTCACGTGAGCTTTGCTTAAATTACTTGTTATGTTGAAGTTACAGAAACATTCACTCATGATGAAGATAGCTACGAACTTCTATTTTTTGACAACAGGTATGTATGCTATAAGATTATACAGTCCCCTAGGCTTGCCGTGGATATGAAATTTGCCATCCATATCCATATCCATATCTACAGATGCTTATCGTGCGTACATATAGCTACTAAATTTTCGCGAAATACAGCAGTGGCAGAGCGTCCATTCCCCCAGACATTTTTTTGCGAAACTGTTAAAAATAAATAAACGTAAAAATAATACACATTTGCATCAAAATATGATTTTAGAAAAGTATTTTCCGGTTGTCATGAAAATCTACCGTAGTTATTTTATTGCTCTTGCTATAGCTGACCGTTGAACCTTGGGTACCATATGTCGTTTCTCAGTCGTAACAAATGTATTGTGGCCAAACGGTACGTCGTAAAGAGTTGGCGATACCGTTGAATAGAGCGATACCGACTACCTATAAGCTGTTGAAAGTAACCATGTCTCTATCTGCAGCTTTTTGGCAGTAATTTGGAATACAATGTTTCTGTCTGCAGCCGTCACTTACGTGCACCAAATTACTGTATCTTATCCTAGCACTGATTTTAGTGTCCAGTATAGCAACGTCACCAAATCGTGTATGGGACTGCAGTCACTCTGTCGCGCTATCTTTCCGCAACCGGAAGTCGGGCACTAGCCTTCAGATATAGGCGGTACGGTCGGCCCATCGCAGCAACAGCTGTGATTTTTGTTCTCCAAGAAGCATGTTGCATTCATGTAATCTACAGGTATAGATAGAGTGAACGCTTTGAAAAACACTTGGTTTGTACTTTCTATTAGCATTAACTTTGTTAGAAATCCAAAACGTTTGTAATTTTGTTACCGTTTGATAAAAAAAGAACAAAAATAATCTCACAAATTGACAGACCGTTTGTTGCCCAAACAACAGTATTAAAGCACCATAGATTAAAACCTGTTGCTGCTATAGTGCGCATAAATAAATTTAGGCTAACTAAATAATGACGTGCTAATGTCACTGATTATTCATTTGACTCAATAACATAAATAAACCAAAAAATAAAGAGTAAGAACGACAGACAGAAAAAAATTATATGGAGATAAAACACTTAAATATTCAGTTTAATTAGCAAATGCGACAACACAATATCCATGGATATATCCACAGGATGACTGAAGTCTGATATCCACACATGGATATCCATGGATATATCCATGTATATCCATATCCACGGCAAGCCTGCCTTTGTTAAATCTAGTACATTATAACTTTAATATATTGATCATCTTATGCATTTAGGACTAAGAGGAATATTGATTGTGCTAATAATACGAGTGGGGTCAATCAGAGCTTAAGTAGTCTTCGCTATACCCGGTAATCTATCACAAACAGATCGTATTTTTATATTCCAGACTTAATAGAAAAAGTAGGCTATGCCAGGGGAAACAATATTGCAATGTTTAACTATGACTTTTTGTGATTCGCCAATTTCCATTAACTTATTAAGAGAATCTAATGGAATTGGAAGCCCTGAACCCTTTCTTTCTCCCCCACAGTAGTAGGCTTATACCCAGCCCTGGTCTAAGATCGTTTGAACATGCTTGTTCAAACACTAGCCTATGCATGCTGTTTGATATTTTATTATTAAATTATTAGCTCAATTTATCGCAAAATATTTAGTTAACATGTTTTTTGCGTTAGTATTCACAGTCGGATCAGTATCAGCGGAGGTTCGACAAACGATATATGACCAGCAGCAGTCTTGCACTACTACTAGTACTGCTACTAGGCTACTACTAGGCGTACTACTGCTACTAGATCTACACTACAACCCAGATCAGTCTTGTACTACGGATGAACCTCAGATTCTGGCGAAAAAGAGATCGAAGCTACATTGTGCATCAGCGTGCAGCGGACAACTCGACTGCAAAGAGTATAACTTTGACGACATGACAAACGATTGCGGTCTGTATAAACACAAGGCTCTGTTTTTCGAAACTCAGCCAGATTGTTCCAGATACAAGGTTAGCGTTAAAGTTGGTGAAGCACTTGCTAGAAATTGCTGTATTTGAACATTCATTTTATTTCCTATTTCATTCTGTCTGCATGCATTAGTTTGTTGGTTTGCGAGACATAGCCAGGGAGTCCATTTCCACTAAATTTAATACAGTTTTACCGTATATAAAACGAAATTAATACATGATTCTGTGGCAAGTTAACTTGATGTTATTTTAAAAAGTTAATTTGAAAGCAAAATGAAAACGCGATCCGGTAACGGAATAAAAAATACGATGATAGACGATAAAAGCATCTACGAGAAAGTTTCTTAAAAGCATACAACGATGTTCAGCGAACGATGTGCATCTTTCCTTTACACTACCAGGGAAACGAATACTGAAAAAACTGATTATAGAGACAGTTAAAAAGAATGCATGTGAATATTGCGTAGCACGCGTAAGCGATGTGAATACTTTGGGCTTGAATGCGCGTACAACAAGCATCTATTATGCACAATATATACACACTATGGTAGTCGAGTTTATTTTAACGCATTATGACAGTCACATTAATTTTTATTTGGGAATATCAGCAAATAAATATTAATATTAGTATTTTGTTGCTCTTTGTAGAAAGAAAACTTCAAATGCAACCTACTTGGTAAAATGAAATAACTTTATTTTGTGTTACGCAATTCTAACTACACTCAACTTGTACTAGATGCATGTAGGCTATAACGTATAGGCTTAGGCCCACAGATGGGCGAAGAACACAGATAACATCATAACGACACACAAAATGCCGGTGCATGCACGTGTTGCCATCAGTACTTAGTAAATCACTGACGATGTACCTCGGTAGGCGTTTAATGTTAAGCCCAAATTCCATTACGACGACTTTCACCGAAACTTCCCCAAGTGGAAAGTCGCAGACACAAACCATCTCGACATGTCGATATGTTTGCGACAAAGTCCGTGACTCATGTTTTTACTCAATAAATACATTCATGTTTGTACAATTTTCCAGTTCCATTGCAGGCTGCACTTATTACACTTTTGTTAAACCGAAGTAATCGGTTTTCAGCCATTCTGTGAAAAGTGTACGTTGTAGGTCCAACTGTTCTCGCCATTATTCCGTCTCAGTGTTGTGCAATTCCATTTACACTGAACGGCGATGTTCACTACAGTTGTACTGATGATGGTGGCGGTGTCGGATGTTTCTATGGCAACAGAGAGTGGAAACTCTGTCAGCAGCCGACAGGTGAATGCAGCAAACACACGCGTAGGGCCCATAGTCCTACCTACAGGTTACGGTCAATCGACGAGTTGCCACAACAATCACAGGCTGAACGGTAGTTCAAGCCCTGTGTTAACGGCGACTTCTCTTTCTTATGGGAAAGCCAAAAATTCGACCCCCACATTTATTATTCAGCAGCACATTGACACGCAGTCAGTATGATGCGGGCAATATCACCTTTTGTAATTTTTGCTGTTTTCGATGTGCAAGTCCTTAAATGTTGCCGTTAACAAGTAAAACTTTCGCTCAAGGCTAAGGCTGATTGTGCTGTGCTTCTAACGTTAATTTACTTAGGTCTGTTTTTATAGAATTCAGGATGACGGAGAATCGACGTTTGTGAAATCCTGTAATTTGTGATTGAATGAGAAACTGAGCGACACACGCCGTAAAGGTGCGGTCACACTGTTGGAGTTTTTAACCACCGTTCGAACGGCCCTCCGGACTGCCGTCCGGACCGCTAGTGTGACCGCACCTTAAGTCTAAGTACTGGATGAACACTGCATGCAGATTTTAAAACGACGTACGAGGAAACGTCTACCGCTGCTCTGAGCGTTGACCCGGCTGTCATCGTGCCGCTACTGACTATCAACGGCTGGATCCTGATGCAGAGGAAGGTCAGCAATGGTTCCGTGTCGTTCAAACAGAACTGGGCGGAATACCGTGACGGGTTTGGATCAGCGGCATGCAACGACAACTACTGGCTGGCACTACTACTAGTAGTAGTACTGTAGGCTACTACTACTATTACTCTTACTACTACCACATACTACCACAACTGCTACTGGCTGGGACTTGATAAGCTTTACCGTCTCGTGCAGCTGGGTAGTGTGAGACTCAGAGTTGAGGTATAAAATCATAACAACGAAAAAATAGTGGTATTAATTACTGCGTAATTGTCAAGAATAATAAAACTGTCAGACTGCAAACACGAATTAATTTGTAATTTTCTAATTTATCAATCAATCAATTAATCAATCAATTACTCGATCAGTCAACTCATCGTTTAATACATTTGTTCAAATTAGAACTTATATAACGCAGGAGTGTCAAACGAAAACAAACATGTAGAAACAAAAACGCGGACGTTTGTATAATAATCATAGGCCTAGGCCTATAAAACCACACAAAAACGCAGACATGTAGCGATCTAGATTTGCAAGTCTAGGTGCAAAGCATTTTCAAAATCATAAATGTCAATTTACTGCAATGCAAAATTTTACACAGCACAATGTTATTTTCTTAAAATGCTGTGTTTCATAAATACATCTTTTCCAAATGTAACAAAGACATATTCATGTGGACACATTCAGGCTGACGGACGGACATCGCATTGGACAGACAACTGAAGTAGACAGCCACAAGACACCGTGCATCAGTAATAGCGTAGTCTATGTACACCCACCGTGTCCCAAAAATGTGCAAAATTGTTTTGTTAGAACTTCGTCAAATTTTCACCAATTTTGATAACTTTTAGCACAAAGATGGCAAAGAAGATAACATCATGCGAGGTTCAGTCATTTTCCGCCTTAACTAATTTGTGTCATTTCACTACCGTGTTAAACGCAGATGCTGGTGTTGGGACACGCTGTATGTGCGAGTAGGTCCAGCGTACTTCTGGTCTTTGGTCCTCTGCTGAATATTCGATCTTCTCCGTCAGCGACGAGGCAGGTATGTACCGTCTGACAGTCCACGGTTACAGCGGAGACTACTACTACTCACGCTAGTACTACTACTACTACAACTAGGCTACAGCGGAGACGCCGGTAACGCACTGATGAACGGAGGTGTTTGGAACTGGCGGTCGGACGGCAGAATGTTCAGTAGTCCGGACAGCGACAACGACGTCTGGCCTGGTGGTAGATGCGCCCAGCTTGGTGGTTGGTGGTTTGGAAAATGCAGCGCAAGCTACCTGAACGTCGCACACGACTACGGCATATGGGTGTCGGGCTACGTTGGTGTCTGGGACTTACAGGCCAGTCGCATGCTGGTCAAACTCAACTAGACCGACCAGTCTTCGCGTATGAACAACATTCGTAGCGTATCGTTTCGTAAAAAGATAACTGCTTCTACGTCACCCTACGTCATTATGACATTTAAACACAACGAACCGATACGATACTTTTGCTGTTTCCAGTTCCTGTTATGGTTGCCTTGTGCGTAGTTATTGTCTGTCCAATGCAATGCATAGCATTGGACAGAGTATAAAATCACCTGAGTGTCCGTGCGTCCGTGCGTCCGTCCGTGCGTCTGTACCTCCAACTTTTCTTAAGCTCTCTTCCTTTCACCTTTTCCTTTCCTTTCCCTTTTCCCTTTTTTTCCCTTTTTTACCCCTTTTCTTTTTTTTCTTTTCCCTTTTCCTTCCGTTTTCCGCTTTCCTTTTTTCCTTTCCTTCCCCCTTTCCCTTCCACTTTTCCTTCCCCTTATCCTTTTTTCTTCTTTTCTTTTTCCTTCCTTTTTTCCTTTCCCTTTTCCGTTTCCCATTTCCCCTTCCACTTTCTTTTCCACTTTTTTCCCCTTTTTTCCTTCTCCCTTTTTCTCCCTTTTTTTCTTCTCCTTCTTCTTCCCCTTTTTCCTTTTTCCTCTTTCCCTGTTTCTTCCCCTTCTCCTTTTCTTTCCTTTTCCTCTTCCCTTTTTTCCCTTTCTTATCTTCTTTCCCTTTTTTTCTTTTCCTTCCCCCTTTTTATCTTTCACTTCTTCCTTCTTTCTATCCGTGTCCACGTCCGTGCCTCCAACATTTGAGGCGCCATATCTCTATAACGGTGCCAGATGGACGCATGGTCACCATAGAACACCCATGGGAAATCGACCCCTGGGAGTCGAATGGTCACGTAACCGATGACGTTACGTGACCCCAAAAGGTCAAGGTCGTGACTCCCATTATCTTTGAGGCGTCATATCTTTACAACGGTGCAAGGTAGACGCATTGTGACGATGGACCATTTATAGTAAAAGCCCTGGTGACGAATCGAATGGTCTCGTGACTGATAATGTTTATTGTTTAGTTAAAATAATAGAGAAGGATGAAGGAATCATTGCTGTTGTACAATTTGTAAATTCGAAATTAAACTGTTTGATTTTTTTTTCTACCAGTCTAAACAGCTCACTGATTATATTCCTGCGGACATATACTGTAAACTATCGAAATGCATTGCCAGATTCTGTGTTCGTATGAACATTATTTTGTAATGAACGTTTTCACGTCTGTGTTATAACAAAACTTGTCTAAATTTTTCTTTAAACAGTCAACACACAAACTTTTAATTACACAAGTTGGCAAGCAATTTCATAAATCGACTGTTTTTTTTCTCCGTGAACAAATATTTTTGTAGGTTATGTTTAATCATATATTTTTGTACGATTCAAAGTCAGGACTTCGAGTTGTGCCGACAGAACTTTTTAATAAGTATTTTGTGGCTACACTACCTACATAAATGGTGCAATTTGTGCATCTTACGTCACAATAATATTTTCGTTTTAAGCTGTATGCATGCCCATATTTGAGCTTTTGGTCATAACTGACAACCATGCTCATAAATGGCTATTTCTGTTGTCGTTGTTTGGTGTTGTCGATGACAGTCTTGCGTTGCTCTTCAATAAAAAGTCATCTACCCACGACTATTTCGTTCACTAGATCTCTGCTGTTTCGGAGTACTTGAGCCACTTTATGTAGCATGTGAAACTTTTTCAACTTGATCTACCACTTCTCAGCATTCTCTTTTCGTAGGCTAAGTACACGATGTTTCATAAAAACAACCTCTTGTTCTTTTTTTCATAATTCACTCAAATGATGATCAATTTACTTGAAATTTTTATCCGTTGTAGCTGAAGAAATACTAATTCAAAATATTTTAACAAAATATGGAAGTTGATTAAATATTTTTTGCTAGTCGTGACGTAACGCTGACGTCATAATGTGTCAAGGGTACTAGCTTGCAAGTCTCAACTGGTGCTGCCAGTTGCTACCCTGCTCCGATGGTGAACTTAATCTTGTTCGCTGATGAAAAATGTTCATCGTGTCAGCACTAAGCAACGTGGGCACATGAAATCAGGCGTCTCACGATCCAGAAACTCAACCTTTTCTCAAGCTCGGTGTGCTAGTGCACTGTTTTGCTTGAACATGTGAAAGTTTAACTATCCCTACAAACACGTAAATGCGATTGCTTTGCGCATTTTTGGTGGCTGCAACTGGAAAACTTCAAAAAATTTGTCATCAGTGAGCCAGATTTTTCACTATCGAAGCAAAGTAGCAACTGACAGCACCAGTTTAGACTTGCAAGCTTGCACCCGTAACACATAATGACGTCAGCGTTACGTCACGACTAGCAAAAAATATTTAATCAACTGCCATATTTTGTTAAAACATTTTGAATTAGAATTTTTTTAGCTACAATTATTAAAAATTTCATAAAAATTGGTTATCATTTGAGTGAATTATGAAAGAAAGAAAAAGGGGTCCATTTTTATGAAACACCGTGTATATAATCACAGCTTACGGGTCTGGGATTTTCACATTATCTCCGTAAAAATTATCAAATTGTAAGTCGGACATATTTTTTCCAAAATTAAAATTTGCAAAAAAATTGGTCAAGATTACCAAGAATTTGGACAAATACTTGTGTTTTTCACACCAGGCTTTCCGGGCTACTTTTTGTAGTCTTTATTTCGCGGCCTGGTTTCCGGGTATACAGAACGCTTAAGTGCTTTTTCTCGGCCAACGATAAGGAGAAAATGCACAGGTTTTAACTCCCTAAATTTGAAAAATTTACTCAGTGTTTGTCATCTTATCTTACCTTACCTTACCTCCGGGGTGGACAGGCTCTTATACCTGCCCAGCGCTGAGGCCGTATCAGCTCGGCCCAATGCGCGTCCCCGAATGTAACCAGAAGGTTACAGGTAGCGGCCATAAAGCCGTAACGGCTGTGAAGCCGTAGATAGACGGCTGTAAAGCCGTAAGTAGACGGCTATAAAGCCGTAGTCGGCTGTGAAGCCGAAACCAGCACAAGAGCACTGGTATCATGTAGCAATTTGCCTACACGAATTTGGTCAGCTCTTAGTTGCTCCTCGCCTCCAGATTTTTGAAATCTTTCGGGTCATCGGTGCTGAGCCCCACCACCACGTCAAGGTGGCTGACCGCGGTGGGGATTTGTCGTCTTATGAAAACTAAATTGCCTTATGCGGTGATGCCTATAGACTCACGATTATCATTGTTAAAAGGAGGAAGAAAAAGCGAGGGAAGGATCGTGGTAATTTCTGTGTTGTTTTTCTTTACAGTGTAATTTACTGCGAATCATCATCGGACGAAAAACCAGTTTTCTAAATATGTTGCTTCATAATATAGACATCGAAACTACTGAACAACTAGAACGCAATTATTAACTGCTAAGACGACACACCATTGACTACGTTTATTGCAGCACACGTGTAGAGTCAATGATAAAATGTAAATAAACGTCACAGTAATTGTTCGTTAGAAACAGAGACGGAACGGTAGTAGTAAGACGACAAAGTCATTCGTAATTTTCTTTTTTTTCCTGAAACCAACAACATCAGCATTATAACTTCGTCGTAAATGTTATCTAATCATTTCATCAATACTACTTTTTAAAGGTCCCTGTAGGCCTAGGTATTTCACGATTCACAGGTCCTCAAAGACTACCTCTAACCACCAAGTTTTTCAAGCTCCCGGTAAAATAGAGAAAAATATTCATTTTTCTTCCTTTAATTTCGACACATCTTTATCTCAACGTTTTGGTGCCTTACTTATTGCCGCAAAACCCTTGATTGTTGTACTTGTGTATCTTCAAAATATTCTGAGAATAGCTTCCGGAAGACAGGAATTGTTTTTCTCCTTTCCCCCCTTTTCCATCTCTTCGTTCCGTTCCTGTATTTATTTAAACCATTTCCAAATGCAGACATGGGTTTGAGGACTTGTCCTATAACGAATTCGTTCTTAATTTTAAGCCAAAAGCGATCGTGCAAAAAAATTAATTTTGTCGAAATTTGTAGTTTGCGGCAAGTTTATGCAGCAATCTGACATAATATACAAACAGACCAACAGACAGACTCGAATCATTGCTGTACATCACTTTCCTCCTTCGGCAAAAATAATAGTATATGTAAGAAGACAAAGCAGCCAAAATGCAAAAAAGAAGTATAGGAAAAGTATTTAAAATAATTTAGAACTAGAAAGTAATTATAGCTCGCAGGTACCTTCGCCAAGGCAATGCCATTCGCCAGGTGGCGTCACCATATTCGCTTTGCCAGCGGTTTCGCTTATGCCCCCTTTAACGCAATGGTAACGAAAATTTCAAAGTGATCCAGAATCCAGGATTCCTGTCGGATCACCTTCAAAATTGAACCACTTGCAGCTTTTGTTATGCCCGACACACCCTCAAAATTTCAGAAAGATCCGTCCATAACTTTTTGAGTTATCTTGTTAACAGTCAAACAAACAAACAAACAGACAAACAAAAACCGGCAAAAACATAATCTCCTTGGCGGAGGTAAAAATATAAAATAATGTTTTTGTACAAATTAAAAAAGGGGGAAACAATGACATACATTGGTCTGTGTTCTCAGCAGCAGCGGCAGCAGCTTGCTGATGCAGAGCGTTGGCGACGTACATCAACGTACGCTTGTACGCCGACAGATCAACATCTGCACAAATACACATTATGCACCATGCAACAGATGAGAGTGACTGGTCGCATGAAATTATCAACACTTTTCACGACTGTAAACGTACAAAAACAAACTTTCCCGAACCACAGGGCCAATAGCGTGGCGCTGATCGTCGATTCTCCGGCCCTCAGCCGGACACCAGTTTAGACTGCGAGACCACAGATACGGGGCTGGTGCATGGCGTGGTGTTCCAGCTTTCGATGTTACTTTTTGCTCATACCCACGGAGGGATGGTGAGGCTGAGTTCACTTAAGTGGCTGGTTAGATATCGTGATGGTAATAGTTTATCCCCCACAGTATTCCATCCAAGTAGTAACCGAGCCTGACGTACAGAACAACTTTGTTGATCGAGATGAACACGTCACCCGCTAAGTCAAGACATCACCGTCAGTTCAAGTGTTCGACGACTGAACATTGGTGAAAGTGTCATAACCTCTAATGCGCTGGTCACGCTAGTAGAAGCTGAACAAGATTGTAATTGATGGGAACTGTCGACAACCATCAGCGTGTAAGCTTCAAACCGCCAGACCAGCAATAAACAAGTAAGTAAGTAAGTAAGTAAGATTATTTAGAAGGCGCAATTTAGCAATAGCCACAATGCGCCGCGCTCTCAACGCCCGAACAAAAATGTCTTTAACTGCCGTTTAAACTGTTCAAAGTTAACGTCCGTTTGTCTCAGATGAGCTGGCAGACTGTTCTACAACCTCGGACCTGCAACAGCAAAGCATCTGTCTCCATAGCTGCTGCAGGTCCTTCTGACAATTGCAAACAAGTTTTTATGGCAACGTGCTGTAAAAGAACAAACTCGACAGAAAAACAGTGGTCGCATATCACGTTGTACATTAAAAGTTTTCAAGTAAAACCACAATATTATGAAAAAATACGAGATAAAGAGACGAAAAATAAAATAATAAACTGACTATCGGAGAGTTGTGCGCGTTTTCCCGGCGGCACAGACGGCGGTCGTGCGTTGACGACGTGGTAGACGTCTCGCCCCACAGACGACGATGAACGACGCTGTGACGATGCCACTGCGTCAGCACTGGACCAAGGTGTTGGAGGTTCATGGTACGAACTCTGCTTGGCGCCCAGTCCTCTATCAGCTACTTCAGACGTCTCTACCTGCGCACGCAATCGCTCGTTATTATGCACTGTTGTATCTATTCAGTTTCAGTTTAGTAGACATGTAACTAAAATTTGCATAAAATGTATCTCAACCTTTGAGCACTACTACACGTTTTCAAGAAGATATTGTCATCGTAGTCACCATTATTATCATATTCGTTTATTTAAAGTTGTAAAATGCAACAATAAGCTTACTTTATATTAACTGTTATTATAAGTTCTATTGTACGTGTTAGTTACAGTACTGCTAGCGTGGATAAGCAAATACGCAGTACGAACTTATGCAACTCCGGACAGTGCTGTAACATCATTAAACCATGCTCAGATGGCACAGACTACACTACACCGTCGTTTGCTTTATGACGTACGACTGCCGCCGAAAGTTGTGAAAACAGTACGAATGCGAGCCGAGTGGGGTTTAAATACGTAAGAAATCATCGAAATGTACAAAACGGTCGTACGTCGATGGAGTTGGTGTCGTGTTCGTCGAGCGCTCTCTGCTCCCAGGGCGGCTGATGTCTGTTGGCGTCAAGACGCTGCAGTTCGGGAACTCGCTGACGGTCGGCGCTAGCAGGCAGACACGACGATCGTCTGACTGCACTGCCGCCAAGCAGCAGCAGTACGCATGACAGATACACGCCGGCACCGACTAGCATCGCTGATATGAAGAGTTGATATGCTGTCACACACACCAGTAAACTTTAGTAACTTAATGCGGTGCGAACAGGTACAAATTTATACAGGCTGCCTGCTGCAAATGAACTTCAAGGTTCGAAAACTTGACCTGCACTTTAGTAAAAGCAATTACTACAGAGATTTTTTTTACTAATTATCAAGTTCACGGCAAAAATGTCGGCTAATAATTACAACCGACAGCAAAAAATTAGAACAATAATTTAACAAGAGAAGTTTGATAACTAGCTGGCGATAGCTGTGAAACGCAACACAGTAACGGCAGCATTGAAAGAGTCTTACCTGGCTGCTGTGATGCTGAAGTGATGATGATGGTTTGAACGTCTTAGTTGACTGGTTAGAAACAACTCGAAACCCAAGTCTTTATAGCTTTAGCGTCAGCAGAGGAAGAATAAGGCATTGGTTGTTTGATATAACAATATAGGCTGTATTATTTGCTGTTTCTGCTATAATGTCGGCGTTAGGTTATCGCGTCACTTGATCCACCGTGTGATGAAGCGGTGCCGTTTTATTGACCATTGAACAACGAAATGTAATCGCAAAGCTACTAAAACACGAGGAAAGAACATATTTTGTCGGTGTTGCGATTTTTTACTCGGTTTTCCGGCAAAAGCCGATTTTTATGCGGAATTTAAAAGTCCAACATTCTCCGAAGTTTAGACACTGGGTTGATCATGTCGGCAATGGGCCGATCATCAGGCAATAGACGATTAAGTTGATTGCTTATAATGTTAAACCTCTTCGATATTATTCGCAAGTGTGACCGACTGACAATTAAACACTGTCACTGCACGCACAGTAGCCTAAGTGGTTTGACAACAATGTGGTCAATAAAACGGCACCGCTTCATCACACGGTGGATCAAGTGACGCGATAACCTAACGCCGACATTATAGCAGAAACAATAAAACGGTCAATAACAAACTGAATCCGCCGGCGTCACTGAATGTTGGGAGCCGTGGCTCTACGTTCTGTTATTCCGATTCGCCTGTGTAAACTGAGCCACAGATTATTGCTTAATCACGGAAGCTGGAAGGTTCAAAGTATCAGTTGTATGTGTTTGCTACATGGCTAATGTGTCGCAGGAATTTGTAAACATCTCACAAAATAGGTTTGGTAAAATGGAAAATTTAGGTTAATTAATTAAGATGTGAAGGTAAGCAGTAGTACGATAGTGCAATGTTCGATGTTTCGTCAAAATCCATGATCTGTAATCTGAATCAGGTGTGTTTAAAGCGGTGTAGATGTGACAGAGAAAGTAAAACCGGTGAGTCTGCCTGCCTGTGCTTTTTGAAGTAAAATTACTTCGTTGACTTTTTAGACAGCAAATCAAAAACCTTGTCTGGCTCAGATGTGTGGTTTCCTGATGATAATTAACAATTAAACCTACCTTCTGTCTCAACTGTTTATTTTTGAAACAACGAAAGCATTTACTTCATAATTTATTCTGACGACTCTTATTTTTTGACCATTGTCGATCATCAGATATAATGGAAAGCAAATAATTTCAAAACATAGGCCTATAGGCTACTAACGACCCTAGACGTATAGGTCTGCCTAGCTTGTGCCATCGTCAATAAAGTCTCGAGCATTCTATGTCATGATATCTGACAAATGCTCCGGAATGACGATGAACGCTGTGTGAGGTCGTCTGGGATAGAAAGGTCGGCTAGTCCATCGAATTCTTGGCTATATACACTTAGTAGATGCTGATAGGCCTAAATACAGCATGACAGCATGGGTCTATATGGCCAGTCCGGGAAGCAGTTATTACTTATCATTGGTAGTCGATAGTGACGATCGTCTTCGAGATAATGGTCATGATAGTAGTTCAGACAAACAGACAGACAGATACACAGCACCGACTCATTACAGCACTAAAACGGACATCAACGTTAGCAGTCATTTAATACATCGTTGCAGCGTCACAGACTCGAGTACCTTGAAACATTTGTGTGCATCTTGGAAGGATAAGGTGAGCCCAACACAGCTGATCAGGGCTTCTAATGGCAGAGTTCTCTAGTATCGCATGGTCACTAACATCGTCAGCGATGGCACGGCACCATAAGAAAAGGAAGAAAGAAGCAACGTCGCGTAAATGCAAAAATACTGGCCTTGGGTTGCTCTACGTCTCTGGACTTGAAAGCAATATTGCTTTTGCTAAATTTTTATCCGTTCTGTCTGACCGTCGTAAAAAAATTTTTTGCTTCGCGTCTTTTTAGCCGAAAAAATTCCAGATAATAAAATTGCAAATAAAAATATTTTCATCGCGTAAAAATTACAAATCTAAGGCGCGTACAGAGCGACGTAACTGGACTGAACTAAACTAACCATTACTGCGCTACTGTTCGAACATTGGTTAGTTTAGCCCAGTTCAGTTCATTTAGGTCGCTCTGTACGCGACTTTGCATGCTGCAATGCAATAGCATTCGTACATACACGATGTAGCCTATGTATATCTGTATATTGACTCATTAAGTCCACAACGACGTTACTGGCATTTTCCTCCGGCCATGAAAAGTAAGTAAGTAAATGAACAAATTTGTATAACGCACAATGTCAACGGTAAAAACCTGTTAAATCATAATGCTGAGCGTCGACAACATTGTTGGTAAACTTCAGCGGCGTCTTGGGTTAAAAAGGGGGCGGAGCCAAGTGGGCGGATCGCAAAGTTGCAAATTTTCGACAGAAAAAAATTTACGGGTACTCAAAATTTTAATGTTGTTCCAAACTTTTCTCACAATCAGAGTTTTTTTATTCCCATGTTTTGCATTTTTGTACAAATGTATTGGACAAGAAATTTTTTTGACAGTTTTTCAACAGCGCAAAATTAAGAGGGGAGATGTCCCCCTGCCACGACGCCATGCGTGAACCGGGTCCATTGCTGCGCAAAAAGTAAGTAAGTAAGTGATTCATACAGCGCTTTCAATGAGTAATCTACAAAGCGTTTCGTGTGCTAGAAGATTGTCTGAACTGCATTCAGTAAAACAAAAAAGACTGTTGTGCAGCAAGCAATCAGACAATAGAACAGAGAACAGAGAATGCAAAACCTACTAAATGCTATCACAATAGTCTCTCTGTTTGTCTGTTGTCGTTAGATTTCGGTTGAACACAATGAGGTAAGGAACGAAGTGAATAATATACATGTTCTTAACGAATATACAGAACTGAATGTGGTCTTATGTGTAGGCCTACGCTTACGTCGTGGTCCGTAAAACGTGTCATTTTATATTGCAATAACTTCCCGAAATATCGACCTATTTTGAAACTGAAAAAAACTGACACAAATTCTTGTCTGAAATTTATTTTCATACTACCCCGCATAATGTGTACGTTAATGTTAACTCCAAACGTTAATTTCGGCTCGATGTCACGAAAATATAAACAACATATATGTTTATTAGATTTACTTTTATCTCACTTATTTTCCGCGTGCTTCTGGTGTGGCTATTAAACGTCTGACGATCAGTAAACGGCGTTTCATTAACGCATTCACGGACCAGCGATCAGCAGCTAGCTGGAGACAAGGTCGCTTTTGCGCACCACCGTCTACACTGACGGTCAAGTCCCGAGTGCATAAAACAACAGACAATAAATACACCGTTACACGTATAGTTTACTGTGCAACATTTATTACATATCTGCTAGAATTATTATGAAATTTAATTATACAGTACTACACTGTAGAGTAGCATTATTATATCGATTGCAACGCGATCTAGCCTACTCACTGTACTGTAGCGTTCGCGTTAATAGTATTAGCAGTTGGTCATTCGAACTGTATGTAGACATAGTGTATAGGCGGCCTTGTCGAGCCGCTTGTTTAAAAAAAGGTAAAGGTCGTCAATTTGTATAGCGCATCGTCGCAAACACGCCTCTAATGCGCTTTCGTCACTAACCAGAGCCGCCTGCCTCACGGCCACCGTGAGCAGCCTGCAGACACAGGCTGGCGCAGCAGCCGGCTAGGCAACCCCAGTCAGCTGTACCAAGGTCCCCACCTTCCATAACCCATGTAAATGAGTTACTACTCATTTTACCGTCGTGTGTGGTCCGTCTGTCCGTGCTCCGTCAGATGACGTGTGGCTGCAGTCTCCAAACAGTACACACGAAACACGGCGGCTTTCAGTTTACGTTGTTCAACTCGAAACTCAACACATTTGACTAAAAATTATTCATAAGCTATATATCAGTAAAACTCGCATTATTTTTCTCGCATGTTGTTTATGACGTCGCAGAAAGTAAAACAGAAACGATTTGAAGTTGTTAACACAAAGTCGCAAATAACATAGGCCCTACAATAATAACGTCCGTTGAGTGGCAAAAGTGCATAAACGTACTTATGCACTTTATGCGGTTTTTATACCATAGTGTACAGAAAAATGCATAGAATCTACTGGCAAAAGTGAAAATGTCATATTCGCAACCGTGTTTGAGGTATATTTATTCAAAGTTAAGCAAAAAACGTATTAGCTGTCTGCAGCAGATGGTAAAAGTGCATAAGTAGGCCCTACATTTGTACGCTTCTGGATTTCATTGCTGGAATACAACATTTTTGACATTTCTTGTGACTGGAAGAAGTGCATAAGTAATTATAATAAAACTGTAAACTTTTAACATCGGTTTTCTCAAAATACTACTTATGCACTTTTACCACTCAAGGGACGATAAAACTGTCAGTTGCATGACAACTCTCTAGTCTGCAGCCGGATCTCTCAATGAAGGGCCATGGTGCATCTGATTATGTAAAAGCCCTGTCAAATGTGTTTAGAAATTTCTTTTTAACTAATAACTACGAATTGTCTGAATTTGTGGCGGCTGTAAATAAATAAAATGTTGATGTGTCCACTGCTACCAATGATGTTCGCTGTCAAACTCGCAAAAATGATATCATTAGGCCTAACCGACACAAACTAACGAAGCACTTTGCCGTCTTTCGGTGCAGCAATCGATATTCACCGGTTTCGTTACTACTGGAGAGTTAATTTCGTCAAAATGTTCAACAAAATGTAATTTTTCGCAAATATTTTGTGTTGTATTGTACATGTAACCACGGCAGCCTTCTAATATAGTGTGGAAAATGCCAAAAATATCGAGATTTTCCATGGAAAATGGAGATAATCCGTGCACAGCATTGCGCATTAAAACCTTTGCGTCTAGAGAACGGGAGGTGATAATTCTTGGTTTTTAATCAGGATTGATCAAGTCCAACGTCTAATCGATTTTTTCACCTCGATGCTTAGTCCTTCAAAATGTCTATAAAACCCATTAGTAACTTTCGAATGATCTCGTTGTTCACAGCCAAAGCAATCAACCACCAAACTGAAGCTGATATTACCCACAAGTTACAACCAACGTAATTACATAATAGGCTAGGTAATACGTACCAATCAACGGAGAATATTTTAGTTGTATGTCGTCTTTGTTTTGACGAAAATCCAAATAAAAATGCATTTCTCGAGCAAAAGTTATGTACGTGGTAAAACATCACAATACGTGTCTAATAATTGATTAATTAATTCGGGGCCAAATTAACCTTCAAAGGGGCCCGATGCCATGCGACAACGGGGGCCCCTGCCCTTCCTCATGTAGAGCTCTGCTAGCTTTTGTATGGCATTTTAAAGTATCCGTTTTACTTTCCACAGCTTGTTTTGTAGTGACTTACAATTTTCAAATATTTTGTCGTTTTCTCCGCAAAATGACAAAACTGATAACTAAGCATACGACGTTTACCTTTGTACTTAGCGAGCTCTAGCCTGTAACGTATAAAATTTTTGATGCCTTTTTAGGTGCGCCAAATTTAAGTATCGCATCAAAAGCTCAATATCTGCCGCTATCCACTGATTTAGCGTGAAAATGGTCACAGATAAACAGGTACTTGCTACTTGGCATCTACTGCTTTTTTGGGCATTCAGGCCTCATTGTTGACTTTAAACGACCTTAAAATTCAAAACCGGGTTTGTTGTTTTTGACGCGCAACAGCTATGCTGTACGGCGTCTTTGGCATCGTTGTCGTCTGTCGTCTGTCCGTCCGTCTGTGTGTAACGGATATACTCTGGCTAACGGGTAGGTCTTAAGGGAAATTTTTTACACGAATAATTAGCTTTTTGACGCGGCTCTCCGTGCACAAAATTTGGGGGATGCAGGTCAAGTAAAAGTTTTCAAATTTGGGGTTGAATGGACGTAGTAGAAAAATGTGCGTTTTTCAGTGGAAAACTGGCCTTATCTCAGAAACGATGAGAGATAGGGCCAAGATTAATAGGAAGTCGCATATTGCATGTCAACTGACATGAAAATCATTGATCTTGGATGACCTTGAAGCAACAGCAACAGGAACTGCATACGCTGTAGCAGGGGCGTCTATCCCCCTAGGACGCACTACGCAAGCCCCCCAATCCACCTTTCAATGTTTACCCTCTACTGAAAGTCGACTCAAACCCCTCTCACATTAAGCTTAGTCAATTGCTCCAAATGACTGCATCAGTAGGCTACTCGTGGATGCCGGTAGAAAACTTTCCAATAAGATCCTCTTGTGGGGTCCCTGGTCGAAAATAAATTTTGTGCATTTTAGACTCACAAAACACTTATGGTCAAGTTCTTGTGGAACGATGATTGCCCCCTTAAAGTTTTAAAATCTGCCCCTTAGACGCCACTGGGCTGTAGCTCGTTTTTCCTAGTGACTAGCTTGGCTTCTTGTTTTTCGCGGTTTTAGGCTGCGACACGTAGTTCAACAGTGGATTGTGCCGACTGCATGGAGTGGGGATGGACCAGGACAAAATGCGCATGAAATTTTTATAGCACAAAACGTTTGAGTTTGAGGTTTGACTTACTGGGTTCAAGGAGTTCATCTCCATACGGCGAAGGCAAATTTGGGTAGGGGCCTACCCTTTAAAGTGCATTATTGGCAGCACCGATGCTGTCGCGGGTTAAGTGAGCTATACTCGGTTTACTTGTTGGTAATTTTCATATCTTCGAAATTTTTAGAGTTGAAGTCGTTATTATTGTGCAGCCGTATATTGTCTTATCGGCAGTGGCGTAACTTTCATCCAAAAATGGCGGTAGGCCTACCAATTTTGTTCCGAGAGCTATATGTGCTGGGAAGCCATGGTGTTTCCCCGCTGCATAAAATTGCAGCCGCCATCGCTTTTTTAATTTACTATCAATTTCAACAAAAAGCGCGACACCTAAAGTGCGATCAAGAGAACTATAAAGTAAGCCTAAACCAGCTAAATCTGGAGACGAGGACGTTAGAGATTTTTGGAAAGCGACGTGCAAACAAAGCTCCAGTCACCAAAGTAATACTGGAATAAAAAAATAATTTTTGCCGTCACGGGGGCCCCCTGGCGCGGGGCCCCACGCCATGGCATACTTGGCATATCGGTTAATTAGGCCTTGAATTAATTAGGCCCAACAATAATTGCGGCGTATAGAGGTCAGCTGCGATGCCAGTCGCGACGAAGAATGCGCAGAAAGGCGCGCCTAAACTGCTGATTGGCGAGAGCGTAACAGAACGGGTTCAGCGGCGAGTTGAGGTAGCACAGCCAATAGGAGACGTCGTAGACGACGTACGGTATGCCGCAGAACGTCGCGGGAACATTCGGACAGAAGCCGATCAGCAGAGACAGCACGTGCCATGGCGTCCAGCAGATTACAAACGCGCCGAGGATAATAGTGATGGTACGCAGAGACTTCCGAGCACGATTCTCTTGCTTACTGCTACGAGTACTCGCTACCGGAGTTCCTTCGTCCGCGCACCTCTAAACACAGAGCATATATAGGCTATGGCACAAGTTTATTACTTCAACTGAATTGAAATTACCAGTAGCTGATCCAGTAGTTTGGAATAGGGAGGCGAAAGGGCGGCAGTGGAGTCTGGGGAGGGGGCTATGCCCTCTCCGTGGAAAATTTTAGAAAAGTTTATGCAAAAATCATGCATTTCGGTGCAAAATATTCACTTGTTTTAAGATGCATCCGGTCAATAAAGGGGCGGCCCCTCCACCCCCCTTTGAATCCACCACTGGAAATTACCAGTAATCAAAACACTTCGAACAATTTTAGTTCGACAAATTTAGCAAATTGCGTCTGTAACGAAATGTATTGTGGCTAAACAGCACGTCGTAGGAAATCGACAATGATACCGTCGCTAAAGAGCGCTGAGAGTTCCTATAGTTTTTAAGTTGTACGGATTTGTACCATGTCGCCATCTGCAGAGGGTTTGACCGCAATTTGCAACAGCAGTTTTTCGCGAAGGTAGCAGGAGTTGACGTTACTTTGGAAGTTGCGTAAGTAAGAAAAAAACTGCGTTTATATCTCGAGCGCAAAACTTTTTATGCACGCAGGCTGCCAGTACGGTAGGCTAATCATAACGACTGCAGACTCTTGCCTTTTTTCCGCGCGGCGTTTCTCTTGCGGCTGGCTTTCCTCCGAATCCGGAAAGCGTGCATCATCGACGTCCTTCGTGCGCAACTAGACACCGGCGTCTCGGGTGCGCAGTAGGAGGCCTAAGTACTAAGTGTGTTCTCGGGACCCTACCGTGCTTTGCGACCGACATGCGATGCGTTGCTAAAACACTGCTTTCCGTCACTCGCGACCGTTATCCGCAAAAACTGACCGACAGAATGACGCGGTGCATGTTCGCGCGCAGTGACTGAAGGACGCTCGTCTTCATCGCTCCAGCGCAAGCGATTCCGCCTATAGCTACGCATTTTCTCGTAGCGTGTTCTGTCTCTCTGCCTGTCCTCTGTCTGTCGCATTTTTATGCCTTTTGGATAGCCAGACGACGAATTTAGATGTCACTTGGCACGTACACATGTGAGGTCCAATGATACATCAAGTGTTAGGCCTATATGGGGTCCCTGATTCCTCAGGAAAAGGGAAGATTTCAGGATTAAACCTCCTCAGTCAAACATGCAATTGCAACTTGCTGCTGTCACCTGTTCGAGGTATTGGATGGACAGCAATTCCGCTTTTTACCAAATGACCGCTGTGCTTCTTACGTAATTACGGGCCACGTTGTGTTAAAATAACGAAGCGCAGGTGCAAAAAAAATCTTGTCCTAAGATTAGACGTGGATGATCCGAGATTATCCAGCTGCAACGGTCGGTGGCGCTGGCCTAAGCCGCTAATAGAGTGAGGCGTGGTGAGTGACTTGGCGACGACAGACGAGAGACGGCAGCGAGTGTGTGAAGTGACGTAGCGAAGCAGATAACTTGCCAATTACCTGACTACTGGTCTGCCACTCTGCACCAGCCGCACTCGCATCGGCAGCGGCGGTCTTTGAGCGTCTTTGACGTCGGCGCGACGACAGGCGTCGATGACTGCAAAACCGGCGCGGACGTGTCGGCACGCCGGCAACTGTGTCGATACGCTGATCGTGCCGATACACACCAAACTCCTCCGACGACGCTACCGAGGACAGAAGACTGACTCTGCAAGCGTCGTCACGTGATGAACCTAAACGCTCAATGTGCTGCTGCTGCTGCTGATGATGATGATGATGATGATGACGCAGGTTTGTGTCTCTTTCAGTCGCTTGACCGCTGCGAAAGACTGTTACATCATCGTCGTCATCGTTGACATCGTCGGCGAACCGGATGTCGTCGTCGTCGACAGTAAACGTCATGCCCGAGTCCAGTTGACTGATCTCCTGCAGTTCAATCTCCGCCACGTCGCAACGCCTTCTCGACGACGACGAGATTCCGCACGCTGGAACCGGAAGTAGTAACGTCGTGACGTTATTCGTGTTGTCGTTGTTATGACGACGCGTTCTGACGTCATGCTCCGACAGACTGGTCTCGGACAAGCCGGCGACTACACTGGCTCGGTCGTCCTCGCGCTGGTGGGCGTGGTTATGAGCAAGTGCTGTGGTTGTCGTGGCAACCAGTCTGTATGGCGTCGTTGACACTGTCGACGACCTAAGTCCGTGTGTAAGTTGTGTGGTCGTCGCATGTGTCCTGATGGCGGCCATCGTATGCCGCCTGGCCGCCGACTCACGGTGCAGCCTCAGCGCCACGCGGTAGATGCCCGTGTACAGCGCACACATGACGACCAGAGTAGCCCAGAAGTAGCCGAGCTGCAGGAGACAGTTGAAGATGGCGCTGTCCATGTACTGGACGTAGCACTTGCCGACTGGCACCGACCGGTAGCCGACGAAGTACTGCCAGCCGATGATTGAAGTGAAAAAGACGACAGACGGCACGACCCATGTAGTTGCAACTATCAGTCTCACCTACACATACAAACGTAAAGGCTCGTTCATATCGACCGACTCAACTGAGAGTTGAGTTGAGTTGAGTCGGTCGCTGTGAACAGGTCATAACACAACAGCGCACCATTACAGACCCTGTTAGCATTGGTGCGCTATGTATTGTACATGCAGGGAAACTAACGTTTTACTCATACGTCACTTACGTAAAATCACCTCCTCACTTTCATCAGTACTACCCATCTTTACCACTGACTACTTATTGGTGGCATTATACTAAGGCCAATGCGAGTCAACTACACGATCTAGTTTCCTAATGCGTTGAAGTCAAATGTTTGGCATTCACCAAGGAACGTCATTCTGGCGCGATCGTGTCCTGTTGCTCTACTGTTACCCATTACTGATGTTCATATGTCCTAGCTGCCGTATAACCAGGAGGAATTTGTGCGAAGTCTTATAAAAAACTTTCTTTTGAAAATCTGTCGTGAGTAGTGCGCTCTAAAGTCTCATATGTAAGCCGTAGAAAAAGAAGAACTGACGGACTGACTATTCTGTGACTGACTCTTAGCTCGTCAAGCTCGTCAACAAGAACTAATCACTCTGTGTTGTAACAGATCTTTCATGTCACTTTCTCTCATTTTATTTTCGTTTAAAACTTTTTCAGTTGGTTTTAGTTTGACTGCTAGATTAAACTGGCAGCTGAGTTTGCTAGTCAGTTTTTTTAGCAAATCTCTTTCGTATCGCATTGCGTGGTGCACTGCTCATTAAATGCTGATGGGCGAATTTGCATGCAGATTGATCTTTCTGCACCGTGGCTGCTCGGCTCAATTAGTCGGTCACCCTATTTGCACTGACAATCAGAATCCAGTTCCCTAACAGCCACTCAGCATTCTAGACTATTGGTCAGTCACTGATGACTCAATCACATTGGTCGACTCAGCCATGGCCAGTTTGCTTGTATGTCACTACAAGAATTAAATATGACAGCCCGCTGCGTTGGCGAAGGTTTTTTTTGTTGTAGGCCATCAAGGCCACTAACGTAGTGTTCTCGTTTGCTATGTAATAATAATTAATTAATATTAATGTAATTAACAATACCAAACACAGTACGCAAAACTTGACGGCGACATTTAAACGAAATTAAGTCTCGAATTAACGGCCTGGATTCAAGGTTTCTGTATTCGGATCGTAACTATACTTTGCCGTATAGTTGGTACAAATTTCAGTTTTGACCGTGATCTCTGTGACCGTAACCCGACCCGGCCGGTTAAACACGCGCAACCCAGTTGACCTATTTCTAACTCGGCTGTGTGGTTATTAGGCTCATAAATTCAACAAAATTGTCGAGCTCTCGTTTCTTTAACCAATAGCCAATCACCCAGATAACGATGGCACAAGCTGTTACTCGCCATGGCCCGCTGTCCCATAAGATTGGATGTTCGCTATAATTTAATTTTTAATAAAATAACGTATATAATACAGTATAACAATTTCGACTTTTATCTGACCTTCAGCAGTCTAACATGTCTCGTCATTTATTTTGACTTATGATATTGAGAAAGTGCTAACGTTCTCAGAATTATCCCCGACTATTTTTCACAACTTTTGAGGTGAGGAACGTTTAGGTCAATTTTGGTTTTCCTATGCCTGCCTTTTCATTGTCGAGTCAAAAGCCCGTACGTGACAAACAGACAGACAGGCGAACAATCGACGGAAAGGCAAAACACGTAATGCAGTGTCTAGTAGGATGGCCGCATAAAAATTGCTCACATTAGTCAGTAAGTCGTTCAAAGCGATGATGTAAATCACTTCGTAATCTTACGTACAGGCTTGACTACTGCAAGACAACTTGGCCGCGTGTTGGCAAGAAGATGGCCAAGACGACAGAATTATGTAAGGTGTACTCAATTTCCACCTCGCCTAATTTATGTCAACGCACTACCGTGTGAAACATAAATGCTCCAAATCGTTACATTACTTGGTGATTATTTGTATCATATTGCTCACATTTGCATCATTGATTCTATAGAGAGCACCAAGTGATTAATTATTTTTGTGATATTATATATTTTACGTATACTGCAGACGACAACTCAGCGTTGCAACAATTTGGAGCATCTATCTTTTACAAAGTAGTGCGTTGACACTAATTACGTGAGGTAAAAAATAAGTGCATCTTACAATTCTATCGTCACGTCTTGGCCATCCGTTTGCCAAAAAGTATTAAAGTTGGTAGAAATTTGACAAAGTAATGGCAAAAACATTTTTGACTGTTTTTATTGAGACAAGGTGTACGGCAAAAAATAGCCCTCTAAAGTTTTTTTGCTGTTTTTTCAGCATCAGTTTAAAATTTTAAGTTGAAATTTTACAGTTTTTATTTAATAAAACTTTCTACATGTAAATACCAAGTAAAGTGTGATTTTGTTGAAAAACGACGAAATTAGGCTATAGACTTTTTAACATGACCGCCTACCGATTTTTCAGCATTAAAAATTGTTCAAACTACTACACCAATGCAATAACATCGTTGAAACAACACAGTTAACT